>Ga0074195_1002171_pt1 | contig 23099 bp, 18 predicted proteins | sample EPASupsiteHSE623_FD_64525 | JGI IMG/M metagenome (GOLD analysis project Ga0074195, IMG submission 64525) | Bioremediated contaminated groundwater from EPA Superfund site, New Mexico - Sample HSE6-23 | ecosystem: Environmental > Aquatic > Deep subsurface > Groundwater > Contaminated ...
CTGTTTATCTGTGGGTCCGCAAAAGTTATCCATATCTCCGATACCTCTCCGGGTCCAAAAAGCCACTCGATAAATTCTATCCTGCACCTTACAAAGGCAACATTGGTAAGAGATTCTTCTGTTGCACTCTTTGCGCCCCTCCACAATCGTGCTCCTTTTATATCAATCCCTATAAAGTTAATATCGGGATACTTCCTTCCCATCTCAACTGTATACTCTCCTCTTCCGCAACCAAGCTCAAGAACAATCGGATTATCATTCTTAAAAACTTCTGAATGCCATTTTCCTTTGAGTTTATAGTCTTTTCTGAACACCTCTTCGAATTCGGGCTGAAAGAGACACCTGAAGCTCTCGTTCTCTGCAAATCTTTTTAGTTTGTCTTTTCCCATGTGTCTATCTGGCCTTAATTGATATTTGCAAGTCTTTTATTTTTTTCAGTGTCTCACTATCAGACAGGTGCTTTACAGTAAACATCCACTTGCCGCTTGCAGGAAATTTTACCCTGTCTCTGTAGAGCCATCTCAAATCTCTCCACACACCACTTCTAACCTCCTGTATATAACTATATTTAACATCTTTCACCAGTGGAAACGATATTGTATCCCTAAACATATCTCCTCCCGGAGATGAGATAGTAAGAACCATGGGAATAGACACCTCATTAAAGTGGTCCGGTAATCTTACATTTAAGTAGATGCTGTATTCCGACAAAGAATCTGTGATCTCAACAGGAAAATATAAGTAAGATCTGCTCTTATTTTCACAAGAGAACAGAAAAAAAAGTGACGCAAGAAGCAAAATGTTATTTTTGATTGTCATGGCCCCCTCTAGGAGATTTTTTGTGCCTTTTCCTGTTTTGCTGACCCGACCTTGATGTTTCGTCAAATCTTGATATGCTCCCTTCACCAACGGCACTCTTGTATTCTGCCACCTTCTCTTCAGTAGGGTTCAGGTTTGCTACCTTAACACCTCTCTTATTAAGCTTGATAACCTCCTTTACTCTCTCTGCTGTAAGAGGAAACATATTGGCCATACTGTTCTGTTCGTAGGAGAACCACATTACTCCTTTAAGAGTGTCGGTTTTGACAAGATATGCAAAACCGTCTTCTGTCTCCAGAGGGGACCTCACAAACGGAATGTTGGCATGGGCATCAATATATACAGCAGCTTCATAGTTAATGCAGCATTTGAGTTTACTACACTGCCCGGCTAGTTTTTGCGGATTAAGTGAGAGATCCTGACTTCTGGCAGCCTGAGTTGTAATTGATTGAAAATCCGACATATATCTCGCACAACACAGTTCTTGTCCACAGACTCCTATACCCCCAATAAGTCCGGCCTCCTGTCTTGCACCAATCTGACGCATCTCTATACGTATCTTGAACTCTTCTGCAAAGAGCCTGATTAGTTGCCTGAAGTCGACACGTTCGTCTGCAATATAGTAGAATATGGCTTTTGTTCCGTCACCTTGATATTCCACATCACCAATCTTCATGTTAAGGTTTAGAGAAGCAGCAATCTGTCTCGAACGGATCATTGTTTTGTGCTCTTTTGCGATTGCCTCCTGCCATCTCTCAATGTCAAGTGTTTTTGCTTTTCTGTATATCTTTTTGAATTCAACTGTTTTAATATCTACATTGTTTCTTTTGAGTTGATGTAGTATTACAGGTCCCGACAGGGTTATGATACCTACGTCGTGTCCATTAGACGCCTCAACCGTAACAATATCTCCAACAGCAAGAGATTGCCCCGAAGTATTGAGAAAACAGGATTTTCGTGTATTCTTGAACCTTACTTCAAAAAGTTCTTTTGTAATCTCTTCCGGAATACCTTGTAACCAATCGAAAATACTTAGTTTGCAACAGCCTGTTTTGAAGTTTATCCGTAATTCACCCTCATTGGTCCGTTCAGCAGAACAGCCCCGGGAACAATCATATATTATATTTTGTTTATCCATAATTTTTCACAAAGATAGAAAAAAGCGATTACTAAGGTCGGAGAAAATATATTTGGAATTTACATTGCGGTCTATGTCTGCAAGTGCTCCGTTTATTGCATCATAACCTTTTGAGTAAAAGGAGGGTTTTATTTTTTTTGCCCACATAGATACTACATCTCTCTGTGAGTCGGGAGTATTAGATATCTCCTCAATTCCCATGCTCATGATATATACTCTTCTTATAAACTCCAGGGCATAAAAGCAAAACTGTTTCTGCCTCTCTCTGCCGGAAATTGCAAGATCTTCCCAGACAGATATCACACTTACCATATCCTTGGATACACACCCCTCAAGGAGCCTGAGGAAAAGCTCCTGACTGCTGCTCACCTCTATTGATTCTTTTATTATCTCCCGCGCCTTGCTTATGCTGCCACCGGCAATCTTTGCCCAGAATATTCCGTCTGCCTCACTTATAGAAAAATCGCGCGAAAGTGTGTTCCCAAGCTCTTCTATCTCGAGGGGATTGACTCTTATAATCTGGCATCTCGATATAATTGTAGGCAGAATTTTTTCAGGAGATTTGCTCACTAGAAAAATATATGTACCTGCTGGAGGCTCTTCTATAAGTTTTAACAGTTTGTTTGCAGCTTCCTGATTCATCCTCTCCGGCAGCCATACTATCATATACTTATCTCCCCCTTCGAAAGATCTGAGACTTAGCTTCTTGAGAATAAGGGCCGCCTCATTCACCCCAATAAGTCCAAGCTTGTTCTCTACTCCAATTTTATCGTACCACTCTTGTTCTGTAAGATTTGGATTTTCTATAACTGATGTTCTCCAGACATCTATAAAGTGATCGCTCACCGGCTTCTTGTCTGATGCTATCTTTTTTGTGTTATTTACCGGCATTGCAAAATGAAGGTCGGGGTGTATAAGTTTCTGAAACTTATTACAGGTGGGACAGGTACCGCACGAATCATGTCCATCTCTGTTGGGGCAGGAGTTATATTGAGCAAAAGCAATTGCAAGAGGGAGCGCCCCATATCCCTGATCTTCGCAAAACATGATTGCATGGCTCACCCTACCCTCACCGGATAGATTGATGAGCTGAGACTTAAGTTTATGTTGACCGACTATTGAGGAAAATTTCATTTATATACTCCCAATTTTAACCAAAGATAACCATTTCACAGTTTTTACAATCAAACCCCAGACGATATCTCTTCCCGTTGTTTTCCAGAAACAGAGGCTCGTTTATCTGCTTTACCGACCCCTCTTTGGGACAAATCCCCATTTCAAACTTTATACAATATTTGCATCTCATTAACTCTGCTTCAGAAGGAGGCGATAATTCGAATGCATCTCCCACATTCTCAGCTCCAGAATCCAGATATAACTCTTTTGCAAGGGTATTGGCTATATTTGTCTTATAATCTAGCCTATAACCCTCATGCATTTTATTTTCCCGGCCATTAATCCCCTTATCATTTTCAATACCCTTCTCTCGCTCCCGCTTATGTAGCCTTCTTTGCTTCTCTCTCTCGACATTAAGTTTTTCTGCAAGTGACCTTCTTACTTCATTAAGTGAGGAAACTGGGAAAAACAGTATTTTGTCAGCATCTATTCCTGAGACTGTAAACTTATATATATCAGAGGTCTTGTTCAGTTGGTTAATAATGTTTTGTCTGGCAAGATCTTCATTTTTTGCCACTTCGTAATCTCCTTCAACCACATATTCTGCATTACACCCATCTTCGCTTTGAGCCCTCACAACGGTTCCATCTTCCAGTGAGATAAATTTCACATCTACTCCTATCAGCCTTTTAGGCATGTTTTGCTCTAGCTCCTTTTCAAAACCATGATTGAAATTCCGATAGATCTGAGAACCTACAGCAATTATAAGTGGTTCGTTAGCCGATACCAGATTATCCTTAACACTACTCGCCCTTGCTCCTACAACCTTTCCTTTTGGTGTTATGAAACAGAGTCCGTCTCCATTCTGAATTTTATTGTCTGATTCATACCTGAATGTAAGATTGCCACTTTTGTCACCTACTATTTTATCCACTTTCCCTATATACTCTCCTACCGACCTGGCACTTTCTCCACTCTGCCAATTGCCCCTTTTTCCCGATATGAAAAGATCAGTATAACCTCTGTTGAACGTCATTTCCGGCCTTGGTGTGAACCCACCGTATAACTTTCCACTGGAAGATGCAGTAAATCCCTCTTCGGACGACATGAATCTGTCAATAAGCGTCCTGTAATATTTTACAACGTTCTTGATATAGGATATGTTCTTAAGCCTCCCCTCTATCTTGAATGATGATATTCCGGCTTTGGCCAGTTCTTCAATATGGTCCCCCATATTTAAATCCTTAAGCGACAAAAGAGCCTTATCCCTTACCAGGACATTTCCCGAATTGTCCACAAGGTTGTAGAGCGACCGGCAAGCCTGAACACAAACCCCTCTGTTGGCGCTTCTTTCTGTTGCCCTTGCACTTAAATAACATTGACCGCTATAGGAAACACATAGGGCCCCATGAATAAAAGACTCAAGTTCTATTGAAGTACAGCTTCTTATCTCCTCAATCTGAGCTAATGACAACTCCCTGGCAAGTATAAGGCGCTTAAATCCGAGAGACTCCAGAAACATAGCTTGCTTTACACTCCTAATGTTTGTCTGTGTGGATGCAAAAAGAGGAATGGGTGGCAATCCTGCCTTAAGAAGCCCCAGATCCTGAATAATCAGCGCATCACATCCCGCTTCGTAAGCCTGTTTCGACAGTCTGACCGCCTCTTCAAGCTCACTTTGGAAAAGTATTGTATTAAGGGTCATGTAAACCTTTGCACCAAACCTGTGAGCATAAGAAGCAAGTGCCTCAATCTCTGAAATTGGGTTACCGGCAGCCTCTCTTGCTCCGAATGATGGTCCTGCAATATAGAGAGCATCGGCACCGCAATTTATAGCTGCAGTGCCGATGTCTCTGTTTTTTGCCGGTGCTAAAAGTTCTAATTCTCTTAATTGCACTTAAGTTCAGTTTTCACCTTATATTCTGCTATTGCCTTGAAGGTAGGATCTGATAAAAGTTGTTTGTAATATCCGCATGCCTTGCCCGGGTTCTTTTTGCCTTCGAAAGCTACAGCAAGATTGTATATTGTACTGTTCTTGTCTTTGGCATTAGGATCTTCTGCAAGATAGCTCTCCAGAGCAGCAATTGCTTCGTCAAATTTCTTTAGTTGAACACTTGAAAGACCAACCAGTTTGTTTGCCTGTCCCGACACTACATACTGATTTGATTTCTTAGCATTCTCATAAACACCTGCCCAGTTTTTGGTTTTAATGGCCGCGGCAGACCTCTTAAGGTAAACAACAGATAATTGTTTGCTTGCATCTTCTTTGTCTCCCAGTTGAATTGCCTTTTCAAAAGCAGCAATTGCGCCCTCTTCGTTATTCAGGCGTGCTTCACACATTCCTATCCTAAGATAGGCTGTTGCATTTTCCGGGTCGCGCGCTATAAGCTTTTTGTAAACAGTAATTGCTTCTGCAAATTTACCCTCATTAAGGCAAGATGTGGCGTCTGCCATAAGAACCTGTGGAATAAGTTCTGTTGCCTCTTTTTCTACATCGGCCATAGAGTTTGCCTTTGCTGTCTCAGCAGCTTTTTTAAGCTGTATCAAAGCGTTGTCAATATCTTTGCTGTTTGCAAGTTCTTTACCATATCTAAGATAAATCTTAGGAAGAATGTCTTTGCACTCCTTAGAAAGTGTTGCACCTTCTTCTCCCAATGTTTCAAGCATTTTAAGCGCTTTATTAAAGGAATCGATTGCACCCGGATAGTTGTTTGTATTAAGTGCTGCGGCACCTGCATTATAAAGTTCTGTAGCAGCAGCAAGGTCCTGTCCATATACAGATCCAAAAGAGAATAGGGATAGCATACAAATAGCTAAAAATGTCTTGAGATGTTTCATTGCAATAATTTTTTATAAAAATAGGTAATTATATTGTCTTAAGGTAAACGCAAATTTAATAAAAAGCAAAACACGATGCAAAATATTCCCTATATTTGTTCCCATTATCAAAAAATCAATCAATTAGTATGAAAAGACTATTTTTATTAGTGGCATCTATTGCTCTTTTTGCAACTGCAAATGCGCAGGTACCACCCACTCTACCACTGGACCCAAAAGTACGAACCGGAAAACTGGACAACGGACTCACATATTATGTTGTGAAAAATGCTGAGCCTAAAGGACAGGCAGAATTTTACATTGCCCAGAAAGTTGGTGCAATATTAGAAGAAGAAAACCAGAGAGGCCTTGCTCACTTTCTTGAGCACATGGCATTTAATGGCTCTAAAAATTTTCCCGGGAACGGGATCATCTCTTACCTGGAAAAAATAGGGGTCAAATTTGGTGTAAACCTTAATGCCTCTACAGGTGTGGACCAGACAATCTACAATATTTCCAGCGTCCCAGTAAAAAGGCAGGGAATAATTGACTCTTGTCTGCTTGTTCTTTATGACTGGTCTTGTGCCATAAGTCTAAAAGAGGAAGACATTGAAAAAGAGAGGGGTGTTATACGCGAGGAGCTTCGTACTAGAAGCAACGCTCAAATGAGAATGATCGAGACTATTTTACCGGAAATCATGCCTGACAGTAAATATGCTCACAGGTTACCGGGTGGACTGGTTAAGGTTATAGACACATTTACTCCAAAAGAGCTACGTGATTTTTATCAGAAATGGTATCGTCCCGACCTGCAAGGTATTATCGTTGTAGGAGACATAGATCCTGTTGCTATTGAAAATCAGATCAAGTCTCTCTTCAGTTCAATTCCAAAGAAAAAAGATGCTGCCGAAAGAGTTGAGTTTCCTGTTCCTGACACAAAGGAGGCATTGATCTCAGTTGCAAGCGATCCTGAGGCTACATCAACCGATATTATGCTGATGTTCAAACAAGATGTTCTTCCTAAGGAGTTCAGACCTACAGCTGCATCCCTTGCAGTGGATTACATGAATAATATGGTTACCGGTATGCTAAATGCCCGTTTGCAGGAGGCTGCTCAGAAGGCAAATCCACCTTATACATTTGCCAGTGCATCTTATGGTGATTATATCGTATCAAACACAAAGGCTGCATTTGATATCTCCGCCGGAGCAAAAGATGGAGAAATTGACAAGGCACTCAGAGCAATTGTAAACGAATCTGAAAGGGTAAGAAAATTTGGATTCACCGCATCTGAATATGAGAGAGCAAGAGCCAACTTTACAAGCCGAATGGAACAAATATATAAAGAGAGGGAGAAACAGAAAAACTCTTTTTATGTAGATCAGATACTTAACAACTTCACTACAGGCAATGCAATGCCGGGAATAGAGATGGAGTACACCATGATGATGCAGATTGCCCCTTCCATTACTATTGACCAGATTAACATGTATGCCAAGTCTCTTCCTAAAAACGAGAATCTTGCCATTGCCATAATGATGCCTAAAAAAGAGGGGATTAAAGTACCTTCTAAAGAGGACGTTCTGAATATATATAACAATGCTCTAAAAGACAGCGTTGAAGCTTATAAGGAGACTGTGTCAAACGAACCTCTTGTTCCTGTAGCTCCTGTAGCAGGTAAAGTAGTTAATGAGATAAACGATCCTATGAGCGGTGCTATTGTATGGACATTGTCGAATGGTGCCACAGTAGTTGTAAAGAAAACCGACTTTAAGGAAGATCAGATTATGTTTTCTGCAAGTAGTCGTGGTGGGTTCTCTCTTTTTGACAAATCTGACATTGTGCTTACAAAGGTTATTGGAAACATGATCTCATTAGGTGGCGTTGGCAAATTCAGTCAAACCGATCTCAGAAAGGTTCTTGCCGGCAAAAACGTTGGTATAAGTCCATCAATTGGCACATATACAGAAGGTATGGGGGGGTCTTCGACTCCTAAGGACATAGAGACATTCATGCAGCTTCTTTACTTGAATTTCACTGCTTTGAGACAGGATAACGAAGCTTATCAGGCATTTATGGGCAGAATGAAAGCTCAATTACAAAACGCTGCATCTGATCCAATGACAGCATTTTCTGACACATTACAGGCTGCCTTGTATAATAACAACCCTTATTCAAAAAGAATGAGCATAGAGATGCTTGACAAGATTGATTATCCAAGAATAATGGAACTGGGTAAGGCAAGATTTGCAAATGCTGCCGACTTTACTTTTGTTTTTGTAGGGAATGTTGACCCTGCTACCCTTAAACCACTTGTTGAAACATATATTGGTTCACTACCTGCAAATAAGGCCAAGAAAGAGAATTGGGCAAATACAGGCATGGTTCCTGCAAAAGGAAAGCTTGTAAAACACTTCGATAAAGAGATGCAAACACCTAAAGCTACCGTATATACATTTTTATCGGGTAAGGCTGCATATACAGTTGAAAACCTGATTATGGCCGACATGATGAAGCAGGCTTTTGATATGGTATTTACAAAAACGATCCGCGAAGAAGAGGGTGGAACATATGGTGTTGGAGTTAACATGAACATGAGTTTTACTCCTGAAGAGTTTTTCGTATTTATGTTTGGTTTTGACACAGATGTAACTTTAAAAGAGAAACTGCTTAAGAGAGCTCATCTGGAGATCAATAATGTTATTGAGAAGGGAGTGAATCCTGCTGATTTTGCAAAGATTACTGAATATATGCAAAAGAACTATACTCAGAACCTGAGAGAGAACAAATACTGGTCTTCGGTAATCACCAACAGATTTGTTTTCGGTAAGGATCTTCATACTACTTACGAAGCTGCTCTTAAATCAATTACTCTTGCCAAACTGCAGAACTTTATTAAAGCAACCATCAGTCAAGGTAATGAGTTAGAAGTAATCATGAGTGGCAAGGCAGCCGAGAAAAAATAAGATGCAAATTATTGAAATCGGCAATTTCCTGGTTGCCTCTACAATACTTACAGAAAAATTCGTATGTGATTATTTCAGGTGCCATGGAGCCTGCTGCATTATTGGTGACAGCGGGGCCCCCGTCTCTGAAACAGAGTGCAACTATTTAAAGAACGATTTCAATAAAATTTCAAAATATCTGAGACCTGAAGGGATCCGCTCCATTGAGGAGCAGGGTCCCTTTGTTTTGGATTCCGACGGCGATCTGGTTACTCCTCTTATAGAAGGCGAGGAGTGCGCATATACTCAGTTCGACAAGGACGATAACTGTTTCTGCGGAGTGGAGGTTGCCTTTAACGCCGGAGATAGTACATTAAAAAAACCAATCTCGTGCTGGTTATATCCAATACGGACAACAACTCTGTCGAACGGAATGGTGGCACTTAATCTTCATGAGTGGCACATCTGTCTTGACGCTTTTGCAAAAGGTAAAAAAGACGGGGTCCCCGTATTCAGATTTTTACGGGAACCCCTTATTTTTGCTTATGGGCAGGATTTTTACGATCAGCTGGAAATTGCTTATAGACAAATAACTCTAAAGCAGTAATATTTACCACGTTACTCTTCTCTGCTTCCCACGTATCTTGCCAGTTTAATCAAATCACTTTTATATAAAGATTCATTTAATACAGAAAGAGCATCTTCTGCATTCTTACAATGTCCTAACAATGCTTTCTGTGCAAGTTCTATTCCGCAATATTTTTCAATCAGATCCGATGCTTCATCTACAAGCATATCTTCATCTGTCGTATCTCTCATCAAAACCATAAGGGATTCTCTCTCCTCCAATGTAGCAAGATTTAAGGCACATATAAGAGGAAGCGTTATTTTCTTCTCCTTTATGTCTCCTCCGGCAGGCTTTCCGGTATTCAGCTGTGGCATGTAATCGAATATGTCGTCTCTTATCTGGAATGCAATGCCAAGGTGGTATGCATATCTCTCCATTGAAAAGAGAATTTCTTCATTTGCGCCGACTGAATATACTGCACTTTTTATTGCAGCAACAAAAAGACTCGCTGTTTTTCTGTATATGATGTTGTAGTAGTCTTCTTCTGTTGTATCAAGACTTTCTGCCTTCTGCATCTGGAAAAGTTCTCCTTCTGACAGATCTTCAACTGTCTTGGTGAAAAATCCCAATATATGCGGATTTGGCTTTTTTACCAGCAAAGACAAAGCTTTTGCAAGCCAGTAATCACCCGTAAGAATAGATGCTGCCGGACTGAATGTGGTTTGAACAGTGGGTGCTCCTCTTCTGTATGAGGCATTGTCTGCCACATCGTCGTGGAGCAAAGTTGCTGTATGTATCATCTCTGCGACTACTGCACAAGTTACTGACAAGTCGTTTGATTGTCCGCATGCTTTGGCTGAAAGGATACTGAGTAGAGGACGTATCTGCTTGCCTTTGTTGTCGAGAAGGTATGAATTAATGGTATTTAGCAAAGAACTACTACTCTCCAGATTCTCTATCATGATTTCCTGAAAGCTTTGCCACTCCTTGTCTATGTTGCTGTTAATGCCTTTTATCTCCATTGCATGTTACTTAAGCCGGTGCGTAATGTTTTGGTTCGAGAAGCTTTCTTTCTGCCGATTCCAATGAATACATAAGATCTTCTACATTGTCCACAACTATCATCCCATCTCTCCAATTGTTACTTAAAACCCGTTCCTTCTCAAAATGTTCAAATAGCAAAAAAAGAGGGTCATAAAAACCATCCTGATTAAAAATTATCACTTCTCCTGAATACAGCCCCAACCTCCTGAGAGTAAACGTTTCCATTAGCTCTTCCAGGGTTCCCATTCCACCGGGAAAGGCTACAACTGCATCTGTGTCATTGCGGAGTTTATCCTTTCTTTCACTCATTGTCGGGACAATTTCTATGTTCTTCAGGCCCGGGTGATGAAACTCCAGCTCTTTCATAAATCCGGGAATAATCCCCTCAACTCTGGCCCCATTAGAGATCATGGTGTCAATTATCACTCCCATCAAACCCTTACAGCTTCCTCCGCAAACAATCGTATAATTAAGAAAGGAGGCCGCCTTAGCAAAGCATTCGGCGACCTCTTTATATTTATCTTCCAGAATATCGCTGGATGAACAATAGACACAAATTCTTTTACCCATTAAACTAATTAATTGTTAAAAGAGAAATGCCACTGAAAGCTGGAATCCCTGAAGAGTTGCATTTTTATAGGTACCAACCTGGTCCCATGTAGCATCAGCTGTTTTAAGTTTTCCAAGACCCCAGTTATACTTGCCCATTACCTGAAGCTTCCACAGATCAAAACCTGCTCCCAGACCTACTCCATAATCGAACCTGTTGATATCGGAAATTGGTTGGTTTTCCAGTCTTGTATCGTTTTGAATTGCATATGAGATAAAAGGGCTGGCAACGATGAATGGTCTGAAAATAAGCATATCTATACCTATCTCAAGATTTACGGGAAGAGTAAGGTAGTCGATATTGATAGTGTTCGCGGGATCGTTGTTGATAGATGTATTTACCGTTGAATAAAGAAGTTCAGGCTGGATGGCCAGACCTAGCAGTGGAACCTTAAACTGTAGAGCAACACCAAGCTGATAACCAGTCTGGTTTTTCCATGTTTCGTTAACGTTTGAGCTGATATTTGACATACTGGCAAAATTAAGCCCTCCCTTTATCCCAAACCTTGCTTGTGAAAACGATGAGGTACTAACTATTAGTATCCCTAAAATCAGTGCTAAAAACTTTTTCATAATAAATTACATTAGTGCGTTAATCTTGGCGACTATTGCGGTTTTTGTTGTTGAGCCTACTATTTTATCTTTAAGTTCTCCGTTTTTGAAGAACAGGATCGTAGGGATATTGCGGATACCATATTTTACAGGAACCTCCGAACTTGAATCAACATCACATTTTGCTATTACAGCTTTACCTTCATACTCTCCTGCCAGCTCATCAACAATCGGAGAAATCATGCGGCAAGGGCCACACCATGGAGCCCAGAAATCTACAAGTACCGGTTTGTCTGATTTGATTACAATTTCGTTGAAGTTTGCGTCGTTTACTACTATTGCCATAATTTTTTAATTTTTATTTATTCCGACTGCTAAATTACTATCTATTTTTAAATAATCCAATTTTGGTACATGGGGACGCAAATTGTGTACCCATCTTCCGGTAAGGTGCTGAGTTCTCTGATGCGTATCCCGGATTTACCCACTATGCAGTCACTTCGTTAAAAAATAAAGGCTGAAATTGAGATTATGCTTATGTAGATTAGCTGCCAATTTCCGCTCTTATTTTTCTTGACACTCCGCTCCTTAAGTGGGTGCCCAAATCTTCCTTGCAAGTATATCACAACCAGCCACCATGTTATTTTTTCACATAATTAGTGTCTAGGACAATCTCATTGCAATGCCCTGAAAAACAATTACACAATCAATTTTTGAGGGGCAAAATGGTTTCTAAATGGGTACACAATGTGCGTCCCTATGTTCCTTCATGTACCTTATACCTTTCCGACGAGCTCGGCGAGTCCGCCTGCTGCGGTCTCTTTGTATATCCGGGGGAGGTCGTGTCCGGTGCGTTTCATTGCCTCTACAACAGTGTCGAATGATACGAGATGTTTTCCGTCTGAAAGCAGAGCATACATATTAGCGTCCACTGCTCTTGTTGCTCCAAAGGCATTTCGCTCTATACATGGAATCTGGACGAGCCCGCAAACAGGGTCGCAGGTAAGACCAAGAAAATGTTCTATACCTATTGAAGCTGCATACTCTATCTGAGCCGGTGTCCCTCCAAAGAGTTGAACTCCCGCTCCTGCAGCCATGGCACATGCCGATCCCACTTCTCCCTGACAACCAACTTCGGCCCCTGAAATTGAAGCGTTTGTCTTAATGATATTGCCTATAAGGCCTGCTGTTGCTATTGCTTTTATAATACGACTGTCTGAAAAATCATAAAACTTCCTGTTCAGATACAGAAGCCCGGGTAAAACTCCCGATGACCCACAAGTAGGAGCCGTTACTACAATCCCGCCTGAAGCATTCTCCTCAGAGACAGCAAGTGCAAATGAAAAAGTCATTGATCTGCGCTGCATTGAACCCTGATATCCTTTTGCCTTGATGTAGAATGAGGCTGCTTTTCTTGAAAGATTCAACCCTCCCGGAAGAACTCCCTCTTTATCCAGTCCTCTCTCAACAGAGTCCGTCATTGCCCTCCATACCACAGCCAGATAGTCCCATACGTCTTTGTTTTCGTGAATGTCCACATACTCCCAGAATGTTCTTCCGTTTGCCTGGCACCATTCAAGTATCTCCTTCATTGTGCTGTGAGGATAAACTGTAGCTCCTGTTTTTCTCTCTCCGGTATCACTCAGGTCACCTCCTCCAATGCTGAATGTTGTCCAGCTCTCCGTAATTTCTCCTGCATTATCATATGATACAAACTTAAGTCCGTTAGGGTGTTGAGGAAGAAATATTTCAGGTTCCCAAACAATTTTTGTACGGTCCTTTCCAAGAACATCCAGAATAGCCTTATCTGTCATATGACCCTCCCCTGTGGCAGCCAGACTACCATAAAGAGTTACCGAAAAAGATGATGCTCCCTTGTTCCTTTCAAGGAACTGTTCCGATGCAAGTGCAGGAGCCATGGTGTGACTGCTGGATGGTCCCCTACCAATTTTAAATATCTCCTTTATGCTTTCCATGCTGCAAAGTTATTCGATTTCCTTCATCTGCCAAAGCCGCTGGTAACCACGTTCTCCGTTGAAGTTTCCCACATACTAAACTTATACACTTTGCTCCTGTGACAAAGCTCTTGCACCTCAGAGCATTGCAGCAGTTTTTAGTTGATCTGCCAGTTAAAATAAGATGTTGCTGTTTATCAGCTGTTTATAAAATTATTTTCTCAGAATTTTGATCGATTATATTTTACATGTGCCTTAAAATGAGAAATATGTTAAAACAACTGGCAGATGTTGAAAATTTGTATTGAGGAGGATTCAAAGAGCTCAAGATGGTATGTGTCGGCAAGATTTGCCTCCACAAGGTTTTATAATCAGCAGCAGATTAGGCGTTTACTAATGGCTCTGCCAGAGAGGTTAGTATATGCATGATATACAAATACTTGAAAATTGGTCTGGAAATCAATCAGGTACACAATACGCAAATTATCAAGGCTTTAGAGGGACATCAAAGTGTTAGTGCAATTAAGTTCTGCAGAAATCTGAATTAGTCGACAAAAATTGCTACAAATACCGCTTATCCCTGCACGAAAATTCAAATTGCACCAAAGTGTCAAAACGAAAAACCATAAAATAAAAATAATTCAGAAAAAAATAATTGAAAATCTCCTTTTACCACCAGATAATGTTGCACTTAACCATGTGGGAAACTTAAAATTCTACACCGCAGTAAGTGGTATTTATCTGTATGTTAAAGAATTACCAAACACGATTTTCTTAAAACAGAAATTCATGTTTGGTAATTTGTTGTCTACATGCTAGCTGCCACTTACTGCGGCGGAGAATTAAATCACTGAGTCTGCTTCCCAGACAAACGCCCGAAGGCCTTGTTTTTCTGCTTCTTCGTTATGTATTCTGAGTTCTGCAAGCAGAGCTGGTAAAACTTCGGGCTCGACAACTGCCATGGTAACCATGTTTTTTGACGGCCAGGCATGTGAGGAGTAGTGAGGTTCACCCTTATTGCTACCTCTGCCCTGAACATCTTCCCATTTGGTGAATCCACGTATGCTGCATTTATCCAGCGCCTCAAGCACATTTGCACTGTGTGCCTGATTATATATTATCATTATTGCTTTCATTCGGTATAATATTTAATTTTTATAAATATGTTAAGCGTGTTGCTTTGCATGAGCCCTTCTCCTCCTCTTGATATCTCCCACATGGAACGATGTATAGATAGTAGGAATAACGATAAGTGTAAGAACTGTCGAAATTGTAAGACCCCCAATAATTGATATACCCATCGGCTGCCATATTTCGGAACCTTCACCTATACCCATGGCCATAGGAATCATACCCAGAATAGTAGTAAGAGTTGTCATAAGAACCGGTCTCAGACGAGATTTTCCACCTTTTATGACGGATTTTCTCACCGTAGCTCCTCTCTCCTTGTTCAGATTTATATAGTCAATCAGCACAATACCATTCTTTACAACAATACCTACGAGCATTACTGCACCAATAAGAGCAATAAGGCTAAGAGATGTACCACTAAGCCAAAGTGCCAGGAATACTCCGGTGAAGGCAAACGGCAGAGAGAACATGATAATGAAAGGATCTCTGAACGACTCGAACTGAGCAGCCATTACTATGTATACCAGCATAACTACAAGCAGAAGCAGTGTAAGCATGTCGGAAAACGACTCCTGCTGTTCCTGAACCGATCCGGATGTTTCTACATCAATCATAGGAGGGAGAGATAATTTATCGACTTCTTTCTGTACTTCGGTAGCTATATCACCAAGTGCCCTTTTATATACAAAACCCGTTACTTTTATAACCCTCTCCCTGTCCTGGTGGTCGATTGAAGGTGGCGCAAAACCCTCAATCACATCGCCAACTTCCGAAAGTCTTACTCCCTTTCCGCGACTGTTGTAGATTATTATGTTCTTGATATCGTCTATCTCTGTCCTGTATTTCAATTCATTCTTGACAACTATGTCATACTCCTCGCCATCTTCTCTGAACCTGCTTGTTATAAGACCATTTATCCTGTTTCTTACAACAGTGGCTGCTCCGGTCATTGTAAGACCATTCATGGCAAGCTTCTCCCTGTCAAACTCTATCTGCAACTGAGGTGTATAATTCTCCCTGCTGAGCTTTATATCTCTCAACCCCTCGGTTTTCCTCATGATATTTGCGACCTGATTAGCAACAGTGTCTGCATCTTCCATATTGTAACCAAGTATATCCATTTCAAGAGAAGTTCCTCCCGAACCAAATCCCATATTTGAACCACCCGGGGTTACTTCGAACCTGTATATCTCAGGAATTGCTGCCAGGTCCTTTCTCATTTCGTCGGAAATCTCGAAAATATCCCGATCCCTTTCAGATGCCTTTGACAGACGTGCCGTATAAGAAATAAGATATGTACCGGAACTCCTCATAGCCATAAATATATTTGAACCGTCTGACTGACCCAGAGAAGACTGATAAATTTCAATTTCCGGATATTTGTCTTTCCATAAATTATATAGATATGTGTTGAGTTTTCTTGTCTGTTCTACCCTTGTCCCGACAGGTAGTTCTATCGTAAGGCCTATCTGCGCATTATCCGACGCCGGGAAGAAATCGGTTCCTACCTTTGCCAGAAGGAAGAGACTTCCAATAAACAACATTGCCGCACTTATAATTACCAGGGCCCTGTTTCTCAATGCCCAGGTAAGTAGAGAAGCGTATCCTCTGTCCAATGAATCAAGGGTCCTTTCTATTGGACTATAAAGCAAATTGAAGAGCTTACTTCTCTTGGGATCTTTTGTTAGCAATTTGGAGGCTAACATTGGTGTGAGACTAAGTGCCACAATTGCCGATACAGAAATTACAATGGTAACAATCCATCCAAGCTGTTTGAACATGATACCGGCAAGCCCTGTAACCATTGTAAGCGGGAAGAACACAGCAATTATTGTTAATGTAGAAGCAATAATTGCCACAGCCACCTCATTGGTTGCATATATGGCAGCATCCTTTGGCTTGCTACCCCTTTCTATGTGCGTCGTTATATTCTCCAGCACCACAATGGCGTCGTCAACAACCATACCTATAGCAATCGACAGAGAACTGAGCGATATGATATTAAGGGTATTCCCCGTTACCATCAGATAGATAAATGCAGCAATCAACGAAACCGGAATAGTAAGAATGATTATAAATGTGGCCCTCCACCTTCCAAGGAACAGTAAAACTACTAGCATTACAAGTATACCGGCAAGAACAACTGTCTCTGTAAGGGAGTTGATACTATCCTTTATAAATTCTGATGAGTCAATAATCACTTCCAGTTGTACATCCGGAGGCAGCGATGCCTTTATATCAGGTAAGGCTTTGTTTATCTTGTCTGCAATGTCAACAACATTTGCCCCTGACTGCTTCTGAACTACAACCATAGCACCGGTTACACCATTGGTTACCACCTCGGTGGCCCTCTCTTTTAGTGTGTCTTTTACAACGGCAACATCTTTTATAAATATGTTCTTCCCCTGGATGCTCCCCAGAATAATGTCATTTATCTGGTCACTCTCTGCAAGTTCCCCGTTTACCCTTACCGAATATGTGTCCGAACCAACATCTATGCTTCCAGCAGGAACGTTGCTGTTTCCGGCAGCGACAAGAGATGCAATCAGCTCATCGGCAAGATTGTATGCCTGCATTTTATTAGGGTCGGTAAGAATCTGAATCTCACGCTGAGGGGCCCCGGAAATTGAGGTAGAGGCTACACCGTCAATCCTGTTTAGTGGATTGGCAACCTTCTCTTCAAGAATCTTATAAAGTCCCTGGGCGTTCTGTGAAGTTCTGGCAGAGATGAACATTATAGGCATCATCTCTGTGCTATATTTGAATACTACAGGAGATTCAGCACCATCCGGCATGTAGTTCTTCTGCATGTCGAGAACTGAACGTATATCGTTGACCGCCTCATCCATGTTTGTTCCATACTCGAACTCAATGGTAATGATTGAAACATTATCCTTTGAGTTTGAAGATATCTTCTTAAGATCGGAAACAGTACTTAGCGATGTTTCCAGCCTCTTTGTCACATTTAACTCAATATCCGCTGCACTCGCTCCCGAGTACGTTGTCATGACAGTTGCCATGTTAAGCTCTATCTCGGGATACAAGTCAACCGAGAGCTTCGTATATGAGAATAGTCCCAGAACCACAATGGCTATAAAAATCAGACCCGTGGTTACCGGTTTCTTTACTGCACTTTCATATAATTTCATTCGAAAAAATTTTAATAGTTTTTATGACAGGTCCGCACCTGATTCCACAACCTTAACCTTCGACTTGTCGTTAAGTCTTGTCTGCCCGGCAACAACAACCTTCTGTCCAGCCTCCAGACCACTTCTCACTTCGTAGATAGAACCAACTCTCTTTCCAAGAAGAACCTTTGTATAAGTAACAACGTCTCCATCCAGTACATATACATATTTGTCATTTGTACCAGCCTGTTTTATAACTGCTTTGTCCGAAACCACAACTTTCTCTTTGGTGCCAAAACTTACTTTTGCCGTTGCATACATACCAGGACGTATTTCCGAATTTCCATTTGCTATGCTCACCTGAGCCTGAAATGTACGGGTACCGGGGTCGATGGTAGGGTAGATAAGGCTGACCTTGCCAGGATATGTTTTACCTTCATATACATCTACCTTTATCTGTACAGGGGTTCCGACTTTCACCTGAGGAAAAAACTCTTCAGAAATGTTTACCAGTATCTTTACTGGCTGTATCTGCATAACAACCAGTATTGGCATTCCTGTTGCCAGGTCTCCATTATCAAAATTACGCTGTGTGACAACTCCGTCAATAGGAGAGAGCAGCTTTGTATTCTTGTCCAGGTTGGCAATACTCTGTTCGGCAACAGAAACCTGTGTCTTCATCTGATCGTATTGTTGTGCTGCAATACCACCTGACTTGTACAGGGCTTCTATACGCGAAAGGTCTAGTTTCAGGTTTTCAAGCTGAGTTTTTGCCTGAGAGTAATTTGTATTCTCCATCTGAACCAGAAGCTGACCTTTCCTTACCCTACTGCCTACCTCTGCATAAATCTTCTCTACCCTTTGGGCCGCTGCACTCGAAATATTATTTTTTACAAATGGTTCTATGTTGCCTGAAAATTCAGTCTCCTGAGGGACCATCTGCTTGCCTATCTCTTCAATCTTTACGAGCACATCGGCTGTTACCGCGGCCTCTTTTTGTTTGCCGGAAGAACATGCTCCTAAAAGCAATACACCCAGAGCGAATAGAATTGTAACTTTTTTCATATATAATTGGCTTTTTATTGTTTACTAATGTTTTCTGTCCCCAAAACCTTCTCAAGCTCATTCTTTGCCTTGAGAAAATCATAAAGGGTCTGATTTAAATTTAATTGCGATCTTGTAAGGGCCACCTCTGTGTCGTTAAGCTCCAATACTGTTCCCACTCCTGTGGAGTACCTTACTTTTGCTATTTCATATCCTTTTTTTGCCTGCCTGGCGGCTTCTTTATCGGATTCCAGCTGAATTTTTGCCCTTGTCATTTCATTTATAGAATTCTGAGCAGAAAGAGAGAGGTTCTCTCTTAAAAGATCCCTCTGATACTCCATTTTTCTTATTACCACCTGAGTCTGTTTCTCCTTCATAGATACCGAAAGTTTATTGAAGATTGGAATCTGCAAAGAAATTCCCATTGCAAGTGAGTTTGACCAGGCGTTGTTGAAAGTAAATTCATTACTCTGCATCTGAAGCTGATAGTTTGCGAAACCTGCAAGCATTGGCAACCGTTGAGAGTGAATCAGTTCAAAATTCTTGTTCATCTTTTCAAGCTGGATCTCCATACTTTTAAGGCTACTGTTCATCTCAAATGTAAAAGAGAGGTTCTTCTGAAAATTATTTATCTCATTTTCAAAAATCGAAAAACTTCCTTCTGCGGCAATAGGTGTGTCCATTTTTAGAGAGAGCAGTATCTTTAGCTGCATTTTTGCAAGTTCTAGTCCGTTCCTGGCCTGAGTGAGAGTTGGCATGATATTTCTCGCAGCAACTTCCGACCGTATTTTGTCATATTCGCTTGCCAGTCCTTTCTCATACATATTCTTTATATTATTGGCACTCTCCATAGCATTTTTATAGCTCTGTTCCAACACTATAAGCGATTCATTCAACATAATGATGCCATAGAAGCTATTCTTAACCTGAGCCACAAGATCAATTTTTGTTGTCCTTGCCGATTCCAGAGCAGATTTTATCTCAAGTTCCGATAGTTCAATGTTTTTGTACAAGGCAAATGAAAGTAAAGGCACCTGCAATGTTCCTCCAAGGGCATAACTATGAGTAGAACCAACCTCCATTTTCCCCCCCGGAAAGAAGTCTGAGAAGAATACGGGTTTAAGTATGTTGTTTGTATACTGGGCACTTCCGCTTACTGATGGAAGCAGCATGTACCAATTCTCTTTTTTAAGATAATCCACACGCTCGAGCTCGGCGTCGGCAATTTTAATGTTCAGGTTATCACTCATTGCAATCTCCAGAGCCCTCTCTATCGTAAGTCGGATAGTGTCCCTTGATTCTGCTTGTGCATTAAGAGTTCCGGCAAAGAAAAGCATTGCCATTAATATGGCTGCCAATTGTGATTTTTTTAGTTTTCTCTTAACCATTTTATTTTTGATTTAAATATTTATCAATTATTTCTATTCCTTTTTGTGTTGATATTCCTCTGAAAAAGTAAATCAGTGTCTCCTTGAACAGCTGCTTTCTGGTTATGTTTTCCAGAGAAAAAATATCTTTGTCCCCAATTATATTAGATAATTCAATTATTGTCTTTGACACAGTCTGTGTGTCTATATCGCTCATAACTAACCCCTCTGCCTGCCCTCGTTTTAGAAAACTGATTATGTTTTCTGTATGATACTTAGCAAATTTCTCTACAAACTTTGAGTATGTTTCCGGATAAAATTTCTTTAGTTCTATAAAAAAGTTTATCCTCAGGTTTACACTAAGTTCCGACTGGTTTTCATGTACTTTAAAAAGCAGGTCCAGAACATTTCCGGGGGCTTTTTTCATCTCCTCCATGTTGCACTTCATCTTCTCGCTTGAATAAAGTATACACTCCTCAAGGAAAGTTGATTTGTCGCTGAACATTTCATACAGTGTTCGCTTTGAGATACCGTTTTCTGTGGCTACATCGTCCATTGTAACCGACTTGCACCCTCTGTGCAGAAACATATCCATTGCGTTTTCAATTATTCTCTCTCTTAAATCCATTATAAAAAATTAGGCTGCAAATGTATATCTAGAAAACTGAAAAAACAAAAATAGTTTTTTAATTTTTCCTTCACTATTTCTTTTTTTCCTTGTTAACTTTGTATTAGAACCAATTATTGATACTAAAAAACATAATATGTATACAGAATTTCAGAAGCACCTCAGTACAGAGCTGGAGAACATCGAATCTGCCGGCCTTTTTAAAAAAGAACGTGTAATTACCACAGCCCAGCAGGCTTTGATTAAAGTAAGCTCGGGTCAGGAAGTTCTCAACTTCTGTGCCAACAACTACCTTGGCCTTTCAAATAGTCCTGTGCTTATTAAAGCGGCAAAAGAGGCTCTGGACACAAGAGGTTTTGGTATGTCAAGTGTGCGCTTCATCTGCGGTACCCAGGACCTTCATCTCGAACTTGAAAAAAAGATTGCAGCGTTCTTTGGAACAGAAGACACAATACTTTATGCAGCTTGCTTCGATGCCAACGGAGGAATTTTTGAACCTCTGCTTAACGAAGAGGATGCCATAATATCTGACTCTCTTAACCACGCATCAATTATAGACGGCGTAAGGTTATGTAAGGCACAGAGATACCGATATGCAAATGCAGACATGGAAGATCTGGAAAATTGCCTTAAACTGGCCCAGGCTCAGAGATACAGACTTATAGTAACAGACGGTGTATTCTCAATGGACGGCAATGTGCCTCCTTTGGACAAGATATACGAACTGGCAAACAAATACAACGCCATGATTATGGTAGACGAATCGCACTCGGCAGGTGTAGTGGGAAAAACAGGTAGAGGCACCACCGAACAATTCGACCTGCGAGGGAAAGTAGAGATCATTACCGGTACCCTTGGCAAAGCTTTCGGAGGAGCCATTGGTGGTTTCACAACCGGGAAAAAAGAGGTTATTGCCATGCTGCGTCAGCGTTCAAGACCATACCTTTTCTCCAATTCAATTCCCCCTATGGTAGCGGCTGCCGGTATAGCTATGTTTGATATGATGTCAAAGACCCATGAGTTACAGGATAAGCTGCACAGCAATACGGAATACTTTGTAAAAAGAATGACCGATGCCGGTTTCAGCATTAAACCCACTCAATCTGCAATTTGTGCAGTTATGCTTTACAATGCCAGACTCTCCCAGCAATTTGCTGCCAGAATGCTGGAAGAGGGCATATATGTGGTAGGATTTTATTTTCCGGTTGTCCCTAAAGAACAAGCTCGCATCCGGGTACAAATTTCTGCCGGACACGAGGTTGAACATCTTGACAAGTGTATAGCTGCCTTTATAAAGGTTGGCAAAGAACTAGATGTGATTTAGCTGGACAATCGTTAATTGCTGTCATTGCGCCACTCCCTTCTCCATTCACGTCTCCACTCGCTGTTCCAGCTGTTGTTCCACCTGTACCAACGCCAGTTTTGGTCACAGTTCCAGTCGAAGTCGTGCCTGCGATCTTTGTCAAAATCATGTTTGACAGGGTTTTGAACAATTACTTTCACATTTTCAGGAACATATATTGAGACCTCTTTAACAGATCCGCTCCATTTGTTGGTCTTAGTATAAATATCGGCGTGAATAGTGAGTAGAGAATCTTTAATTTCTATCTGCGGAAGACTGTTTTGAGCCTTGATAAGTGCCTCTGTATGTGAATAAGCCATTGCATGTGTCTCGAAGTAGATTGTTGCCGAATCTTTTTCGTCCTGTCTTACAATATTGATTTTAGGGAAAGTCACTATCTCTCTGGCACTCCTTTGTCCGTCTATCCAGAACATAACCATTTCCGACCGTCCTGCGTCGACAAAAACTCTTGTATCAGGCATAGGATTTGGTGATTCGAATTTGATATACAATGTGTCTATACCCTCCTTTAGAGAGAGATTGTTGCTGTCCCTGCCTTCGTTCCAATAAGGTCTCGAGGCTGTTATTGCAAGTGTTACGAATGCAAAGCCTGAGATAACCCAGAGTATGAATATAATAAGTCCCGGCCTTAATCTTGGAGACTTGAAGCCAAAAAGTATCTGGATTCCGCCATAAAGCATTCCAACCAAAGGAAGGAACATAACCAGAAGAAATGTTATCTTAAGCCACAGAGTGTTCTCAAAACCAAGGTTCACATAGTTGAAAAGATCGAATGGAATTACTCCCTGGAAAATCTCAACTCCCAATAAAAGGAACGAAAGGAAGAGTATTCCGGAAACCGAGAAAATTACCATAAACACACCTATTACCTTTAG
>Ga0074195_1002172_pt1 | contig 23082 bp, 21 predicted proteins | sample EPASupsiteHSE623_FD_64525 | JGI IMG/M metagenome (GOLD analysis project Ga0074195, IMG submission 64525) | Bioremediated contaminated groundwater from EPA Superfund site, New Mexico - Sample HSE6-23 | ecosystem: Environmental > Aquatic > Deep subsurface > Groundwater > Contaminated ...
AGTTGTAAAAGTATTTAAGGGAAACATATATGACTATTATATCACTACTATTAAGTTCAAATGCCGCAAGAGTAAGACGTCTGCGGCGGATGTACTCCGATAGCGTAACACCTGCGAGGAAAGAAAACATTCTCTTAAAATGATATTCCGAGCAACAAGCCAGCCGAGTTACCTCTTTGAAATCAATATCGGCAGATAAATTGTCTTCAATATAGCGTAAAGCCTCATTCAATTTTTCAAGCATAAGCTATGACCACCTCCACTGATAGAATAACAGAAAGTTAATGTGTGTATCCGACATTTCGTGCACAGTTATGTAGGGTGAAGATTTTGATTAGTGTAGGAGGCTCCATTGACATGAAGTGGTACGGAGAACCGTATCATTGGTAGCGGAGAAAAATAGATTTGCAATGGAATCTAAAATATTAAACATGAAATGATGGGTAGTAATCCTGCAAATTTATATAAGTTTGCAGGATTATGTATTTTTAGGGGAAATAAATAAGGTGCATGGAAATGAGTTAAGCTAAAATGATTTAAGTCAACGACCGGAGGCAGGGTTTACTTTAAGGGGTTATAGGAGATTTTAAGGATAAAACGTGGACAATTGGGGATATGGTTTTCGCGCAGCCTGGCGTCCCCTATTGTCTTATTTCACAGAATCAAAAATCAAAGATTTTCAGGATCGAGGAAAAAGAGTTATGAAAGCATCAAGCATATCAGCAACAATAACGAATATCGCCCGTATTCGTACGGATTTTCCGACTAAATTCGGTGTTCCCCGCCAAAGCGGTCTTGTTTCGTTGGAAGCGACTATTGTCTTTGAGCCGCCATACCGTGACCCCAGTGCAATTCGGGGGTTAGAAGGATTTTCTCACATATGGCTGATCTGGCAGTTTTCTGAAGCGATAGGCACCAAAATTTCGCCTACAGTCCGGCCGCCACGGTTGGGCGGAAATACCCGGATGGGGGTATTCGCTACACGATCACCCTTCCGACCCAACCATATAGGGCTTTCTTCTGTCAGACTGGAACGTATTGAGATGCATCCGCAATGGGGACCGATTTTGCACGTGTCTGGTGCCGATATGATAGATCAAACGCCAATTTTTGACATCAAACCATATCTGCCGTTTACGGATAGCCATCCGGACGCTACTGCCGGCTTCGCTGCTTCTCATGAAGCTTATAAGCTGCAGGTAGTTTTCCCACCAAGGTGGCTCACTCTTATACCGGAGTCTTTGCGGCATGGATTATATAATGTGCTGGAGCAGGATCCCCGCCCGGCTTATGTCCAGGATCCTGCGCGTATTTTTGGGATTTCTTTTGCCGGCTTTGATGTTCGTTTCATTGTAGAAAATAACATCCTTACGGTTATGCATATTGAATGTCTCGATAAAGGTAAATAATGGGGGAATCGTATCGTTGGTAACGGCGAAAGGAAGACAGTTGGGAACGCCCCAACTGTCTTCTAGATTGCATTTAAATAAATATACAAACTGTTTTAATATTAGTGGGTGGGTTAATAAATGAGGTGGTGGAATTGATATTCCGCGAAGTTGACGGATCTTCAAAAAAGCGTGTTGTTATCATAATTTTGCTGTGCTTCTTAATAGGATTGACCGGATGCGTTTACATAGCAACTATGCAATTAGTCGATGACTATTGTCTTTTTTATAATGGTCAAAAAATAACTGCTAAAGTTAGCAGAGTAGGCATTAGTAGGGGAAGGCAGCAAATCAGATATTCTTTTAAAATAGATAATGAACAATATTCACATTCTGACCGCACCGGCAGAAGAAATTTGTGGACAAGATACAGCGACAGCGTTGTTGAAAATGCAAACATTGAGGTGTTATATTATCCGCCAAATCCATGGATCAACAAGCCGTTTGCGAGCATTAATCCCCAATATTTTTGGATAAATGAGATAGATGTACTTGTTGGCATAGTAGTATGTGTCTTACTTTGGGGGGGCAACATTTTGTTAATCGTAAGTATAAAAAAGTCAATTACCGGGAGACATCGAGGTGCTTAGTGTCAGGCTTGAGGTTTTAGTTTTTTGAGATGACAAGGCAAGACAATCTGACGTCCACTGTTGTCCCATTGCAGGGCTATGACGGCAGCGTCATTGCCTGTAGACTTATCGCCGTTAGTAGAATCGCAGGGACGGTTCTTTTTGAATCAATCAGATTGGTAGACTCAAGCGGAACCATCCCCGCGATTCATATAATATCCTGCGACTATCTAAATTCGTTGTAATCCTAATTCTAATGATAAAAGAGGAAGAGATATGGCAAATAACGTAAAACAGAGAAGAATAATTCTAGATTTAGCAGTTACTTTAGATGGTTTTATTGAAGGAAAAAATGGAGAAGTTGATTGGTGCATTATGGACCCTGATATGGGGTTTGCTAACTTCTTGAATCAAATTGATACTATTTTATATGGCAGAAAAAGCTATGATTTATGGGGACAATATATTCCAGAGACTAGAGACTCTGATACCGAAAAGGAAATTTGGAATTTGGTTCATAGTAAAGAGAAATATGTGTTTTCTAGAACCCAAATAGGGACTGATAATCAAGCAATATTTATAAATGAAAATATTTTGGAAGAAGTAAATACATTGAAGAATAAGCCTGGTAATGATATTTGGCTATATGGCGGAGCGAGTCTCATTACAACTTTTATAAATTTAGGACTTGTTGATGAATTTAGATTATCTATTCACCCTATCATTTTGGGAGAAGGAAAGCCGATGTTTATTGATATAAAACAGAGGCTCAATTTAAAAATGGTTAATACAAGAACGTTCTCTTCTGGCGTTGTTCAACTAATCTATCATTGGAATGGTAAGTAAGAATATCGTTCATAACAATGATAATTTGTAATACAGAGAATTGCTTTGAGGATACAAGGGGACTGTCTTGTTTTCTTAGTATTGAGAATTGGCCGTATAACTGGTAATTACGAAACAGAACACCTGCCAAATTTTATTGAGTGGCAGGTGTTTGTGTTGTTATGGTAAATATAGCAATAATGGATACTTTGAGGATATAAATACTACCATCTGGAGGATATTATGAAAACTATATTTCGGCAGACACAGCTATATAAATTTTTACAGTATTGTGAAGAATATGGGGCGGAAAAGGTCATATTAGATTGCGGTGCAGGAGGAAGTTGCCCGCCTCTAGCTCTCTTTCGTGATTACGGATATGAAACATTTGGAATTGAGATTGATGAAGAACAATTAACTAAGGCAAATTTGTTTGCAAAAGAGAATGGTGTTCTTCTCAATATAATAAAAGGTGATATGCGAGAAATTCCTTTTAAACCGGAAACTTTCGGTTGTGTATTTTCCTATGGCGCAATTTTTCATATGAAAAAGGCTGATATTTGTAGAGCGATTAATGAAATTAAAAGAGTGCTAAAACCAGGTGGGTTATGCTTGGTTAATTTTCTTTCTGTTGAAGATTTTAGGTATGGTACAGGGGAAAAAATTGGGGAGGGGGAGTTTTTGCAAGAGGAAGAAGGGAATACGGTAATACATTCCTATTATCAATTGGATGAAGGGGATAAACATTTTGATGATCTGGAATTTGTATATAAGGAAAATAGAGTTTTAGAAAGATTATATAAAGGTCAAAAGATTCGCCAAGGCTATATTGATTACATTGTTAGAAAAAAATAAGAAGTGACGATGTCGCTGGATTATTTAATTGCTAGGAGATACTCATTATTGCTTTACGGAGTAAAGTAGGGGCTGAGTGTTAATAGCGATACGCCTACAATGGACAAATGCATTGTTGTCCGTCGTAGGCGTATTTTTTCTGAAAATTAGGCAGGGATTTGAGCGAATATATAGAAAATTACTAAATATAATTTGGAAGACAATCCTTTTTATGGTAAAAACGTGCGTTGAACGATGGAAGGAAAGGGGGATTATTATGCTAGTTTCATAAGAGTTTCAGCCAACGGATAATCAAAAATTTAAGCAGATAAGGAGCAAACTCATGAAACAAGAAGATTATATGAGTAATGAGCTGAGCGTGCCTGAACTTACAATGCGTGGGATGCTGCTGGGGGTTTTGATAACGGCTGTTTTTACAGCGTCCAATGTATATTTGGGCCTAAAAGTTGGGCTGACGTTTTCGTCTTCTATTCCTGCGGCCGTTATTTCTATGGGGATATTAAAAATGTTTAAGGACTCCAATGTATTGGAGAATAACATGGTCCAGACCCAGGCTTCAGCTGCGGGTACTCTTTCAGCCGTAATCTTTATTATTCCCGGTTTGCTGATGATCGGGTACTGGCAGGGCTTTGCCTTCTGGCAGACTTTGATGGTTTGTGCCTGTGGAGGCAGCTTGGGTGTGTTGTTCACTATCCCCTTGCGTCGCGCGATGATTGTTAATAGTGATTTGCCTTATCCAGAAGGTTTGGCGGCTGCAGAAATTTTGAAGGTAGGAAGTGGCACTGCTGCCGGAACCAAGGAAAATGGCGTCAAGGATATTATGGCCGGTAGTATCGTTTCAGCAATAATCGGTTTGTGCTCGAGCGGGTTTCAAGTTATTGCAGCCGAGATGCATTATTGGTTTACGTTTGGTAAAATTACGTCACAGGTGCCTCTTGGGTTTTCATCTGCGTTATTGGGGGCCGGTTATCTGATTGGTATTGCCAGCGGAATGGCCATGCTAGTTGGGACGATTTTGGCTTGGGGCGTATTTGTTCCTTATCTTACCTCGGTAATGTCACCGGCGGCCGGGCAGAGTGCCAGTGCGTTTGCTTCGACTGTCTGGGCGCAAAAGGTAAGGCTTATTGGTGCCGGTGCAATCGGTATTGCAGCAATTTGGACGTTGATCACACTGGTAAAACCGATTATTGATGGAATGCGTATTTCTGTTCAAGCCATGAGACAGTCGGAGTCAGAAAAAGGTCTGCATCGTATGGATACAGATTTGTCTCCGAAAACTACAGCTATGGTGTTAGGGGTCATTGTTATCGGTTTACTGGGAATATTTTATTCCTTTGTAGCTGAAGCGAACTTGTCGGCCGGTGCAACCTGGAGCTTTGTTGTTGCTGGTGTTGCTATAGCGATCTGTATGGGCTTTTTTGTGGCGGCAGCATGCGGCTATATGGCCGGCTTAATCGGTACATCGGCCAGCCCGATTTCGGGAATCGGCATTTTGGGAATTATCATATCCTCGCTGGTTGTTTTAGCAATTGGCACAGCAGTTAGTCTGTTTGACTCGGAAGCAGGTGGGAAATTTGCCATTGCATTAGCTATTTTCATGACAAGTGTAATTGTCAGCATTGCTGCCATTTCTAACGATAATTTGCAGGATTTGAAGACTGGTTATCTTGTTGGCGCTACACCATGGAGGCAGCAGGTAGCCTTGTTGTTAGGCTGTATTGTGGGAGCTGTTGCTATTGCACCGGTATTGAATTTGCTGTATGAAGCCTATGGGTTTGTCGGAGCGATGCCTCGTGCCGGAATGGACGAAAGTCAGGTCTTGTCCGCCCCGCAGGCAACGTTGATGTCGACAATAGCCAAAGGAATCTTTAGCCACAACCTGGATTGGAATTATATCCTGTTTGGCATCGGTGTCGGGATCGCGATCATTATGATTGATGTACTGTTAAAAAAGAATTCGGCAAAATATTGCCTGCCGCCATTAGCTGTAGGAATGGGGATTTATCTACCGCCTACACTTGAAATGCCGCTGGTTCTTGGCGCTGTTATGAGTTATATTGTGTGCCGGTATCTGCGCGCCCGGGCAAAGCAACGCAGTCCGCAAAATGTTGAAGAAGATGTGGAAACATGCAATCGCCGTGGGGTACTGTTTGCTTCCGGTCTCATTGTTGGTGAGAGTATCATGGGCGTTATTATTGCTATTATTATTGTCTTTTCCGTAACAGGCGGTGGCAGCGACTCGCCCTTGAAACTTGTAGGTAAAGACTTTGGTCCAACGGCAGATTGGCTTGGCTTGTTTTCATTTATTGCGTTGATTGTACTGTTTGTATATCGCGTGGTTAAGACTGATAGTATAGACCGGAATTCGTGGAGAAAAATAGCAAAATAAAGGTTTCTTAGGCTCGTTTTGTTGACCAATATGTAAAATCAAACCCACCTTGGTTATTCCAAGATGGGTTCTTTCTTTTTACGCATGTAGAATTGAAGGACTGGTTCTTTCGCTTCTTTTGAAGCGTGCAAGAATTCTAAAAAAATATATAATGCAGTGTATTTTTCCTGTATGATTTTGCAGGAGTTTGTCTTTTGATGATTAATATAAATGTAAATAGTGGTAATGGAGTTAAAAATTGCATTGAAGCGTAGCATAATTATTGGATTTTATCATTGAGTTTTTATAATATATACAACACATTAAATAAAATTAAGGAGAATTAAAATGGCGCTGTTAAAGAAAATCAAAGCAAGTTTTATCCAAGAATATAAGACAAGTAGTACGGAGAAGGACCGAAAAAGTTTTTGGGGGATAAGGAATCAATTAATAGCTCTTTTTTTAGCGATCACAATCATTCCGCTAGTCGTGGTAGGTTTTTTTATAGATAGCAATATTCGCAGCAGTGCGCAAGCTGACTTTACGAAGGCAACTACACGTGAAGTAAACCAAGTTGATAATGCAATTGATATTTTCTTTGATGGAATGAAGAAAAATCTTAAAATGCTGGCTGATAGTCCGACTACCCGCCAGACAGAAGGCAAGATTACGTCTTATATTAATAAGCCTGGTGGTGCAGACGGTATGGTACCAATGAAGCCGCTAGAAGCTGGTGGATATGAAGCTGAGAGTTATCGCTCTTTTGAGCAAATGGTCAGGGCGCATTCTGAAGTATCTGTAATATCCTTAGGAACCTCAGATGGGGGATATCTTCAATATCCCGCTATTGCACGGAAAACCGGATATGACTCGCGTACCAGGGATTGGTACAAGGATACTGTTAAGCAACCGGATAAAATAGTAATAACTGACCCTTTTTTAACCTCTAAAGGTGTACCTACTATTGGAATCTTTACGACTATTCGCAATCAGGATAATTCACTCAAGGGAGTTTTAGGGTTTAATATTGACTTACCGGTAATTACTAAAATGATAAAAGACATCAAGATTGGGGAAACCGGTTATGTAATTTTGCTTGATTCTAAAGATACTATAATTGCTCATCCCAAAAATGAATCTTTGAATTTTAAAAATATCAAAGACATGCAAGTTGAGGCTTTTAATAATCTCAATACCCTTGCGGGTTCTTCTGTGGAAGTAACAATTGACGGAGTAAAGCATTACGCAAATGTTTTGGTGTCGCCATCCACTGGCTGGAAATACTTGTGTTTAGTGGATGCGAATGAGGTGTTGGCTGGGGCGGCTAAATTGCGCCAAATGATATTGATCACAATATTTTTGACTATTCTCATAGTGCTATTTGTCGCATTCTTTGTATCAAATCGAATTGCTCGGCCATTAATTGCAATGGTAGAAGCTTGTGATGAGCTTGCTGACGGAGATTTTCGCGATAAACCACGCAAACTACATAGAAAAGATGAATTTGGTCAATTAGCAGACGCATTGGTTAATATGCGGGGAAAATTGAGAACAGTTTTTAAAAAGGTTAATGAGTCGGCAGAGACGGTTGCTGCTTCTTCTGAACAATTAACAGCTAGTGCTGAACAGTCAGCTCAGGTGGTAACGCAAGTTGCCGAAGCGATTAGCGATGTTGCTAGTGGTGCGGAGAAACAACTAGAAGAAGTTGATGCAGCTTCAGCGGTGGTTGAGCAGATGTCTGCTAGTATACAGCAAGTTGCGGCAAGTGCTAATCAGGTTGCCGGCAGTTCCGCGCAAGCTGCTGAAAAGGCAAAGGCTGGCGACAAATCTGTCGAAAAGGCTGTCAGTCAAATGATTCATATTGAACAGACTGTTAACACTTCGGCACAAGTTGTCGCAAATTTGGGTGAAAGATCAAAAGAGATTGGTCAAATTGTTGATACGATTTCAGGTATTGCTGGACAGACAAATCTATTGGCTCTTAATGCTGCAATTGAGGCTGCTAGAGCTGGAGAGCAGGGCAGGGGATTTGCTGTTGTAGCTGAGGAAGTTCGTAAGCTTGCAGAGCAATCCCAGGAAGCTGCTAAACAAATTGCTTCTTTGATTGGGGAAATTCAAGGTGATACGGATAAAGCTGTCGTAGCTATGAGTGAAGGTACCCGTGAGGTTAAGGTCGGGACAGAGGTTGTTACCACAGCTGGAATTGCATTTAAGGAAATTGTGTCGCTGGTAAGCCAAGTTTCTGAGCAAATAAGAGAAATTTCTGCTGCGATTCAGCATATGGCAGGCAGTAGTCAACAGATCGTAACTTCGATAAAGGAAATCGATGGACAAAGTAAGGCTGCGGTTGGACAAGCGCAAATGGTATCTGCGGCTACAGAGGAACAGGCTGCATCGATGGAGGAGATTACATCATCCAGCCAAAGTTTAGCCATGTTAGCTCAAGAACTTCAAACTGCAGTTAGTCGTTTTCGAGTTTAGAGAGATACACGGGGAGCGTTCGCTGGGGTTTTAAGAATAAAGGATCAAATGATGGGTAAAAATCCTGCAAACTGTACATGTTTGCAGGATTTTTAAGTATTAATGAAAGATGAGGTAGTAGGATTTAGCTATAAGTTAGGTTTTGGCGCGACGAATAAATTTGACTACCGTTTGAAGTGACTTATTATCGAAGGTATTGGCAGTAAAATAAAGGCGCATTTTTGTTCAAACAATGAGAACCCACTTTATATGGAGACACGACGTATATTATAATTGGTTATAATGTCAAAGGATCGTAATGAAAAATAAAGCAGATATTAACCTAAAAAGAAAGTAGCCCTATCTTGCATTCGGAGCAAGATAGGGCTACTTTACTTATCGATTTTTATTAGTTGACCGGCTCGTTGCTGCCGGCATAGCTAGAGTACTTTGATCCCTTGGCGGCTTATCGTTATAAGATAGCTTGATAAAAAATTCGGAAGGAGAGTTTTTAGAGGGACCAAGGGTTACTCTTTCAACAATATAGAGAATCTTGTGGCTGCTTATCCATTTATCGACATTGGCGTTCAAATCATCCAATGTTTCAGTTTTGGAATTTGAAAAATACTTAGTTTTCATGTGATTTTCCTTGTTTTATTTTCATTATACTACATAATGATGTATTTGTTGTAGATTATTATGCAATTTGCCCTACATAGAGAACAATATCATCACTGAGTCCGTTTGTCGAGTAATATATTTTTCGCGGTAGAGGTGGAAAATAGGTTTGCAAGGGACTCAAAGAATAAAAGATGAAATACTAGGAGCTGACGCAGCGCAGCAACCAACTAGCAAGATATCTTCGTATAGAACCTCCGTAGTAAATTAGGCGGGAGGTGCATCGAGGATACAGGAGACGTTGTTGTCGTTTGAGCATGAAGACCGGGTCGTTAGTTTCTATGGTATTCTATAACTTATGAAGTATATCGAATCGACTCGGTGGACGTTCCATAGGAAAAGTATAGATGCATTTAAATAGCCCCAACCCTTTAAACTGATATGCTCCTCTTTGCAATAGACAGTTTATATTTTATCTGCCTAACGCGAGGGGAGCATATCAGAATGCGGGGGCGAGGTCATTTTTTGCCTGTTTCCTAAAAAGCAGATTGAAATCGTTAACCAATAATGACAATGCGAAATATCGAATCTGCCGGTGGTTCACTAAATGAAACCTTAACAATATTGTCGGTAATTATAGTACAGCCTGTAAAAAATTCTTCGTTGGTGTTATTATGAAACATCGTTACAAAAACATCCTTTGTGCCTAAATTGTGTGTAACTTCAAACTCTGTTTGCTTACCATCCCCAATATTTTGAACGAATTTACGCACAAAATTTTGCGATTCCAATAAAATTCCTCCTTTATTTCGATAATAACTTTTCAGCGGCAGCGACATCCTCACAGATTGCAAGAATGTTATTAAAGCCGGACATTTCAAATACTTCTTTGACGATTCCGTTTAGGCCGCAAAGAATCAACGTACCGTTCGCTGTACTGCTGGCCTTGGCGGTGACCATTACTACTCGTAGGCCGGCACTGCTCATATAGGGTACATTGCTAAAATTTACGATATAGCTTGCTGCGGGTGAACCTGCTTCGCCCAGCGCTTTTTGAAAATCCGGAGAGGTATTGCTATCAATTCTTTCTTGGGGTTCCACATAGATATACCCGTCTTTGGTCTGAATATCTATTTTCATGAAGATTCCTCCTGCTTATTATTCAAGGTTTTTTATTAACCGAGTGGTATTCAGTCCGGCAGCTTGATAGCATTCAATTTTATTCATAAATCTGTGTACAATCTGAAGACTTAAATCGCTGATACGGGAATCTTCAGCGCCGATAGGCCAGTGAATGGCTTGTTGATTAGATATATCGTATTTCGCACCTTCCTGGCTGATGAGAAATTCGAGAGATTGTGCATGCTTTATAATTTCCAGGTGAATGCGAGGTGAAGTGGTGATCTTAGAAATCCCGGGTAAAATCTCATCTAGCACGACACAAAGCTGGGATGCTATATTGTCTGGTACGGCATTTTCTCGGCAAAACGTTTGAACAAATGCCGAGGCTCGACCGACCCCTTTTACACTGCTGCGAACTTTCAATACATTGCTTGCCATCACATTTCACCAACCTTGCAGTATCATTGTTTACCCTTTCCAGGTGATAAGGTATTTTTTTATATAACCAATAGGATTTAAGTTAAGCTTGGCTTGGCGTAACCCGGCGCAGCCACCATCACCCCAAGCATTGAGAATAGGAAATTGTTCTAACTGATTTTTATATAACAGATGCTGCATTGCTTGGTAAACGCCTTTGTAGTTATAGTTGCCTTTTAAAATATGGCCACTGACAATATAATCATCCAGCTCTTCCACAATGACATAAGCAACAATTTCATTCTCGACGGTCAGCTTGGCACCATGAACTTTTTGCAGCTGTTCCCAGTGATTTAGGACTTTAAGTACGGTGCGGTGTTCAGCCAGTAATTCATCATTCACTTTTCCTTGATTCTGGTTTGATTCCATCCATTGTAATTGAAAATTTATTATTGCCGGGATATCATCGGACGTAATCTGGCTAAATGTATAAGGGTAGCTGGTGGTGAATTTTCGGCATGAATGTCGCATATTCTTCAGGGCCTGTCCCTCCAGCGTTATTTGGTCTTGAAGGTGATAGATATAATCCCATTCGTCACGCATTTCTTCTACCTGGAGCCGGTCAGCAAAGCTTTTGGACCAACGATTGGCCAAAAATTCCGGAATAAAACCAAACAAGGTTCCAGGAGGTACCACAGAAGTTAATATTTCTTCCCAATCAGTGCGATCCCATTCGCCGATAGGCGGCATCCACAGTCGTTTATCGCGCCAAGTAGCCTTATGCCAAAATAGGTCACTATAAAATGCCCGTTCTACCAGCATTTCCTCCTCGTAGGACCACAGCGCCAGAAAAGAACTCTCAGCACATAACTGCATGCACTGTTTATAATAATCAGTATATTTTTCGTATTCATCCATTCGGGGTTTGCGAAATTCCATACTACCATCTCCAGCTCTTTCCTCTAATCCTGATTATTTATTTGTGGCAATAAACCGTGGCGCTTAAGGGATTTCATTAGCAAGATAAGTCCCAATACCGATGAAACAATATCTACCAATGGAAAGGATAACCAGATTCCATCAACTCCTATGAAGCGTGGCAAAATAAACAGGGCGGGTATTTGTACACATAATTGTATGCCTATGCTTAGTACAAAGTTGTAGCGTGCTTCGCCCAAGGCGCTGAGAATTCCCGGAATGACAATCATAAAGGCCATAAGGGGAGCTACGGCAAACGTGATACGCAAGGCCCGGGCAGCCATTTGCTGAAAAAGCGGGTCATTATCAACAAATAAGGCTACTACGTTTTCCGCGCCTAGTTGGATAATAAGAAAACTTACAATAAAAAACAACATTCCTGTTCCTAAGGCCCAGATGATTATTTGACGTACTCGTTTGGCAATGCCAGCCCCAAAATTATAGCCAATCACCGGCTGCATGCCCTCATCAAGGCCGGTAGCCGGCATATACAAGAAAGTAACACAACTGCTGACAACCGTAATCGCAGCTAAGGCCAAGGCATCTCCATAGGTTTCTAACATCGTATTGGTAATGGCTACAACGACCATAAAATTGATTTCAAACATGGCATAAGCAAAACCAACACTGATAATTTCACGAACAAGCATTACATTTAGCCGCAGGTTATAAAATGACAAGCGAACAGTTCGTTCTTTGGCGAAAAAATACGCTAGGCCATAGGCGGCGCCAAGGCCTTGAGAAATAACGGTTGCCCAGGCTGCTCCAGGAACACCAAAATCATAATAGCCGACAAAAATGGCATCTAAAATGACATTGGCGGCGCAAGAGCCGGCAATAAGCAACAGACCTTTACGGGGTGCACCGGTGGCTCGCATGATAGCATTAGCTCCATTGCCAAGGAATAAAAGCGGGGCTCCCACCGCAATAATTTGCACATAAGTGACTGTTTGTTGAAAGAGTGCTTCAGTTGCGCCACTTAAACGAACGATCAAGTGGCTAAAGACCAGGCCAAATAGTGTTACTAATAGACCTCCGCCAAGTAACAGAGCAAAAGTATTAGCCAGTACTTGCTCGCTGAGGGTGGCATTACCTTTGCCCAGCGAACGTGCCAGGACTGAACTTCCGCCAATTCTTAGCATTAGACAACAAGAACCAACGAAGATGACAAAAGGCATGCCAACAGCCATTACTGCTAACCCGGTATTGCCGACGAATTGGCCAACAAAAATGCGGTCAATGATTTCGTAGAGAGCAACGCTGATCAGACCGAGCATAGCGGGGAGGGAATAATGGAGTAACAACTTAGGAATTGAATCGGTAGCCAATTTTTCTAAGGAAACATCATTAGTGTCGTGCATCGCAAGCCATCCTTACATAAATATCGAAAACATGTGTTTAACAGACATAATTACCGTTAAATCATACATTCCACCTAAAAATGGAAAAATCCTGTCGGTGTATAAAAAATAGCGGGAAATTCTGTGACGGCTTGAACACACTGCTATATCCCTGCTTTTGTTTGGATACTAAGGAGGGTGTTTTAGAACGTAATTAGTATAGGGAGTAGAAGACCTTGTTGGGCAATTGAGATAATACAGTAATTATGATATATTGAAATGAAAAGATAGATCATGCTATTACATGGTAAAAGGAGAAAAAATGGGAAAAACCATAAAATGCACGAAGTGTGGAAAAGTATTTGATTCAGAACAAACAGTACTGAAACCGATAGGCGACGGTGGATATGCAGAATGTTGCCCTAAATGTGGCAGTACTAGTGGTTATTCTATGGATGATTATTCTTATAATGAAGAAGAATCAAGGGGCTGGCGATTTTGATTAGGATACAGAGCGGTCGTTTCAGAAATATTGAATAAGGGGAGTAAACATGCAACACCAATATAAGCAAGAAAAGCAAATGCAAATAAACGACAAGGCATTAATTAAAGGGGATAATAAAATATACCGCGTCCAGAACCCTATCCGTAGTGAACTGGCGTTGTCTATATTTTTTCTGTTTAAATTCTATATTTCTAATAGCGTAAAAAAGACAGTAAAAGCGCACCCCAAAATCAACATTATTTACGGCAAGGCCGGCGGGTCCTGGTGGAAACCGGAATACCATATCATCGTTGGCGGAAAGACGAAGAAGGATGTTCAGGCGGCCATGGAAATGTTACAAAAGAGTTTAAATGGCGGAAAAAAGGGTTAGTGTCTCTATTGGAATTTCTTCAGTATTTCCTAATCGCAAAAAAACGAACTCAACTCATGCAAAAATGCGGAGTTGAGTTCGTTTTTTCAAAGGTAACTAAGAGAATTACCATACAAATAAAGAAAGATGAAGAGCAAAGAAGCTAATTAAATTTCATCAAAAACGTTGTTCCGTTAGAACCGGTTTCGACTTCTAATTTGGCATTGTGTCGGTCTGCAATTCGGTAACATACCGATAATCCAAGTCCAGTGCCAAAATCCTTAGTTGTTACAAACGGCGTACCTAATTTGCAAATAATATCTTTCGGAATTCCAGGTCCTGTATCTTGCACAGACAACACAACGTGTTGATTAACAAGTGCGGTTTTCACTGTTATTGTTCCACCGGACGGTGTTGCTTCTATAGCATTTCGAACTAAGTTCAACAGGACTTGTCTTATTTCTTTCTTATCCATATTGCTATTTGGAATATCACCTAATTCCAGGTTTATATTGTGTTTAGAGTGTGCTGCATCAGCTTGCAGTAGAGGAATGATTGCATGTATATTATCATTCAAATTGCAACACTCAATATTAACGGCTTTATTCTTGGCCAGCGACAAAAACTCGGTAATTATCGAATTAGCTCTGTCAAGTTCTTCAATCATCGTATTGATTTGTTCATTGTAGTCAGCAAAATTATCTTTTTTCGTAAAAAATTGGAGATATCCTCGTACTGTTGTGAGGGGGTTGCGAAGTTCATGCCCAATACTAGCGGCCATTTCGCCGATGATGTTAAGTCGATCTAATCGTAATAATTCTTTTTGCATTTGCTTTTGCAGGGTAAGATCATGAGTTACAACCAATATTGTATGAGCAACCCCGTCCTTTTCTGACTCAGGGATTATAACATGTTGGTAATACTTTGTTTCGTCTGACGTAGTATATGCAATCTCACATTCAACAGTTTTTTTAGTTGCCAAAGCAGTCTTAAAATGAGAAAGCAGTGGTTCGTACATTGAGGCCTGATATCCTATTTCTTTCCACGTCTTACCTATAATTTCAGATGTGTTTAGATAGCTCATTTTTTCAAATGCAGGATTTGCATATAGATACCTAAGTTCTTCATCAAATCTTGTTATCATAAAAGGCAGATTTTCGACTAAAGATTGATAGTTTTGTTTTTGACTTGTTAATTCTTCATTTATCTCAAGCAATTGTTTAGTCTGTTCTTGGTCATGTGCTCGAACGCGATACATTGATTCAATAGCATAAGAAATTATAGTGGAGAGTATAGGAAAGGCAGCTTGCACCAACCACTCATTGGTAGATAGATTTGCTAGTTGGCTAAACCCTATTATCCAGGAAAAAGTTATAGTGACGGAAAGGAGCATTGCGGCTATACCGGCATAAAGGCCCCCATATATTGCTGCAAACGTTACCGCTGGATAGAATGTAACGTAAGGGAGACTTCTGCCAAAAGGATATAAAAATATCTCTCTCACAATACAAGCGGCTAAAACTATAACTATGGTTGCAACCCAACTTGTCCAATCGCGGTAAGGTAATCGATTCAGCACCATAAATATCTCTCATCTCAACAATAATTGTAAGTGTTTTTAACTAATAACAATTTATTTTGCATATTTCGACCAAATATTACAGAAAACCTTTATTTGCGAAAATACATGAAAAACCAAACCATGTAAAAAGAGAGAGTAGTAGTTCACACCCATTTTAATTTTCTAAGATATCTCTATGAATTTAAATATATAGAATATTAGCTCATTCGAGAAAAGTTTAATAATAGGGAATAATCTTTTTAATTGATAATAACTATTGATCGTGGTATGCTTTATTCAAGTGGTGTATACAAAATACTTGGGAAATACTCATGAAATCGCCTTCAAGATCGGGGAGATTAGAGATCTCTCAGTAAGCGGCGATGACAAGTTCATCGTCATTTTGTTTTTCAACAGAAAGACAACTTTTTCTTTCGTTATTGAAGGACAAGCTCTGAGGGTAAGACCGACTTGGCGGTTAAGGGCTTGACACAAACCAAGTCTTTTCTTTGTCTACTAGTAGTATAACAAAATCCCTTTGATATAAGAACGACTAAGGTTTCTGCCGGCGTCCTGAGGACTTGGCTCAAACCAAGTCTTTTCTTTTGTAATTTAATAATTTCCCAAGGTAGAGACAGAAAAATAGAATATAAGAGGTTTCGTATGAAAGATGTATTATGTATGATTAGAGTGATTTTAGGGTTTTCTTCAATTGTTGCGCTCTTTTTTGCTTGGTTCATATTTTGGCAATATACAATGAAGTCAGATTTCATGGCTTTCGTCTATGGAGTAGCTTGTTCATTACCCCTCTGTACTTTCGTGTATTACTTAGAAGATGAATTAGTGTAAAGAGGTTTCTTTATTTTAATAGCGATCAAAAAACATTTAATTTAATTGGGGGATTAGGTAAAGTGGCATTAACTCAAACTACTGAAGTTGTAAGAATTCGCAGCAAGCTCTTGGAAGAAATTGCAAAAATGGCTTATGCCGGTCAGCTGGAAAAAGATGTGACAGGCATAATGGACAACATCGTATCTGAGGAAGGACCTAGGTACAGATGCTGTGTTCATAAAGAAAGAGCCGTACTGCGCCAACGGATTAATTTTACACTGAGTCAACCATTAGATATTAGCCAGGAAGAAGCCGTAGAGGAGGCTTTGGCCGGGAAGGTAGCAGACGTCCCTTTGATCAGCGTGTTGCCGGAAGCCTGTGACCAGTGCCCTATTGACAAATACCTGGTTACCGATGCTTGCCGTAATTGCTTGGCACATAATTGCATAAACAGTTGTCCAAAGAAAGCCATTATGGTAGTGCAAAACCGGGCCTATATCGATAAAAGCCGGTGTGTGGAATGTGGTCTGTGCAAAAAAACCTGCCAATACGGAGCCATCATTGAGATCAGTCGTCCCTGCGAACGGGCATGCGCTGTCGGGGCGATTATTGCCGGCGGTGACCGCAAAGCCATAATCGACGAGGAAAAGTGTGTTGAGTGTGGTATGTGCCGGGAGGCCTGTCCGTTTGGTGCTATTGGTGATAGTTCCGTTATAGTCCAGGTTATCCGTGAAATTTTGGCTGGTAAAAAAGTATATGCTATGCTTGCGCCTGCGTTTGTCGGTCATTTTGGCCCCAGAACAAAACCGGGACAAATTGTTAGTGCCATCAAAAAGCTAGGTTTTCATGCGGTAACAGAAGTAGCTTATGGTGCGGATATTGTAACTCTTAAAGAAGCGCAAGAGTTTTTGGAGACAGTTCCCAGCCAGCGACCGGTTATGACAACCTCTTGTTGTCCGGCATTTGTCGGTATGATAGAGAAACATTTTCCGGATGTAAAAGACAAGGTATCAACTACTGTTTCACCGATGGTAGCTACTGCCCGGGTTATTAAAGAGAATGATCCAGAGGCTATTACAGTCTTTATTGGCCCTTGTATTGCTAAAAAAGCAGAAGCTCGTAAATATGCTGAGTTAGTAAACTATACCCTTACGTTTGAAGAAGTGGATGCAATGATTACCGGTAAGGGCATGGATATGGATTTAATGCTTGATGAAAGTTTTGATTCAATAGCTTCCGGTACCGGTAATGCTTTTGCCTGCGCCGGAGGAGTGGCGCAAGCCGTTAAGGAAGTAGTTGCCAAACTTGATCCCGCGGCTATTGTTGAGCCGCTTAGCGCGCAAGGACTTGAAAACTGCGTTGAAGCTATAAAGCAGATCCGTTCAGGAAAAATAGAGGCTAACCTTCTGGAAGGCATGTCATGTAACGGCGGTTGTATCGGTGGTCCGGCTGCTCTGGGGAATGCGCGCGTAGCCAGCAAACTAGTCGATAATTTTGCCAAACAATCAACAGTTGCTAATGCTATTTCCAATGAAGCGGCAAAGACCGATAGTGAAAAACTAGGTCATATGCATCGCTAACAGGAAACAGAAGGCTTTCCTTGTATTATTGCTACTCACATTGACAATGCTAAAATGATGTGTTATTGTTTGCATAAACAAAGGCGTTTTAAGACACTTATAGTCTAAAAGCGCCTTGTTTTTTTCAGGAGCTTTTGCACCTAATATAGAGTTGCATAGTAGCTTTGCAGAAACGGTAGGAGAGTGGTTAACATGCAAAAATCTTCGTCAGAATCACGCTTAGTAATCAGTGAAGTGATGATGCCAAGTCAGGCAAATGTTGCGGGTAACATACATGGTGGAGAAATTATGAAATTAATGGATTCTACTGCTTATGCTACCGCTAGGCGGTATGCCCGCTCCAATGTTGTTACAGCAAGGGTAGATGAGCTTGAGTTCCATTTACCAATATTTATTGGTGATTTAGTTATTTGTACAGGCCAGGTAGTTTATGTTGGTAAGTCCTCGATGGAGGTTGCCGTAACGGTTGATGTTGAAGATCTGGAATGTGAAGGTCGAAAAAGAGCGTTATCAGCATTCTTTACCATGGTTTCATTAGATAAAAAAGGAAGACCCAATATTGTTCCTGAACTTATGCTTGATACTTCAGAAGAAAAAGCTGCATTTGAAGAGGGAAAACGTAGGCATGAGACCAATAAAATAAAAAAAACGGGTGGTCAATAGTAAGACCCGTATGAAAAAACAGGTAGCATCGTTTGCGATGCTGCCTGTTTTTGTGCGTCCAGCAAGGGCTAGTTGGTGAAAGTCAATAGGGTCAATAGACATTTGGCTGTTAAAAATTAAGCATTTGCATAGTATGTTCGATAAGAAAATAAAGTATATATTTTACAGGACAAAAAACAATTATGGGGGGAGAAAAAGTGAAACGAATTTTAGGTTGTTTTATTTTATTAGGTATGTTGGTATTTATGTGTGCTACGGCCGTTGCGCAGCCGCATATGGAGCTCGTAGATACCCAGCAAATACCGGAAGACCGTTCTTTTAGAGGCGGTTTCCCCATTTCCTCAGAGGGGAAAATTGTTATGACAGATATAAAAGGCAGCAAAAAATCATCCAAACCTTGGATTGGCTTTTACGGCAAGATGGAAAATGGCACTACGTTTAAAGTAGATTTGGAATTTGCGGATGGCAATATTCAGGTTTGTGCCCTGTATAAGGGTAATACTCCTGGAAGGCTTGATCGAAAATATGTGTTGAGGGAATCACTTCCTGCGAATAATAAGTGGCGCTATCCAGGTACTTTCTCTCTCGATGTGGTTGATGATCAGGCTACAATCAAGTTGGGTAATAAAAGTTATGTATGGCCTGGGGTCAGCATGCTGACCGGGGAAATGGAAGTTGGCAGGGTTAGCGGCAAACTTGAGGTTTATAACTATGTTAGAGAGTAGAAACTGATAAGTCCGGGAATATTGCTATCACGAGATAAGACTATTCTCTTAAAAAACAAGGATATTGCTGCTTAGCAATATCTTTGTTTTTTGCGTAAGCTTGCAGAGCAATTACAAGAAGTAACTAAGAATGTCGCTAATCTAATAGGTAAGGACGATATCGACACGGCCGTTATTGCAATGAATTCTGGAATTAAAGAGGCTCGCTTCCGCGGGAAGTCAGGGTGAGCTTGTCATTTTGTTCTAAAAAAAGGATTATGTCTTCTTGGGAAATAGGTTTACTTATCAGATAGCCTTGAATTGCATCACAACCGTGTTGTTTCAAGTAAGCTGCCTGCTCCGGAGTTTCTACCCCTTCAGCAATAACCTGTAAGCCCATTTGTTTGGCAAGCATAATAATGGAGCCGATTATGCAACCTTTTTTGTTTTCCTGCAAGATATCGTCAACAAAAGTCTTGTCAATTTTCAACACATCAATTGGCAGTTGCTTTAGATAGGTAAGTGATGAATAACCGCAACCAAAATCATCTAAGGCAATTCTGACACCGGCTTGGCGAATTTCGAGTAGTGTAGGTATGATTTGGTCAAAAGACTCGATTAAGATTGACTCGGTAAGTTCCAGTATTAAATAGCCTGGGGGGAGATCTTCTTTGGATAAGGTATTACATACTAGTGCCGCAAAGTCATTTTGCAGGAGCTGTATTGCGGAAACATTGACAGAAATATGAAAATCGCGATAGCCTTGTTCGTATAGCTCCTTTAAAAAACGGCAGGCACTTTTTATGACCCATGTGCCTATTTCAATCATTGTACCGGATTCTTCGGCAATGCTGATAAACTTATCCGGGGTAATAAGTCCTTGGCGCGGATGCTGCCATCTGATCAATGCCTCAAGACCATTGAGGCGTCCGGTGTGCAGCTCAACAATAGGCTGATAGTATAACTGGAACTCGTTGTTTTCAATTGCTTTATGCAAATCGGTTTGCGTATTGATTCTTTTTAAAATTGCATCGCCCATGGCATTGTTATAGAAGGTATATGTGCCTTTTCCCGCTTCTTTAGAATGATATAAGGCCATATCTGCTCTTTTAAGAAGATCATCGCAGCTTGGCGGGCTGTCAGATGAAAATACTATGCCAATACTGGCGTTAATATGAAAATAGTTATTTTCTATATAATAGGGTTTTGATAATGTTTTAATAAGGTTTTGTGCCAACTGTTTCGCTTTCTCCCGTTCTTTATGGTAAGGACAGGTAATGATGAATTCATCGCCGCCAAGGCGGAAAACGGCAGCGTCTTTATTGGTTATTTCGCGTAACTGCTTAGATATCGAAGACAACAGTTTATCACCGATTGAGTGACCGAAAGAATCATTCACCATTTTAAAGTTATCTAAATCAATAAAAAATAAGGCCATAGCTTGTTTGTTTTTTATTATTTCATTTACTTTTTCCTGAAATGCTGCACGGTTCGGCAGCCCGGTAATGGTGTCATAATAGGCAAGCTTATTTATCTTTTGCTCTTGAGCGGTCAATTCAGCAAAGTTTTGCCGCAGTGTTTCTTCTGAGGCAGCCATCTCTTCATACAAAGCAATAAGCTTTTCATTATTAGCTAAAAGATCGGCTTCTATTATTTTTCTTAATCTAATAGTATGGGAAAGATAGATGATTAAAGCCGTGAGCGCTAAGAATATCGCAATTGCGGTATAAATCTGAGTTTTATATGTTTCGTAAAGCGAAAAGGGATTATTTATGACGGTACTATTTTCAGGAAGCCGTGCAAGTGGTATGGCGAATTTTGATAAAACATTATAATCGAAGGAATAATAAACCGACTTTTCATTAACAATCGGTGTGTTATTAATATCCTGGCCTGCTAAGATTTGTTTTGCGAGGTTGCCAAGCCTGAGGCCGTCCAAGCTCGGGCTCAGCAGACTTCCGCCTATGGCGCCTTGACCGAGTAATGATTCGGCAGTAGTAAAGATAGGTACAGAACTTACTTTATAAAGTCTCTCTGCATAATCTGTAATTGGTAGTGACAAACCTGAGGAGTCCAGATTATACGCATCCATAATGATAATACTGTGGTTGTCCAATTTAGATGCTATTTGGCATATCGCATTAAAGGAGTAGTCGCTTAAGTCGTGCAGGATGATATTGCTGTCTACTGAGGCGCAAGCATCCTTGATTAAGTTTCCAAAGATGACACCGGTTTCCGTCTTGTCATGTACAACATAAACTTCTTTCAAGCCTGGCACCATTTTTTTTGCTGAGGCTATTGTGCCCTCAGGATCAGCTTGTTCATATATCCCGGTTGCGTTTTTGGCTCCGGCTAGCAACCTAGTACTGGTTTCTTTATACACACCGCCAAAAACGATAGGCGCATCGGAAAAAAGCTCTCGCCGGTGTTTCAGTGCAAAGAGTAAGGCTGCGTCATCGGTAGTTATGATTATGTCAATTTTCTTAGCAGCGTACTTATATTTATAATAGTTGTATAGATGTTCAAGATTTTGCTCGCTGGGGTATTGTTTCCAGTCCATATATTCAATAAGCAGCGTTACATCCTGGTCAGAACCAAAGGCCTTTCGAATACCATCACTTTCTTGTGCTGACCAGTCGTGATTTTGGCTGTAGGAATTAATAATTAAAACATTTTTATGTACATGAGCGGCATGGATTGGAACATAATTTAAAAAAAAGGATATGGCAAATAGAAAAAATATGATTACTCTAGGCTTTATGTTTGTTTCCAAATTTTGCATCCCCTTAAGGTGTGTCCAATAATATATGCATTTAACTAATTGATTTGTTGAAACTTTCTACAAAAACTAAGGTTTTCCCTTTAAACAAAATGGCAGTAAGTGTAGGGGTAGAGCTAGTAAGCATTGATAGAACATGCCATCCAAATCCTGGAATCCAGAAGATTTGCCAATATAATTAAACTATGGTAGCATGTTATAATTAACAATAATGAATGGAGAATATAAAACTATGTCTGATTTGCCTAATTGCCCAAAATGTAATTCCGAATACACTTACGAAGATGGAAGCCTTCTGATTTGCCCGGAATGTGCTTATGAGTGGACTTTAGGATCTGAAACCGAAAATAGTAACGATATTAAGCTTATTAAAGATGCAAATGGAAATGTTTTAAATGATGGTGATTCTGTTACTGTGATTAAGGATCTTAAAGTAAAAGGAAGTTCTTCATCTATAAAAATTGGTACAAAAGTAAAAAGTATACGGTTGGTTGATGGAGACCATAATATTGACTGCCACATTGATGGGTTTGGTGCTATGAAATTAAAATCTGAATTTGTAAAAAAAATATAAAGTCATGTTACAACGAACCTCTGTGTCACTATAACAAAAATTCCTATCGAATCGTATGATTCGGTAGGAATTTTATAGTTTTAGAGGAAAGTAATATACAGAAACATGGCGTGAAAAAAGATAGCTGTTATAGGCGAAAGGGAGGTGTGTGTTTATTTTACTAAAGAGTATTGGAACTGTAAAATCGCCAATTAGTGAAGGGGTTGACCAGGACTGGGGCACAGTGATTTCGGAGATTCAAATCGAGAAATCCCTTGCCGAGGGGTTGCAAGGATTGGAGGCATTTTCTGATATTATAGTTGTTTTCTTCATGCATCATTCAACCTTTACAGCAGGCAGTGATCTTATCCGCAGACCGCAGGGGCGTGAGGATATGCCGCATTTAGGGATTTTTGCTCAGCGGGCAAAACACCGGCCTAACCCTATTGGCATTACTGCTGTCAAGCTGCTTGCGGTATCAGGAAATGTGCTTACCGTAAAAGGCTTAGACGCGATTGACGGCACGCCTGTATTAGACATCAAGCCCTATTTTCCAC
>Ga0074195_1002174_pt1 | contig 23067 bp, 18 predicted proteins | sample EPASupsiteHSE623_FD_64525 | JGI IMG/M metagenome (GOLD analysis project Ga0074195, IMG submission 64525) | Bioremediated contaminated groundwater from EPA Superfund site, New Mexico - Sample HSE6-23 | ecosystem: Environmental > Aquatic > Deep subsurface > Groundwater > Contaminated ...
ACTATTACCGGTTCGACCGAGCTTATTCCTTATTTCAATTTTGATCTCGGTGGTGAACTGACAAAGATCACAGTAGATGACCGGTTTGATTCAATTACACTGAAACTGGGGTTTAACGGGTACTATATGGGAGACACTACTCTGGTTGAACATTATCAATTATACCGGTTAACTCAATTTCTGGATTTTGTGGAAGATGATGTAAAAGGCGATTATGTTTACAATAAGACCTCTTTCCCGCACGAAGAAGTTCCACTGGGGAATGTCAGCTTTTTCCCGAACGTTTCCGAAGACAGCATTGAGTTCAGGATGAATGATGCTTTTGGACTGGAACTGATGAATATGGTGATCAACGATGCAACCGAATTGTCCAATAATGAAGAATTCAATGAATACCTGAAAGGTTTTGTTTTGAAAGGCTCCCCTGAAAGCAAGGTCATTTTAGGGTTTAAAGGGGACACGTCCGGAGTAAAGATCAATATCTACACGCATATTGTAGGTCCTGGAGAACCTCAGAAGAAAAGATATACCATTCGCCTGGCAGAAACTGAAAAGACGCATTACAACCAGGCTGTTTCGGACAGGACGAACACCGCTTTTGCGGGTCTCAGTATCCAGGATGAGGAAATACCGGCAAGGAACAGCGGAAACAGAAGCTTTATTGAGGGAAGTGCAGGAGTCGTTTCACGGATTGACTTTCCATCGCTTAATGATATCTTTTTATATGGCGACCGGGTCATGATTAAAGCGCAGCTGGTATTTTATCCCAGTGTTGAGAATGACCCGAAATTTTTGCCTGAAACGATCCAATTTTACGAAAGTAACAAACACAATGATGTTGGTACCAACCTGGTGACCAGCTCCGGATCGCAACAGGTCGCTGTGCAGGCAACGTTGCAGCGTATTGATTCATCCAAAAAAATTGATGAAGATATTTACAATCTCTATTATGTTGCAGATATTACGGAGTATTTGACAACTCAGTTTTCAGGAAACTATTTTAATAAAGAAAACGGCCTGTTGCTTACCATCCCATTGAGCGATTTGCAAACCAGCGCCGATCTGTTGATCCTGAACGGAGAAAAAACGGAGATAAATACACTCAATCCGAAATTACAACTCTATTTTCTGAAATATGAATAAAAAGGCCCTCAATGCCAGGAGCATATCCCTTACTATCATAGCGTTTTTGTTAGCTGTTTTCAGTGGAAAAGCGCAAAACAACACCAGCAACCCATATTCCATGTATGGTTTAGGAGAACTGCGTTCTCAGACCAATGCAGCCAATGCCGGAATGGGAAATGCCGGTCTGGGATTGCCATCCGGCTCATTTTTGAACGTATTAAACCCGGCAGCTTATACCGGGATAGACAGCCTCAATTTTCTTTTTGAAATCGGGGTCGACGGTCAGTATTCGGAATTTGAATCGCAGGGTGACCGTGCCAATGCTTCTCATATGAATCTTAGTTATATGGCAATGGGATTCCGGATCAACAAATGGGCTGCTGCGGGATTAGGTCTTAATCCGTACAGTAATTCCGGATATGAAATTAACTCAAAAGGATGGATCGAGGGAACAGCTTTCCAGTATCCGCTCGATATCACCGGGTCCGGAAATATTAGCCGGGCATACCTGGGGGTGGCATTTACACCTGTCAAAAATTTGTCGCTTGGGGTTAAACCCTCATTCCTGTTTGGAAAGCTTGTTCAAACCCAGTATCACAATCTTTCTGTAATTGGAAGTAATTCTGTTTCGAATGTAACCACTGACTTTTTTCACAATTTTTTCGTTGAATTTGGAGCACAGTACACGTTTAAACTAAAACCGGGAGACCTCTCGTTGGGAGTGATGTATAACCCCGGAACCGCTCTTGAAACGAAACGGAACCATACCACCTATGACGATGCCGGAAGAACATATGAATACAGAACAGAGACCAACCGGAATAACTTCCTGGTCCCTGCAGAATATGGTATCGGATTAGGATTCACAGGCAAGAACAATATGGTCTACGCTCTGGATGCCGGCGTTCAAAAATGGTCAAACTACGACTACAGTGACGAAAAAAGTGCCAATATAAGGCTTCAGGATAACCCTTATGTAAGGGCCGGATTCGAATTCACTCCTACCCTGAATTATTTGGCAACATATTACAAACGAATGAACTACAGGGTTGGCGTTGGTTATGCAAAGTCATATCTTGATCTCCGCAGTACGAACCAGAAAGAGCTCTGTATTTCCCTGGGTTTTGGTTTACCAATTAATATTCAGAACCAACGTTCGCGCCTCGACATCAGTTTTGAAGGCGGACAAAACGGTACCACCAAAAATAAACTGATCCAGGAAACATTTTTCCGGGTAAGGGTTGGATTTTCACTTCGGGATCTTTGGTTCCAGCACAGGATTTATAACTAAAGAGGTGACAGGGTTATAAGGTATAAAGGTCCACGAAGCCATAGTGCATAAACTGCGCAACTCCGATCTTACGACTCATGATTTTTTAAATCTTGTGTCTATCCTTACAGAGTAAACTTGTTAATAACAGAACTCTGAAAGTCATTTTTGTAATTGTCTCCAATGGGTATCCACTTATCGTGGATGATGATCCTGTTCTTGGTGACAGACTTAATCTTATTGGTATTGATAATAAATGACTTGTGCACGCGAAGGAAATGACTGTTAGGCAGACTGTCGGCCATTTTCTTCAGCGAATTCAGGGTAATAACCGGTTTCTCCTCATTCTGGATATAAATTTTGACATAATCCTTTAAGCCTTCAATATAAAGAATTTGACTTAACTGAATTTTTACTGATTTATAATCCGATTTGACCATAATAAAATCCTGTTCTGATTCCTGATTTTCGAACAGCTCTTCCCTCTTCACTTTACGATAAACAGAAAAGATCTGATAGGCTTTATTGGCCGCTTTCAGAAACCTTCTGAAAACGATGGGCTTCAGCAGATAATCGACGGCGTTCAGATCAAATGCCTCGACGGCATATTCCGAATAGGCCGTTGTAAAAATAAACATAGGCTTGTTATCGAGACTGCTGATAAACTCCACGCCCGATACGTTTGGCAAATGGATGTCCAGAAAAATCAGATCAATATTGGTTTTTTGGAGGATTTCGTAAGCTTCAAATGCGGATGTACATTTCTTTTCCAGTTTCAGGAAAGGGATGTGCCTGATATAATCCTCAAGGATTTGCTGAGCTAAAGGTTCATTGTCTATAATTATACACTTCATGTGCTAAAATTTTTTGTAACCCGGTGTAAAAATAGCAATTAAAGTTCCTTTGTGCATCACCTTTTAAATACAGATATAAAAAAAGCCGCATTTCATCGAAATGCAGCTTCGGTTGATCTATTTTTATTTATTTATTCCAAATCCAGAAGGATGGCTTCAGGAGTTCTTCCGCCGGTCAGCATCTGTTCCGGGTTTTCAATCAGTGATTTTACACGGACAAGAAAACTTACCGAATCTTTTCCGTCAATAATACGGTGATCGTACGACAAAGCAACGTACATCATGGGGCGTATCTCCACTTTTCCTTTGATTGCGACAGGCCGCTCCAGAACATTATGCATGCCCAGTATGGCCGATTGCGGCGGATTGATGATCGGTGTCGAGAGCAGGGATCCGAACGTTCCGCCGTTGGTAATGGTAAACGTACCGCCGGCAAGTTCTTCAATTGTAATCTTTTTTGTACGTGCTTTTTCCGCCAGCTCCTTAATTTCCAATTCGATGGCAGGAATACTTTTGTTTTCCGCGTTCCGAACAATGGGGACCATTAATCCCCTGGGCGATTGTACCGCGATGCCTACATCAACATAATCGGGCGTGATAATTTCATCACCATCAATCATGGAATTAATTGCCGGGTGAAATTTCATGGCCGTGGCAACGGCTTTGGTAAAGAAAGCCATGAAGCCCAGCTTGATCCCGTGCTTTTCCATGAATTTGTTTTGATATTGCTGCCTGATCTCCATGATCCGGCTCATGTCAACTTCATTAAAGGTTGTCAGCATGGCCGTTTCATTTTTCACCGCCACCAATCTCTCACTCAGCTTGCGCCGCAGCATCGACATTTTCTGTCGGTTTTCTTCTCTTGAGAAGGAAGACACTGGCTGCGCTGAAACGGTTGCATGCCCTTCGGGAGAGCTGAGTACAGCTCCTACATCTTTCTTGGTAATGCGCCTCAATCCGTTCAGAATGTCATCGACCGAAAGGTTATTTTCTTCCATCATTTTTTCGGCGACGGCCGTGATTTTCACCCGCGGATGCTCTTCCTTTTCCTTCTCCTTTACTTCCTTCCTCTCATTCTCTCTTCTATTCTCCTCTTCTCCGCCGGCTTCCTGTCTGTTCTCAGGTTGTTTCGCTCCGGCATTGGCATCACTGGTGTCGATGGTGCAGGCAACTGCACCTACCTGAACGGTATCGCCCTCGTTAACAAGAAATTTAATTTTCCCTGCTTCAGATGCGGTTAATGTCAAAGTTGCTTTATCCGATTCTATTTCGGCAACTTCCTGATCCTTGTCCACCACGTCTCCGTCTTCAACGAGCCATTTACCCAGTTCTACTTCGGTAATTGATTCTCCGGGTGTAGGGACTTTGATTTCGACTATCATTTCTGTTATTTTTATTTTAGGCTAATACTTTTTGGTTGAATATTGTTGTCAGAATTTTATCCAGTCGCAGGTTGTGCTGTTTCATAAGTCCGCCTGCAGGACTTCCGCTTTCAGGGCGCGAAACCACTTCCAACCGGATATCAGGTAGCATTCTGCGTATGAACGCCCACGACCCCATATTTTCTGGTTCATCCTGTGCCCAAATCAGCCGGGTCGCATGGTTGTATTTTTTCAGAACGGCCCTGACCTGACTGGCAGGGAACGGATAAAGTTGTTCGAGGCGCACGATTGCCGTGGTCTCATCTCCTGATTCAACCCGCTTTTTAATCAGATCATAATAAAGACGACCCGAGGTCAGCACCAGTTGTTTTACTTTCGCAGGCTTTACCAGCTGATCGTCGATCAGCTCCTGGAAATGGCCATGCGCCAGTTCATCCAGGGTACACGTGACCTGCGGATGCCGAAGCAGGCTCTTTGGGGTAAAAATGATCAATGGTAAACGGGTCTCCCATTTCAGGTGCCGCCGCAATATATGAAAGAAGTTGTCCGGGGTCGTTGGCATCACGATCTGCATATTTTGATTGGCAGCAAGCGTTAAAAACCGCTCGATACGAGCGCTGGAATGCTCAGGCCCCTGACCTTCGTAGCCGTGAGGAAGGAAGAGCACCAGGTTATTCATCAGTCCCCATTTTTCTTCGGATGAGCAAATATACTGGTCAATGATCACCTGTGCCACATTATTAAAGTCACCGAACTGCGCCTCCCAAACGGTCAGCGCGTTGGGCTGCACCATCGCGTATCCATACTCAAAGCCCATGACGCCGTATTCGTTCAGTGGCGAATTGTAAATATGGAAGGGCGCCTGTTCCGGGCTCAGGTGCTTCAATGGAAAATATTTCTCATCCATATCGGCTACGACAAACGAGGCATGCCGGTGTGCGAAGGTCCCGCGTTCACTGTCCTGTCCGCTGATACGTACCGGGTGACCTTCATTCAGTAAACTGCCATATGCCAGTAACTCGGCCATTGCCCAATCCAGTTTATTATCATGAATCATCATCCGGCGGTCCGACAAAATCCTGTTTACCTTATTAAAAAAAGTCTTGTCTTCGGGCACATAATTGATCCTTCCGGCCAGGGCAATCAGTTTATCTTTGGGTACGCCGGTATCAACCCGGGCAAAAAGATCAACTTTCGAGGGTTTATAATAATGACGGTACTCCTCTACAAGGAATTTCTTGATCTTTAATTTTTCGATCTTCTCCGACTCCTTGTATTTAGATCCCAGAAAATCATCAAAATCCTTTATTTCATTCAGCGTCTCTTCCTGTATCATAAGTCCAAGCCGGATCAGCTTTTCAGCATAAATATCCCTTGGATTCTTATGACTGGCGATCGCTTTATAGAGCGACGGCTGAGTAAACCGGGGCTCATCTCCCTCATTGTGACCATACCGACGGTAACATAATATGTCAATAAACACGTCGGCATGGAACTTCTGTCTGAACTCCATGGCAAGCCTGATCGTATAAATCAAAGCCTCTACGTCATCTCCGTTCACATGGAAAACCGGAGAGCGTGTGACCTTGGCCACATCAGTACAATAGGTGCTTGAGCGGGCATCCAGATAATTGGTTGTAAATCCTACCTGATTGTTGATCACCAAATGGATCGTTCCACCGGTTCGGTACCCGTTTAACAGAGACATTTGGATCACCTCATAAACAACCCCCTGACCGGCAATGGCTGCATCGCCATGGATCAGGATCGGAGCTAACCGGTTTTCGTCACCGTTATACACCGCGTCGATGCGTGACCGGGCCATCCCTTCAACAAGCGGGCCAACTGTTTCCAGGTGCGAAGGATTCGGCACAAGACTCAGTTTGATATCCTGCCCGTTATCCGATTGAATTGTATTTTCAAAACCTAGATGATACTTCACATCTCCCAGTGAGATCCCTTCTTCGTATTCTGTTCCGTAAAACTCCTTGAAAATACTCTCGTATGGCTTTTTCATAATATTGCCCAATACATTGAGCCTTCCGCGATGGGCCATACCGATCACAAATTCCCGGATACCCATATCTGCACCCTGTTCAATCACCGCGTCCATTGCAGGAATAAGCGACTCAGCCCCTTCAAGCGAAAAACGCTTTTGACCCACAAATTTCTTGTGAATAAAATTTTCAAAACCGACGGCCACCTTTAAATGATAAAAAATATGCTTCCTTTCGTCAGCAGTGAATTCACTTGAATTTTTGCTTCCTTCCATCTTGGTACGAAGCCACTGAATGACAGCCGGGTCCCTCAGATAAGCATATTCGACGCCGATCGAATCACAGTATGTCGCTTCCAGATGAGCAATAATATCCCGTAGCTTTGCCGGACCAATCCCAACGTTATTCCCGGCCTGAAAAACAGTGTCGAGATCACTTTTGGCAAGGCCAAAATTTTCAATATCCAAAGTAGGCGTATACCTCCGCCTGGCCCTTACCGGGTTGGTCCTGGTAAACAAATGGCCACGCAGACGGTACCCATCGATCAGGTTCAATATGGCCAATTCCCTGTTAATTTGATTTTCAGGACCCTCTGATTTGCCCTGAAAGTTGGCTCGGCCCAGTTCAAACCCTTTGAAAAAATTCCTCCAGCTTTCATCAACACGCTCAGGATCTTTCAGATAGTCCTGATATAGTTCATCAACCGCGGCAATCTCCTGATTGCCTACTTGCGAAAATCTGTCCATAGTCTAAAACGGTAGGTTAATCTGACCTTATTTTTATTTAAAAGATTAATTAAAAGTTTAACAATTATTCTGTTTTAAAGTTTGCGTTTAATAAGAAAAGTCGTTTTCAAATCAAGGACAGGAAAACCTGTACGAAAAAGTAGTATCTTGTAGCTAAAATCCATTTAATTGTAATGAGGAATGAAACGGTTCGTTCGTTTTCTGCTTATTTTGGCTGTCATCTTACTGATCGTATGTTTGCTGGGCCCAAAACCTGACAGCCCTGTTTTGGACAATACCCTGACTCCCGTGGACGTCCGGTTGGATCAGCTGGACAACTATATAAAAGAGAAGGAACAAAATTTACAGGTAAAACCGGAGAATGAAAGCAAAATAATTTGGGAAAATGATAGTCTGAAAGCCAAAACAGAATATGTCCTGCTTTATCTGCATGGGTTTTCAGCTTCAGGCTATGAAGGTTATCCCACGCATGTTAATTTTGCCCGGCATTTTCATGCAAATGCCTATATTCCCCGCCTGGCCTCTCATGGGCTGGATGTTTCCGAACCCTTGCTGGACATGACTCCCGACAGGCTGTACGAATCGGCAAAAGAAGCGCTTCAGATTGCCCGGTTACTTGGAGAAAAGGTGATTATTATGAGCACATCCACGGGAGGAACACTTTCGTTGAAACTGGCTGCTGAGTTTCCCGGTCAGATTGCCTGTTTACTGCTGCTTTCACCAAATATCCGAATCAATAATCCTTCAGCATTTCTGCTTTCCGGTCCGTGGGGACTACAAATCGCAAGGACATTTTTTGACGGGAAATACCGCCAGGTCAATGAAGACCTTAAAGCTGAAGAATGCCGTTACTGGAACTGTTTTTATCGTCTTGAAGCGACTGTGTACCTCCAGCAATTGATTGATGCCACCATGAATGAAAAGCTATTTAAAAGAGTGGATACGCCTGTTTTTCTGGCTTATTATTATCAGGATAAGGACCATCAGGATGGTACGGTCCGTGTAGATGCCATGCTTGAAATGTATGACCAGTTGGGAACGCCTGGTTCACTAAAGCGAAAACGGGCTTTTAATGCAGGAACCCATGTGATTGGCTGCGAATTGTTTTCTAAAACTCAGCCGGAGGTAGAACTGGCGTGCATCCGGTTTGTGGAAGAAGTTGTTAGTAGCAAGAAAGGAAGCTATTAGCGCGAGCTGTGCTCTTTGTCCTTCAACCCTGTTACCCTCTTCCGGTTTCCTTCTCCAGGGTTCCGTAGAGATCAAATTCGGTTGCTCCGGTAATGATGACCTCGCAGAAGTTCCCCACGCGGATATCCGGTGATTTTTCGATCAGTACTTCTCCATCCACCTCAGGTGAATCAAATTCAGTGCGTCCGGCGAAGCAATCCGCTTCTTCCCGGTCGACCAGCACGCGAAGTTTTTTCCCTATCAAGCGATTGTTTAAGCCAAGTGATACAACCTGTTGAATGTCCATTAGTTCTGTAGCTCGACTATCTTTGATTTCCGGTGGTATATCATCCTGATACATTTTATAGGCATAGGTATCATCTTCGTTTGAATAGGCAAATACTCCCACTCGCTCAAAAGGATGCCTGCGGATAAACGTTTTCAGTTCGTTGAAATCTTCTTCGGTTTCTCCCGGGTGCCCAACCAGAAAGGTCGTCCGTAAAACAATACCAGGGACTTCTTTTCTGATCTTCTTAAGCAGTTTAACTGTTTCCTCTTTCGTAATGTGCCGGCGCATCATACCCAACATACGATCGCTGATGTGCTGCAGGGGTATATCCAGATACTTGCATACATTTTCCCGTTCACGCATCACTTTTAATACGTTAAGGGGGAACTTTGACGGATAGGCATAATGCAGCCGTATCCATTGAAGGCCTTCGATGTCGGCCAGTTTGTCAATGAGTTCGGCCAGCTTACTTTCACCGTACCGGTCAATGCCATAATAGGACAGGTCCTGGGCAATGATCAGTAATTCTTTCACTCCACCGGCCACCAGGTCCTTTGCTTCATCCAGCAGGCTTTCCATGCTACGCGACTGGTGATTGCCCGTAAACTGCGGAATAGCGCAAAATGAACAATGCCTGTTACATCCTTCGCTTATTTTGAGGTAAGCAAAGTGCGAAGGGGTCGTCTGCACCCGGTGATAGAGCTTCTTTTCGAAGAAATTGGCATTCAGATCACTGACGATGGTGCGAATGTCGAATTTACCGTAAAACTTGTCCACTTCAGGGATCTCTTTGATCAGATCATCCTTGTAGCGTGCCGATAAGCACCCCATAACCAGCAACTTGTCCAACTTGCCGGCTTTACGCGCTTCTGCAAAATTCAGGATCGTATTGACCGACTCTTCCTTCGCATCTGCGATGAATCCGCAGGTATTCAGGATGACGATATTGGCATCGTCCTTCTCACTTTCATGTACTACCTTAAACCCATTCAAGTTGAGCTGGTTGAGTAACAATTCCGAATCAACCAGATTTTTTGAGCACCCCAGGGTGACCATATTTACCTTCCCTCTCTTTATCCTACCCATCTCCTATTATATCAATATGATCGTTTTAAGAAAACAATGAATCAACAAATTCGCGGCGGTTGAAAATCTGGAGATCTTCCATCTTTTCACCAATACCTATATATTTTACAGGAATTTTAAACTGATCTGAAATACCAATTACAACACCGCCTTTGGCAGTGCCATCCAGTTTAGTCAGCGCCAGTGCGGTTACTTCCGTAGCTTTTGTAAATTGTTTGGCCTGTTCGAATGCGTTTTGTCCCGTTGAACCGTCCAGCACCAGCAGTACTTCATGCGGCGCTCCCGGAATCACTTTTTGCATCACCGTTTTGATCTTCGAAAGTTCATTCATCAGGTTGATCTTATTGTGTAACCTTCCGGCCGTGTCAATGATCACCACGTCCGCGCCGGTTGCCTTCGCCGACGAAAGTGTATCAAAGGCAACCGACGCAGGATCAGCACCCATGTTTTGGCTGATGATGGGAACATCAACCCTATTGGCCCAGATGCGGAGCTGATCAATGGCAGCCGCCCTGAACGTGTCGGCAGCGCCTAAAACAACCTTTTTACCGGCCTGACTGAAGTTGTAAGCCAGTTTCCCGATGGTCGTTGTTTTACCCACACCATTCACGCCCACAACCATGATTACGTAAGGAGCAGGGTTCGCGGGCAATTCAAAATCAGAAACATCTTCTGTATTATTTTCCTCAAGCAAAGCAGCAATCTCCTCGCGCAGTATGCTGTTCAGCTCGCCAACGCCCATGTACTTGTCACGGCCAACCCGTTCTTCAATCCGACTGATGATCTTTAACGTGGTTTCAACCCCAACATCCGAGCTGATCAATACTTCTTCCAGATTATCAAGAACTTCATCATCTACTTTCGATTTCCCGACAACAGCGCGGCTTAACTTCTTAAAAACGCTTTCTTTGGTTTTCGAAAGTCCCTGTTCAAGGCTTTCTTTTTTTGCTTTGGAAAATGATCCGAAAAGGCCCATAATGCACATTTTAAAGGTGCGCAATTTACGAATTTTACCGGATATTAAACCGTTAAATTTACCTTAATTCCGGATATTCGCATTTACAGGTATTTTATTTAATTCGGGAAAGGCAGTCGCGGGATGTCATTCGTTACTTCTGAGTTTACGGATTTCCTCCTTGACTTCACGCAGCACATCCGAAATGTGGTTGACCTGGCTGATACCGGGCTTTTGAAGTTCAAACGACAAGACGCCCTTAGCCTTCCACAACTCGATGACCGATTGTCCATCGATCAGGTAAGGCGTATATTCAGGATTGTCCGATTTCAGCAGGAGCTGATGGTCCTCCTGCTGAAAAACACGCTTACAGACCAAACCTTCTTCCCGGGTAATAATGATATAGATTTCACCGTCCCTGATCGAAGAAACCAATTCCACATATTCACAAAAAAGATAGGAACCCGGCTGAACAGGCAACATACTGTCACCTTTAATCTGAAAGACACGAAATGTTTTGCCTGGTGACAATTCAGGAACAGGCATTGAAAAGCTGGGTAAACTCCCGATGTATTCAGGATCGGCATAACCATTTAAATAACCGGCAGATGCTTTTACAGGAACAATCGGTATTCGTTCTTCGTTGTTTTGATCGACTACAATTGGCAGGATCTGCAGGCCCGTTTTCTTTTCGGGTTGTGGCATCCCGTCGGCTTCAAAATCACAACTGACAAGCTGGTCGATGCTCAGATCAAATAAAGTCGCCAATTGTTTTAACGCCGTAATTTTGGGGACCGCCCTACCCTCCTCATATGATCCGATCACAGAACGTTTGATCTGGAGCTGATCGGCCAGATCGCCCTGCGTGAGTTTGTTGACTTTTCTTATGTACCTGATGTTGCCGGCGATTCTGTACATACTTAAATTAATTCTTTAAGTTAGGAGAACATGTTAAAGATAATAACAAAAAATATAAATAGCTAATAATTTTAGTAAATACTAATATTTTTAGTAATTTTGAATAAAAACCACGGAATTCATACTAACCGAAAGACACGATGAAGGCGGATATTCAGGAAAAACTAAAAATTTTAGCAGATGCTGCCAAATATGATGTTTCCTGCTCATCGAGCGGAAATAACCGGCGCAATACGCCAGGAGGCCTTGGAAACGCGGTTTCATGCGGGGTATGTCACAGTTTCACGGAAGATGGCAGGTGCATCAGTTTGTTGAAGATACTGATGACAAACCACTGTATTTACGACTGTGCATACTGCATCAATCGAAGGAGCAATGACCGCCCCCGCGCCATGTTTACGGTACAGGAAATTGTTGATCTTACCATTAATTTTTACAGGAGAAATTACATTGAGGGACTCTTCCTGAGTTCGGGAATCGTGAAGAGCCCGGATCATACCATGGAACGGTTGATGCTGGTGGCCCGGAAGCTCAGGCAGGAAGAACGGTACAATGGGTATATTCACCTGAAAGCCATTCCGGGGTCCAGTCGTGAATTAGTTCACCAGGCAGGGTGTTATGCCGACCGTTTAAGCGTGAACATCGAAATTCCCACTGAACCTGAACTGAAGAGGCTGGCGCCGGAAAAGAATTTTCCAAGCGTGCTTGAACCGATGAATCAAATTCGTGAAGGTATCCGACAATACTGCGAAGACCGCGTCAAATACAGGAAACAACAGCCATTCACTCCGGCAGGACAAAGCACGCAATTGGTTGTCGGGGCGACTCCCGAAAGCGACCGGCTGATCTTACAGTTAGCTTCGGGTTTTTATCGCCGGCAAAAACTAAAGCGGGTTTATTATTCAGGTTATCTGCCCGTCAACGGCTATGATCAGCGGTTACCGGCGTTACAGTCTCCGCCGCTGGTCCGGGAGAACCGGCTTTATCAAAGTGACTGGCTGATGCGTTTCTATCATTTTGATGCCGATGAGATCCTGGATCCCGACCAGCCGTTCCTCGATCTTGAAATCGACCCCAAACTGGCTTACGCCCTGCGTCATCCCTCCATGTTTCCGGTCAACATTAACCGGGCCGACTATGAAATGATCCTGCGGGTTCCCGGCATAGGTGTCAGATCGGCCAGAATGATCACGGATGCCCGCCGGTTCAGGCAATTAAACAGTTATCATCTGGCAAAGATTGGTGTGGTCATGAAGCGTGCTCAATACTTTATTACCTGTAACGAACTACCGGCCCGCAGACTGGATTGGGAACCGAAGCAGTTACGAAAACATCTGATCGCGGAAAGCCGGATCAATGGGAGAAAACCGGGAGATACTCAACTGAATCTTTTTGAACACCCCCTGCTTCTCCCCGAACCTGTAACTTCACTATAAAAATCAGCAAAATGGCTTTTATCGTATACGACGGCAGTTTTGAAGGTTTTCTGACGGTTATTTTTGAATGTTACGCCAGGAAGATCACTCCTGTCGATATTTGCAGCAATAAAGCCTTTCAGAAAAACCTGTTCGCCGACAGGATCGATATTCCATGCGATCCTCAAAAAGCAGACAGGGTATGGAAAGCCCTGGAAATGAAACTTCATCGCAATCACAGAAACATGCCTTTTTTCGCCTTCCTGTCAGAGGATCCGGGCATTGAATTGAAGCTATACCGGTTTATACGCCGGATGTTTGATTCCCCCAAAAGCATAGAGACTGATTACGGAGACCGGGATGTGCTGGAGTTAAGAAAGATCGAACGCCGGGTGATGCAGGAAGCCCACCGGATCCACCAGTTTGTCCGTTTTCAGGAAACCCGCGACGGACTTTTCTTCGCTCCCATTGAACCGGCCTGCAACGTCCTCCCGCTGGCCGTGAATCATTTCAGGGCTCGTTTTTCGGATCAGCGGTGGCTCGTCTATGACGTCAAACGGGATTATGGCTTTTTTTACGACATGCATCGGATACATGAGGTCGTGCTGTCCGAAAAATTATTCTCGCCGGCAAACGGCAAAATTCCTGATCAACTGGCACAAGAGGAAGAAGCAATCTATCAGACACTATGGAAAGATTACTTTAACCAGATCACGATCAAAGAAAGAAAGAACCTGCGCGTACAGCGGCAGCATATGCCCCGCCGGTACTGGAAATTTTTACCTGAGAAGAATCAATAAACAAAAAAAGCCCTCACCGCAAGGTGAGGGCTCTCAAAGAGTAATCATATCTTACTTCTTAAAATAATCTTTAACCATTTCATTTGGAACAATACCTTCCTGAAAGGTATAGGCACCGGTCTTTTCCGATTTTACCATCTTTATTACTTTAGCGTACCCTTTTCCGGCACCTTTCTGTAATGATGCAACTGCTTTCTTTGCCATATCACTAATTATTTAATTTCGCGGTGAACAGTTACTTTCTTCAAATTTGGGTTGTATTTTTTCAACTCCAAACGTTCAGGAGTATTTTTCCTGTTTTTAGTCGTAATATAACGGGAAGTTCCCGGAACATTCGTTTCCTTCTGCTCGGTACATTCCATTATAACCTGAACTCTATTCCCTTTTTTTGCCATGGTCTGCTTCTTTTAAATATTCGTAACGAATCCTTTTGCTTTTGCTTCTTTCAACGAAACGCTCAATCCATTTTTATTAATGGTGCGCAGTCCTGCAGCAGAAACAGTTAATGAGATCCAACGATCTTCTTCCGGAAGATAAAACTTCTTGTTGAATAAGTTAGGAAGAAAATGACGTTTGGTTCTTCTCTTCGAGTGAGAAACGTTATTTCCCACCATTGCTTTTTTACCGGTTATCTGACAAATTCTTGACATTGTCTTAAGTATTTTTTTCTATCACACGTTTTTCAAACAGTCCGCAAAATAAGTGCTTTTTCCTGAATTAATCAAATTGTCAGCAAAGATTTTTTTTCTTTTTTCAACATCTTTATGTGAATAACTCAAAACCGCTTATTCTGCTAAGGTTCTGAAAGCAAAACTCCACGGTATAGACCTCTTTCACTTCGTATGGAGAGATAAATCAATCCTTCTTGTTTTTTATTCTGCAAAAGTAATTTATTTTTAGGCATCAAATAGGATGGAATGAACAGGGAACGGTTTTTATATTATCCAACATTTCTCGGCGCGGCACACTTGATTATTCTTTACATGTTTATTCAGACAGTAGTGGATTTTCCTCTGGCGGTATGGGATTATTACCATGGTACGGAATATCTTTCGGATCCGGTAAAGAATATTCTTCTGCAGGCAGGATCTGTCCTGTTCATCCTGTACTACGGTTATCGGAGGGCCGGGACGATGCTGAAAGAACTTTTTCCGGTCAGGCGTTTTAACCCGCTGATCCTGCTTCCCGTTACCTTTTTCCTGATGGGAGCACATGTCTTTCTGGAGGAGATCAACTTGGCCGTTGATCGTCTTATACCAGCTCCCCCATGGTTCATGGAGCTCTTCAACCGACTTTTCGAAAATGAATACGGGATCTATGGCACGTTTTTGAAGGTAGTCATTATTGCTCCGGTCATCGAAGAATTGATTTTCAGAGGGGTCATCATGCACGGCTTCATGCGAAACTACAGCGCTGTCACCGCTATTCTGGTTTCCGCTTTGTTTTTTGCGTTGTTTCACCTTAATCCATGGCAATTCCCCGCAACCTTTCTGCTTGGATTGCTGTTAGGCTGGCTGATGGTGATCACGCGCAATGTTCTGGCCTGTATCGCAGGACATGCAATAAACAACCTTTTGGTGTTGCTCAGTATTGAATATTGGAAACCCCTCCATGAATTTTCTTTTTTCCTTCTGGACAAAGACCAGCAGTTGAAAATCAGTTATCTGGTTACAGTTTTCAGTCTGATACTGATCGCCTTGATTGCGTTGAAAAGGAAAAAAATTAAGACTTAATTTTAACCTATCGCCACGGCGTCCGCCGACGATACTTTCATTTTTAACAAATTAGCAACCTGCGGGTACCGGGTATATATTCGAGCATGTGCAAAACACCGCTTTTAATGCGGAAATGTTCAACATCCATTTTATAATATAAATAAAAACTTTTATTTAATTTGGCGGAGATTTTGAACGACTAATCAAACTCAACCCTGGAGGAAAAACAACATGACTATCGATTTGATCCAGAATGCGACATTACTCACTACTTTAATCGTATTATATGGATTAACATCCCGGAAAAAAATTACATACTCGTTCGTTCAGCAACTCATAAACGGGCTTCTTTTTGGAGGAATTGCTATTATCGGAATGAATATCCCGATTACATATTCCCCCGGAGTCTTTTATGATGGCCGCACCATTGTTCTTTCATTGGCCGGAGTATTCGGAGGAGGGATCACCACAGCCCTGTCGGTAATTCTGGCGTTGATCTACCGGATTAGTATCGGGGGTCTCGGTATTTGGGCCGGATCAGGAAGTATTATCACTTCCGCATTGATTGGGATTGCCTTCCGTCGCTATTACAAGTCCAGACCTGAGTCGGTTAAGATAGCGGGATTGCTTATCATGGGTATCATTGTTCATTTTACAATGCTTCTGTCCCAGCTTCTGCTGCCTTGGTCATCCGGATTGGAGATCATTCGAAGGATTTGGATACCGGTTTTACTGGTATTTCCTTTGACAACTGTAATCATGGGTGTTTTTCTGAGAAACGGGTTGCGAAAGATCCTGGCAGAAGAATCGATACGAAAAAGCGAAGTCCTTTACCGCACCACCCTGCATAGTATTGGTGATGCGGTTATGACAACCAATCAGAACGGGAACATCACCTTTTTAAATCCGGTAGCGGAACAATTAACAGGATGGACTGAACAGGAAGCCAAAGGGAAAAATATCAAATCGGTCTTTCAAATTGTTCATGAAGACACTGGCCAGGAGGTCGATTGCCCGATAAAAATGGCACTGAGCGAAGGACGGACAGTGGCATTGGCCAATCATACCCTGCTTATATCGAAACAAGGAAAAAAGATCCCGATCGCCGACAGCGGTGCTCCGATCAGGGATGAAAATGAAAACATCATTGGCGCAGTGCTGGTCTTCAGAGATCAAACCAATGAACGCCAAAAACAAAGGCAAATCAGGGAAAGCCGCGAACGATTCCTCAGGGCGGTTGAAAATTTTCCGGATTTGCTGATCATCTGCGATCTTGACCTGAAAATACAATTTGTCAATCAAACCATTATTCAGATGACCGGCCACCCTGCTTCCTATTTCATTGGAAAAAAAGAAGAAGAACTCTGTCCCGAGAATATAAGAGAGAAATACTTATCCGTATTGAAGGAAACAATACAGACAAAAGAGATCCGGCATTTGAAAATAACGCTTAATTTTCCGGTAACGGGAGAAAAATACCTTGACATCACCATTGTTCCACTCACCGACAGTGAAGGCAAAATCTACGAAATCATGGGTATAGCCAAGGACTTTACCATAGAAAAAAAGATCACTGACGAGTTGCATGCCAGTGAAGTCATGTTCCATACGCTGACTGAGCAATCACCTGTCGGCATTTTCAGGACAGATCCCAGTGGCCTTACCACTTATGTCAATCCCAAGTGGTGCCAGTTGAGCGGACTGACCCGGGAACAGGCTCTTGGTAACGAATGGTTAAATGCGGTACATCCGGATGACCGGGAATCGCTTCATAAAAACTGGGGAAATGATATTCATGAGAATCAGTTATCATTGGCCCAATACCGGTTTCTGAAACCTGACAAAAGCGAAACCTGGGTTCTTGGAGAAGCGATACCCGAAATTACGGCGGAAGGCAAAATCCTGGGATATATTGGGACGATCACTGATATCACTGAACAGAAAAAAGCAGAACAGGCATTGGTCCAGTCCAGGGAAAACTTCAGACGATCGATGGATGAATCACCTCTGGGAATGCGTATTTTAACAGATACAGGAGACACATTATATATGAACAAAGCGCTGCTTGATATTTATGGTTTTAACGATATCGCGGAATATAATGAAACGTCTGTTGAAAAAAGGTATACTGAAAATGGAATACGTTTGCATCTGCAACGAAAAGAAAGAAGAAAAAAAGGCGAAAATGTTGAATCGGAGTACGAAATTGAGATTAAACGCAAGGATGGCGGCATCCGCAACCTCCATGTTTACAGAAAAATGCTTATTTGGGATGGAGAAGAGCAAAGCCTGGCGATCTATCAGGATGATACCGAACGGAAAAAGGCCGAAAATGCCCTCATCAAGAGTGAAAATTCATTGAAGGAATCCCAGGAAATTGCGCAAATAGGGAGTTGGGAATACGACATCGCCGAAAACAAAACGGAGTGGTCCGAAAACTGCTTCCGGTTATTTGGGCTGCAACCGGGAGAAATTACTTCCACCTATGATTATTTCAGCAGTAGGATCCTCCCTGAAGATCAACATATATTGGTCAAAGCGTATGAAAAAATAGTAGCTCAAAAAGAACCCATCAGTATCCAGTTCAGGATTACCTTTCCTGATAAAAAAATCAGATGGTTGCTGAATAAGATTATCCCTGAATTTGTTGATAGCAAGCTGGTGAAATTAAGAGGAATGAATATGGACATCACCGAATCGGTTAAAACAATCGCCGATTTGGAGCAGGCAAAAAATAAAGCTGAGGAAGGTGACCGCTTAAAATCGGCTTTTCTGGCTAACATGAGCCATGAGATCCGTACCCCGTTAAACACCATCCTTGGATTTTCAAGTATTTTGGCATCTGATGAAAGCATTTCTCCGCAAGAACGGGAGGAATTTTCATCCATTATCAATCGTAGTTCGGATAACTTGCTTCAGATCATTAATGATATTCTCGATATTTCCAAACTGGAGACCGGACAGTTAAAAATTTTTAATACCCGCTTTGATGTTCAGACTGTAATGGATGAACTAAGCCGGGTTTTTACGAAAAGACTCGACGAACTTGATCGAAACGAAATACAGCTCAAACAGGTGACACTTGATGAACATTTGTTTTTAAATCAGGATCGGGTGAGATTTTACCAGATTTTCACAAATCTGCTGAGCAATTCAATTAAATTCACTGAAAAGGGTGAAATCCGGTTTGGGGTTTCAGGAGTTGACGGAAAAATTGTTTCCTTTTTTGTGTCTGATACAGGCATCGGCATAAAGAAAGAACTTCAATCTGCAATATTTGAGCGGTTCAGGCAGGTAAATGAGTTCGGTACCAACAAAGTACATGGAGGAACAGGTTTGGGATTATCGATCGTAAAGAATCTGGTCGAATTAATGGGTGGCACAATTACGGTTGAATCCGAATCAGGTAAAGGAACGCTTTTCAGGTTTACCTTACCGGTCGAAAAATAAAATCCGTTTTCCCTGATGGTCGTTAATTTAAAAAATGATTATCTTTATACAGATAAGGATAAAACTGACATAAATACAGAGTGATATGACGGAGACCGTAGTTATTTGTGTAGTTGCATTTTTTACGGCTATTCTTACTTTCTTTTCAGGATTTGGGCTTGGTACGATCTTAATGCCTGTCTTCGCGTTGTTTTTCCCGGTTAATATTTCCATTGCATTCACAGGTGTGGTGCACTTCATCAATAACCTGTTTAAAATGCTGTTGGTAGGTAAAAAAGCAGACGGAGCCGTTTTATTGCGTTTTGGTATTCCTGCCATCCTGGCATCGCTTGCCGGGGCATGGGTGCTTTTCCGGATAACGGTTTTGCCTGCCCTGTATCAATATGAATTAGGAGGAAGGATCAAAGAGGTCACCCTATTGAAACTGACTATCGCCATCCTTTTACTGATCTTTTCCCTGGCGGAGGTTTTACCTTTGATGCGAAAGCTTCAATTTGGCGGGAATAGATTGATTTTGGGAGGTATTTTAAGTGGCTTTTTTGGGGGACTGGCAGGAATTCAGGGCGCCTTACGCAGTGCTTTCCTCATCAAAAGCGGATTATCAAAAGAGGCTTATATTGCCACCGGAGTGATCATCGCTTCGCTGGTCGACTTCACCAGGTTGTCAGTGTACGCGTCACGGTTTACTTCCTCCGGTTTATCCGAAAATATGGCGCTGCTCATTTTTGCTTCACTTTCGGCCATTACCGGGGCATTTGCAGGAAATCTCCTTCTTAAAAAGATCACTTTGAGATCGATTCAGATTCTAGTGGCAGTGATGCTGGTCTTTATGTCTGTGGGGTTGGGAATTGGAATTATTTAAAAACAGTGCGCTTTCCGCATAGTCTAATCAAATTGTACAGAAAGAACTTATTATTAGGATAATAAATTGTATTCTATTCCTTCAGAAGTTGTAATTTTATAGTTCAACGGACGTCTTATATTAAAATCTGATCAATCATCCAATTGCTTTAAAAAACAAACAAATGAAAATCGACCGGCGAAATTTCCTAAAAACAAGTGGAACAGTGGCAACGGCAAGTTTACTGTTGCCTCCTCTGATCCAGTCCTGTCAGGGAGTTCCTTTCTCTGAGGGTGCAAAAGCCTATCTGGATCATTTTGAAGTAACTCCTCAACTGTTGCAAAAGGTCATTGCAGCTGCCCTGAGCAAGGGAGGCGACTATGCTGACCTGTTTTTTGAACACCGGATCCTGGGCAGCCTCGGATTAGAAGACGGCAAAGTGAACCGGGCCTACTCCAATATTGACTATGGAGTGGGTATTCGTGTGTTAAAGGGTGACCAGACAGGATTTGCCTATTCGGAGGTCATTACACCCGAAGCTTTGCTGAAAGCGGCTCAGACAGCTTCCAATATTGCCAGTGGGACAATGACCGTGGAACCACAGGATATTACTGAGTCCATTCCTGCGAATTATTATGCGATTCAGAAATCGTGGGAAGATGTTTCGGTAAAGGAAAAGATCCCTTACCTGCAAAAAATCAATGAAAAAATGTTTTCACTCGATCAGCGGGTAACCAAGATTAACGCCTCGCTCACCGATGAAAGCGTTTACGTCCTGCTTTATACTTCGGACGGGATCCTGTCGTACGACTTTCGCCCGATGGTAAGCATGGGAGCTATGTGCATCATGGAAAAAGATGGTAAAATTGAGAATTCATACGCATCCCGGTCATTCAGGCAAGGCTCAGAATTCCTGACAGATGATCTGGTCGATCAGCTTTCACGTGAAGCAGTCAACAGAGCAGCTCTTCTGTTTGACGCCACTAAGCCCCGGGCAGGAGAAATGCCTGTGGTGATGGGTGCAGGCGGTTCAGGGATACTGCTTCATGAGGCCATCGGGCATACTTTCGAAGCCGACTTTAACAGGAAAGGAACTTCAATATTCTCTGATAAAATAGGCAAAAAAGTAGCCGAAAGTTTTGTCAACATCGTTGATGACGGCACAATTCCTTCGAACCGGGGTTCAATTAATCTGGACGATGAAGGAACTCCTTCCCAAAAGACCTATCTGGTCAAAGACGGAATACTCAATAGTTACCTGCACGACCGGATCAGTGCAAACTTCTATAAAGTTTCGTCATCCGGCAACGGGCGAAGACAATCATTCCGTCATGTGCCGATCCCCCGTATGCGGGCTACCTACATGGAAAAAGGTCCTCACAGTAAGGATGAGATCATTGGCCAGGTAAAAAGCGGAATTTACGTGGATAGTTTCAGTAACGGGGAAGTCAAGATCGGCGCAGGCGATTTTACGTTTTTCGTGAAGTCAGGATATCTCATCGAAAACGGAAAGCTCACTCAACCGCTCAAGGATATCAACATCATTGGCAATGGTCCTCAGGCCCTGGCCGATATTAGCATGTGCGCATCCGACTTTCAGATTGACAATGGCACATGGACGTGTGGAAAAAACGGGCAAAGTGTGCCGGTCACATGCGGGCTCCCAACCGTGCTGGTGAAAAAATTAACAGTCGGCGGAGTGAACGGGTAATGAGCCGGGAAGCTATTAGCTGTTAGCCTTTAGTAGTAAGTAGCTAGACACAAAAATCAAGACACAAGACAGGTAGTAAAGAGTAATGAGCCGCTCTCGTCTTCGCTATGCTCCATGCTCTGTAGCCTGAAACCTGTAACTATAAACAATTTTTACATCTTTTCTATGACACAAGAAGAAAAATATAAACTGGCGCATTGGGCGATTGACCATGCGCTGAAAAATGGGGCCAATGAGGTGAGTGTAGCCATCTCAGAAAGCAAAAGCAGTAATGTGGATGTCCGCGAGCAAAAGATTGATACACTGAAGGAAGCCATCCAAAGCAACCTGAACATCAGGCTATTCGTTGACAAGAAATATTCCGCTCATTCCACAAACCGTCTCAACAAAAAAGAACTGGCGCGTTTTATTGAAGAGGCGATAGAAGGCACCCGCTTTCTGGCGGAGGATCCTTTTCGTACCCTGCCGGCACCTGATCTTTATTATAAAGGGGATGGCCCTGATCTGCAAACAGAGGATAAGGGTTACGATCAGGTGGATGCTGCTAAAAAAGTAGAGCTGGCATTCCAGGTCGAGAAAGAAGCTTACAAAAAGGATGAACGGATCCTTTCCATTACAGCCGGATATAATGACTACACCGGCAACCGGGTCCTTGTCACCAGCAATGGGTTTGAAGGTGAAACCGCAAACAGCAGCTTCAGCCTCTATGCATCGGTATCCGTGAATGGTGGAAATGCACGACCCAGTGATTACTGGTCGGAGCGATCGCTGTTTTTTGACGGACTCAAAAAGTCAGACATTGCTTCTGTCGCTTTATCGCGTGCACTGAAAAGGATCGGGCAGCAAAAAATGAGTTCGGGAAAATATACGATGATTGTTGAAAACAGGATTGCCGGCAGACTTTTAGGCCCGCTGATTGAAGCACTGAATGCATACAACATTCAGCAAAAAAATTCATTTCTCATTGGTAAAATGGGAGAAAAAACCGGCTCGGAGAAATTAGACCTGACCGATGATCCCTTTATTGTTTCAGGAAGCGGATCCCGGTTATTCGACAATGAAGGGCTGGCAGCAAAGAAACGTGCTGTATTTGAGAAAGGAGTATTAAGAACCTATTTCGTCGATACCTATTACGGGAAAAAACTGGAAATGGAGCCGACTACAGGCGGTACTTCAAACCTGATATTAACTCCCGGAACACAATCATTGGATGAAATGATCGCTTCGGTAAAAAACGGCATCTTTGTTACCGGCTTCAATGGCGGGAACACCAATGGGTCGACCGGCGATTTCTCTTATGGCATCGATGGCTTCCTGATCGAAAATGGCACTCTGGTTTAGCCTGT
>Ga0074195_1002175_pt1 | contig 23064 bp, 23 predicted proteins | sample EPASupsiteHSE623_FD_64525 | JGI IMG/M metagenome (GOLD analysis project Ga0074195, IMG submission 64525) | Bioremediated contaminated groundwater from EPA Superfund site, New Mexico - Sample HSE6-23 | ecosystem: Environmental > Aquatic > Deep subsurface > Groundwater > Contaminated ...
CGCAAGTGGAAGATTATCAATGGAAATGGTTGTAAAGTGTGTAATGCACAAAATTCCAATTGTTGTTTCAAAAGCAGCAGTTACTTTTCAAGGTATAAAATCAGCAAATGAACATGGAATTACACTTGTAGGATTTGCAAGAAATAATAAAATGAATATATATACTCACTCAGGAAGAATAGATGTCTAGCATAGAATTGGATAATATTCAAAAAGAATTTTTGATGACAAATTTAGATGAAGAGGGGAAACTCTCTTGTCTAAAAGCTTTTAAAGTTGCAAGATTAATTGGTAAAAAACCAAATGAAATGAATGCCATAACAGAAAAATTAGGTATTGAAATTACAAATTGTGAACTTGGAGTTTTTGGGAAACTAAAATTTCAAGACCCAAACATTCAAATTTATAATAAACTAAAACAAAATTACATGAAAGATACAACATTAGAGTGTAAAGTATTATGGGATGAAGCTAAAAGATTTTCACTAAAAACAGTAGGTTCTACTGTAAAAAATTCTGATATTGAAGTAAGCCATTGCCAACTCGGATGTTTTAGAGAAAAAAATAAAAAGTAATGATTAAATTAAACTATCTTCTATACTCAAAACTACAAAATATAGAAATAACAAACAACTTTTCACTAAGTGCATTAAGACCAAATGATGACTTTGAAGCTCTAACTTTAGAGTATAAAAAGATGTTTGGATTTAATAAATTAAAAACATTTAGCTTTTCAAAAGAGGGATTTTTAGGACTTTTTTTAGAGTTAAAAGGAAAAATTGCAATCAGTGTTGGTGAATGTGAAGTTTTAATAGAAGGTGCAAAATTTTATGAATCTTTAGGTTTTGAAATAACTTGGATAAATCTAAACAAAGATGGAAAAGTAAATTTATTTGAACTAGAAAACCAAAATATAGATTTTCTTTTTTTATCTTCTTATGTTATGGATACTTTTGTTAAAACTTCAATTGAAAAAGCAAAAGAACTAACATCAGCAAAAATAATCTCAAATGCAAGCGCCCATTTTGACAAAAATAGTGATGTAATATTTTTTGATAACTATAAACTAATAGGCTTTAATACTTCAGGAGTTCTGTTATTTGACGATGAGGTTTTTTCATTGTTAGAAGTTGGCAAAATCGATAGCATAGCTGTAAAACTCTGTTTAGATGCACTAAAAAATCAAAAATTTAATTACAAATTAAAAGCTATTTTTTTAGAAAAACTAAAAGAAAAATTCCAAGAAAACATCTACTTTTTTGTAAATCCAAATGATACTTTAGAGTATTCTTTACATTTTGGACTAAAAGGTATAAAAGCCAGAGAACTGATACGAACTCTAGCCCTAAATAAAATCTTCATCTCAAATGGAGAAGGTTGCTCCTTAGGACTATCAAAACCCTCAAGAATCATACAAAACATGGGATATGATGAATTAACGAGCAGAAACGCTATAAGCTTCTCTTTTGTAGATGATATGAATGAAGAAGATATAAAAAAAGTTGTGAATAGTGTTTATTTGAAATATAAGCAGATAAAGTCGTTTGCATAATTAATTTAGATAAAATAATTTGAAAAATATTTCATAGGAATTAAATTTGAGTAAATTAATATATACTTTTTTGAAAAATAGCTTTTTATATGAAGATAAATTTTTAATTAATAATTATTCTAAATTTTCAAATAAAGAAATTGAAAAAGAATTTGAAAGATATAGAAATTATATTTTAAAAAATATACATAATCTTTATGCAGAAATTACTATTTATGCAAATCAAATAAAAATATTTAATACAAATACTCTTATGAATTTTTCAAAAATAAAACAAATGTCGATTTATTTGGATCAGGTAATAATTACTGATCCATTATTTGAAATATCAACACCAACTAATACAACTCAGAATATTTTTAATGAATATCTAGGAGTTAAAAAAGATAATTTAATTAACAGAAAAAACTTAGTTGAAATTATACAAAAATTTAAAAATGCTGAAATTCTGGTGGAATCAACTTATCTGAAATTTTTTCCAACAAGTTATTTTTTTGAACCAAAAAGTGAAATACCTTTTACTTATTCAGAAAATCAATATGGAAATATATTACCTAGTAATATAATGGATTTATATTATGAAAATAAACAAATGAGAAGTTTTAAGAAAAATGGACAATATTTAACTATAAATAAAAATTTTGAGATTGACAGAACGATTGAAGTTTTATTTAAAAATGATGATACAGAGTTTATGAATATGTACAATTTATTTGAACGAGAAATAATAAGTATCAATGAAAAAGAAAAAAAGATTGAATTTGCCATGACTCTACCAAATACACCACCTTCAAAAGAAAGTTTTGATAGTTGGGTTACTCAATCAATTAATCAAAGTAGCATAGCTCATTTTAGAAAAATTTCTATGGATATTAGTTTATCAACAAAATTAAAAGCTCAATATATTACAACATCTAGTTTTGTAAGTGAGTTATTAAAAAGTCAATTTAACATAGAGACTAATATTAAAAGTAATGTAACGGATTTAATGCTAAATTTTGATTTAAATTTTTTTGAAGATATTGATATAAGGGATTTGATGTCTATTAGAAAAAATGATGGAGAAGAGTTTGAATTATTTAGACGGGAATTAGAAAAACAATTGAGAGATTTGAAGCTTGAAAGAGATGTTTCAAAAATCAAATCAAAAATTGAAGATGTAAAACATGAACTTGAAGAAGTTCAAATTGCTGCAATTAATTCTAAAATAAAGAGCATAAAAAATAAATCTTCAATAGATATAGGAATAGGACTTGCTGGATTAGGTGCATCAGTTTTTACGAGTGGTATTTCAACTTTTGCAACTTTAGTTTCAATCTTTAATGGCTATAAAACTTATACTGAGTATCAAAACGAAATAAAAGAAAATCCCTCGTATTTTTTATGGAAAATTAAAAGCATAAACAGATGAAATTATTTCTATAGATTTTTTCTTCATAATTTCACTTTTTTTAGCTATCTTGCTTACAGAAAATAAAAAAGGAATAAGATGAAAAAAATTACATTATATTTATTACTTGCCTCTTCGACACTTTTTGCTTCAAATGGTGGTTTCGAGGGTTGTAAGGAGTTAAAATTAAGTGAATCAAAAAGTATGATTTCTTGTCCTAGTGGAGATTATGAAGTTACTTATGAAACAAAAAGGGAACAACGGGATTTAGTTGCTGCTCCAACTGTAGTAAAAGTTGGCGAAGCTCCTAAACAAATTATTCAATACATCACAAATAAATAAGCCTAAAAGGCTTGTTTATTTTCTGCTTTTAAATAAAATATTGCAATTTGACATATTATAAATAGAAACTTTTTTAATAAAGTATACTTCCTCATTCAATTATAAAAATCCTATAAAATAAAGTTTTAAAATGTTCCTGCATCTCGATCTAGATTGTTTTTTTGTTTCAGCCCATAGAACTATCGATGATAGTTTATTTCATATTCCAGTTGCGGTTGGAGGAAGAAGTAATCTTAATATTTTTTCTTCAAAAAAAGAGGTTAGACAAATTTCCACAAATAGTGGAGCTTTTGTAAGTACGATTCTTACAAATGAGGGGATGAAGAGTTTCAAAGAGTATTTTGTAGATGAAAATGGAAAAATAAGAGGAATAATAACAACATCATCTTATGAAGCCAGAGCCTTTGGAGTAAAAACTGCCATGAGTGTAAATGAAGCTTTGACCTTATGCCCACACCTAAAAATGCTACCGCCAAACTATCCTTTGTATCATGATTTATCAACAAAATTAAAAGAGCTTTTAATAAAAGAGATTCCTTTGGTTGAACAGTATTCAATAGATGAATTTTTTGGAGATGTATCTGGATATATTGAAGAAGATGAGATAGTACAATTTGCTTATTATTTGAAAAAAAAGATATTTGATGAATTAAAATTGCCTATTTCAATAGGAATATCAAATACAAAATATCTCTCAAAACTAATAACAGAATACGCAAAACCAGATGGTGTAAAATATGTAAGTGTTGATAATATTGGAAATTTTATAAAAGATATTCCAATCAAAGAGTTCCCTGGAATTGGAAAAGCCTTTCAAGAAAGACTCAAAGGTTATGGAATAAAAACCCTAGGTGATATTAAAAAAAATCAAAAACTTTTTTATTCATGGCCAAAGCCAGGAATCGATTTGTACAATCGTGTTTGTGGAATACGAGATAATAAATTAACTTTCGAGCGAGAAAAAAAATCAATAGGAATAGGGCGAACCTTTGATGTTATTTTTGACAGAGAGGAACTAAAAAGAAGAGTAATGATACTTTGCCGATATTTGTGTTTTCTAGTAAAAAAAGCAAATGTAAATCCCCTAACTTATGCCATACAAATAAGATATGAATATAGAATAAAATCAAAAGATTATATAAATGTAAATAGAATTTTTAATGAAATGGATTTCAAAACTGAAATGGTAAAACTCTTTGAAGAGACAGACAATCACAAAACTCATGGAATAATACAACTAAATATCACTGTTTTAAATTTTGCCAAAGTAAATGAATACACCTATAATCTTTTTGAATATGAAACAGATTTAAAAAAAAGAGCCTTAACAAATCAGATGCAAAAACTAAGAAGTAAATATGGTATTGATATTGTTAAAAGTGCATTTGAGATAAAAGATGTGTCAAAATAAAGATAGATAAAATTGATTTTAGAGTATATTTCTAAAAACTATTTTGGAGTATAAGATGAATTACCTTTTACAAGTAGATTTCCCACATGATGGAATTTTTGGTGAAGAATTTTCAAAAGCTTTTGTTGAATTAGCAAATGATATAGCTTGCGAAGATGGATTATTATGGAAAATTTGGACTGAAAATAAAGAGACAAAAGAAGCAGGTGGAATTTATCTATTTTCAAATGAATCTGATGCAAAAAGATATTTAGAAAAACATACAAAAAGACTTGAATCATTTGGATATAAAAATATAAGAGCAAAGATTTTTAGTGTAAATGAACCATTAAGTTTGATAACAAAAGCTGGTTTTCTAAAATAAAAAAGGGTATTTAAACCCTTTTTTTAATCAACTAATAGATTTCTATAAAACTCTCTATATTTAGTATCTTTTTCATCTCTAGCTTTCATAGCAGCTCTTGGATGTTCATTTAATTGACCAGTTAACATATACGGAATACTATATCCCCAGTCAAGTTCTTTTTCAAGTGGAACAATAAACTCTTCAATAAATTTTAATACAGGCATTAATTTATATTTTGGGTTTTTCAAAAATCCAATCAATAATTCAAGTGGACAATTTCCAGCACCTCTTCCTAATCCTGAAATCGTAACATCTAAAAAGCTTGTTCCATAAATCATCGCTTCTAAAGTATTTGCATAAGCTAATTGAATATTATTATGTGCATGAATACCTACTTTTTTACCAGATTCTTGTGCCACTTTTAGGTATTTATCTGTTAATTTTTTGATTTGTTCAGGGTAGAAAGAACCAAAACTATCAGCAATATAAATAACATCAACAGGTGTTTTTGATAATTGTGATAAAACTTCATCTAATTCATCATCAAATGATTTTGAAATAGCCATAATATTTACAGTTGTTTCATAACCTTTTGCATGAGCATCTTCGATTAATTCAATAGCTGCTGGGATTTGGTGAATATATGTTGCAATTCTTATCATATCAACAACACTTTCAGATTTTGGAATTAATTCTTCTTTTAAACTTCTTCCAATATCAGCCATAACAGCAATTTTCATATCTGTATCGTTGTTTCCAACGATTCTTCTAATATCTTCTTCTTTACAGAAATTCCAAGGACCATATTCATCAACGCTCATAATTGTAGGTGATACATTTTTCCCGATTTCCATATAATCAACACCAGCAGCTACACAAGTTTCATAATGTGCTTTTACAAAAGCATCGCTAAAATGGTAGTTGTTTACTAATCCACCATCTCTTATTGTGCAATCGAAAACTTTTATATCTTCTCTAACTGTTAGTATTGAACCCTTTTTTTCAATCATTATTGTTCCTTGTTTTTTCTAAAAAATAATTGGTAATATAATATCTAAAAGCCACTCAAATCAATCTTTAATAAGATTTCATTGATAAAACTTCTTCTATTTTATTGTAAGAATAAAATTCAAAATTCTTATTTTTTGCTTTTATTGTATAAACAGCCATTCTATCAGCTAGTTCATTTCCCTCAACTCCTGCGTGACCTTTTACATGATTTATCTCTATTTTAGTTTTTAGTTTTTCATATAAAGTGTGAGCTTCAATTATTAGTTCAAGATTTTTTATCTCTCCACCTTTTTTGCTCCAACCGTTCTTTTTCCAAGAATATGCCCAAGTTGTAATACAATCAATTGCATATTTTGAATCCGAAAAAATCGAGATAATATTATCACTACTTGTTTGTCTAGCAATCACTAAAGCTTGATGTAAAGCATTTAATTCAGCGATATTATTTGTTCCTTCTTCTTCGAAAGCACCATAAAGTAAAACAGGATTTTTTTTGTTTGAATAAATTGCTAATCCACTTCCTGCATTTCCAGGATTTCCTGAACAAGCTCCATCACAATAGATTCTTATAAACTCTTCATCTTCATTTGAAGGTTTAGAAATCTCTTTTTGCTCTTTTGGTATTTCATAAACTGATTTTGGTTTTATATTGTTAAATTCTAAAACCATATGATAATTTTTGATGATTTGTTCTTGTGCTTTTAATGCTAAATCACCTTTTAAAAGCATAAGTAAATTCATATCATTTTTTGAAACTTCTTTATCTAAAACTTGATTTTTCCAGTTTTCTTCACTTGGATAATCTAAACCCAAAATCTTAAATTGTTCTTTGTTTAGTGTCTCTTTATGGGAAATTAATTGGATAAAATTATTGTCTATTTTCATATTTGTTTTTCTTTATATTTTTTAGTTTGAAAAGAATTGTACTAAAATATACTAAAGCCCTTGCTTTTATTTTTTTATTCTGTTAGACTGTAGGCACTAAAGATGAATCGAGTTCATCTGTTATTTGCCTTTTATTGATTACCCACAGCGTTAATATTACTCATCTAGACAACAAGCTCATAATTTATCTTTTTAATTACTTCATTAAATTGAAGAAAAAAAAGGAAATCATATGTCAATTACACATATAAAAACAAACAAAAAAATCGAAGTTTTATTAAGACTTTTAAAAAACAATGAAAGTTTAGAGGACGCTAGTTCTAAAGCTGGATTAAATATTGAAGAAACAAAATCAATAGTTAATAATAAGAAAAACTAATCATTTAATTATTATTTGTTCTAAAGTAATCCTATTTCTCTTGATTTCGGTCATTACTAATAAAAAAAAATTCAGTTACACTCCTCAAAAATAAAGATATGGAGAAGTGTATGCTTTCAAAGTTGTCAATCAAACAAAAATTGATTTTAATAATGTTAATACCACTTTTTGTTGTTATTTTATTAGCAGCAAAATTAGCGGTAGATTCATTTAGTAGCTCAAAAAATTTACAATCATTAGATAATGTTGTAATCCTTTCAGTAAAGATTGGAGATTTAGTTCATGAAACACAAAAAGAAAGGGGTATGACCGCTGGATTTTTGGGAAGTAATGGAGAAAAATTCAAAACTGAACTTCCTGCTCAAAGATTAGTCGTTGATGCAAAACTTAAAGAATTAAATAGTTTTTTAACTACATTTAATAAAGATAGTTATAGTTCAGAATTTTTGGAAAACTTAAATAACGGTCTTAAAAAATTTCAAGATTTAACTACTACAAGAAATGGTGTTAATAGTTTATCTATAAATGCTAGTGTTGCAATTACCTATTATACAGATGCGAATACTCTGTTATTAAATGTAATTGGAACTATTACAAAATTATCAAATAATTCAAAAGTATCTCAAGAATTAGTATCTTATATGAGTTTTTTATTATCAAAAGAGAGAGCTGGAATCGAAAGAGCAGTTGGTACAAACACTTTTGCTAAAAATAGTTTTGGTGAAGGAATGAAAGCTAAATTTTATACCTTAGTTGCTGAACAAAATGCATATATGGATTTATTTTTAAAAGTAAGTAATTTAGAAATGGTTGATTTTTATAAAAAAACTTTTCAAGGTGAATCAATAAGCGAAGTTGAAAAAATGAGAAAAGTTGCTTTATACAGTGATATGGATTCAAACTTTAAAATTGATGCTAATAATTGGTTCAAACAAATGACTGATAAAATTAATATTCTAAAAAAAGTTGAAGAACATATTTCTTTAAGTTTGATAAAAACTATTGAAAAAGAGAGGGATACTGCTAGTCAAAATATGATTATATTTGGACTTTTAAGTGCATTTGGTGTTGCTTTAACTATGATTTTAGCAAGAACTATCGCATTTACTATTTTAATTGATGTGGATTCAGTTAAAAAAGGTGTTGAAAACTTCTTTGCATTTATTAATTTTGAAAAAGATGATATTGAACTTATCAAAGTTAAATCAAATGATGAGTTAGGAATGATGTCAAGAATCATAAATAAAAATATTGAAGATACAAAAGCAAACATCCAAAAAGATAGAGCTTTAATAGCTGATACAATTAGAGTTACAAACCAAATAAATAAAGGTTATTTAGATTCAAAAATTGAATTAGGGTCTAACAATCCATCATTAAATGAACTAAAAAATATTATAAATGAGATGTTAGGAACTTTAAATAGTAATGTTTCAAATATTTTAAAAGTTCTAACTTCATATTCAAAACTAGACTTTAGACCAAAATTAGTAGAAAACAATTTAGAAGGTATTATAAAAGAGCTTGAAAAAGATGTAAATATCTTAGGTGAAGTTATCACTCAAACTTTAATGGAAAATAAAAGAATAGGGATTGTTTTAAGTTCTAATGCAAATACTTTAACTCAAAATATGCAAGGAATTGCAAGTGCAGCAAACTCTCAAGCAGCATCACTTGAAGAAACAGCAGCATCACTTGAAGAGATAACTTCAAACATCACAAATAACACACAAACAGCTATAAAAATGGCAAGTTTTGGAAATAAAGTAAAAGAATCTATCTCTTTAGGTCAAGAACTTGCGAATAAAACAGTTCTTTCAATGGAAGATATAAATTCTCAAACAACAGCTATTAGTGAAGCGATTTCAATTATTGACCAAATAGCTTTCCAAACAAATATTCTTTCTTTAAATGCAGCCGTTGAGGCAGCAACAGCAGGAGAAGCAGGAAAAGGATTTGCCGTAGTTGCAGGAGAAGTTCGAACACTTGCAAGTAGAAGTGCTGAAGCTGCTAAACAAATAAAAGAGTTAGTTCAAAATGCCCAAAGAAAAACAAAAGAGGGTAAAGATATCGCTTCTGATATGATAGATGGATATTCAGAATTAAACAAAAATATATCAACAACTTTAGAGTTGATTGAAAATGTTACAACAGCAAGTAAAGAGCAATCAACAGGTATGGTTCAAATAAATGATGCGGTTAATAATCTTGACCAAATAACACAAATAAATGCTCAAAATGCTTCACAAGCAAATGAAATTGCCCAAGAAACACTTGAAATTTCAAATACAATTATTACTCAAGCAGATGCAAAAGAGTTTAATGGAAAAAATTCTTTTTAGAGAGTTTTGAAAGTTGAAAGACTTGAAAGAAGTGACGAAAGGTAAGAGATAAATTTTTATCTCTTACTCCTCTTCTTTATATCTTCTTCCATTAAAAGTTACAACGGTATCAAGTCTAATTTGGTCATTTTTATTTAAAATCACATATTCTATTCCATCTATTACACTCATAGTTTGGATTAAACCTTTTAGAGTCTTTTTTTCATCATTTTCTAAATAAACAACAGTTGAGGGAATTTTTCTTTGCATTGCTACATTTAATTGGTCAAAAAATTCGCATGAAATTGGAGTGTACATAGGTATTATTTTCCTTTTATGGGATATAAGTTTTTTTGCTTTTTATAAAAGAAGTTGTGTAAAAAATCTCTCTTAAAAATAAAAATAAAGATGTAATCAAACAAAGCATAGCCCCAATAAACAGGACAACTATCAATACAGAGTCTTTAAATTGAAATATTGCACTTAAAAACATAGTAACAATTACCATTGCAATTAATAAACCTGTACTTGTACAAAATAGTATAGCTAGATTTGTATTTTTCATTCTCATTGTAAGAAATTTTCTGCGCTCTTTTACTTTTAATTTACTTTCTTCATTATTTAGAAGTTTCTGATTATCATCTTCATATTTATCTAATTTATCAACTTTGTCAATAATTCTTGAGAGTCTTCCTGTAAAAACATTCAACAATCCAGCCACACCTGCAAGTAAAAATACAGGGGCAACTGAGAGTTGAATAAGTTGCGAAACGCTATTTACAGTACTCGCTTCTATCATTGTAAACATGTTATTTTACTTCGTCAATTATCTCTAATAATTGCTCTTGAACCTCTTGAGCTAATTCAATTAAATCAGGATTTATATCATCAACCAATTGAACTAAAGAGTTCATAGCTATCATTGTTTCTCCATCTTGTGTATAAACAGAGATTTTACAAGGCATGATAATTGAAAGTGACATATCTTCCGTTAAAAATTTTTCAGCAACAATAGGATTACAAATATCAACTATTTGACACTCATTTCCTAAATCAATTCCTTTTGATTTTAAAGTCTCTTGAACATTATGAATATGTTGAATTCCATATTTATATTTTGAAGCAACTTCTTTTAAACAATCAATAACTTCTTGAACACTTTTGTTTGAAACTTCCATATATTGCATATTATTTTCCTTTGTATTTTGTGAAATTTTATTAATTATAACTAATTAGTTTTTATAAAAAGCCAATTTTTTTACTTCTAATTTATCAAACATACTTAACATATTGTTATAATCTTTATGTAAAGTTCTATTTATTAAAAAGCCTTTACCTTCAATAACATCAACAGCTTTTTGAATTTTTTCTTTTCCGTAAACATTATTTAATGCAGTTTCATAATTTTCCCATACAAGTTCATCATTTTGCATTCTGATTAGTTGAGCTACTAAATGACCAAATTTATTGTTTCCAAACTCTAAAATTTCTAAAGCATCATCATACTCTTCTAAAAGAAGTAACATTTGAGCTTTGAAATCTCCCATTGTGAAGTTTTCTTCAAAAATTACACCAATGTAAAGTTGCATATTTAATGAATCATCCAAACTATCAAGAGTGTCTAAAATCTCATTTGTATCGTATTTTTCAAAGTTTAAAACCATATCTCGGATAAGTTTACCATTGTTTTTATTGTTATAAACCATATCATCAAGTGGATAAACTTCTGAGAAATTTGGAACAATCATTTGGCAAGAATAAAAATCTAAATATGTATATTCTCTTACATACATTTCTCTATTTTGAGAGTTTAAAATATCAAGTAAAAATGCGTATTCATCATCACTTCCATTTCCTTCATATTTCCAAGGAGCATATTCAAAACTTTTTTTAGCACTTAAAAATGGGAAACCTAATTTTCCATTTGAATCAATAAAGTGAGCTTCTAAGTTAAAACTATCAGCTACTAAACTCATATCAAAAGTAGGAATTTCAAAAGCATCAAGATTTGTTAAATCTCTTCCTTGCATAAGTTCAGTCATTGTTCTCTCAAGACTTACTTCTAAAATAGGGTGCGCTCCAAAAGATACAAAAAGTGTGTTGTTTTTAGTGTTTATTAGTGAAATTGCAGTTACGGGGAAAACTCCACCAAGCGATGCATCTAAAATCTCGATTATGTAACCTAAATCCCTTAAAGTTTGAGCATCTTTATAAACTTTTGGAAATGATTTTACAACTTCTTCTGGAAACTGTGGAAGTGCATAACCCTCTTTGATAATAGCAATTTTTGCATATCTTTCAAAGATTTCACTAAGTGCTTGAACTTTTGCTTCATTTGCTGTGTTTCCAGTTGCAAGACCATTACTTACAAAAAGGTTACTTAAAATATTTATTGGAATATATGTTTTCTCTTTTGTTGATTCTTTGATAAATGGCAACGCTACGATTTTATCCATATAATCGCTGTTGAAGTCTACTAAATCTTTGTCTTCAAGTTCACCATTTGCACTATAAATCTTTTTTAATTCAGGATTTAAATAATCTCCTCCAAAATCAAAAGCAACTTCATCTGGATAATATTTTCTATTTGGTAAATGGAAATCTATAAAAAAGTTGTTTGTTTGTAATCTTTCGATGTATTCTCCATAAGCACTAGCTATTGAAGCATCAGAGATTGTTCCTTTTCCATTTGAATAGATGTGATTTGGTGCTTCATTTGAAGCTAAGTTTACTGAAAAACAGTTTTCTAAAGGGTGTTTTTCTTGTGAAAAAGAGGCTTCACAACCTACATCTTTTAATACAGCTTTCATTTTATTAATTGATTGTTCTACTGGGCTATTTTTTGATAATAAATTCATTTGATTTTTGTTCTTTCTTCTTGTTGATTTTTCTATAAAAGGTATTCATTATAGCCAAAAAAAATATATTCCAAGAATAGGGCGTAAATATTAGCTACAATACGAAATCAATAGAAAATATATAAAGGTTTATAAATGGCAAAAGGTAAAAAAACAATAATCAAAGAGATTAAAAAATTAGATGATGAAATATTATTAATAAATGGAAAAGAGTATGTAATCGTTGAAGATACAGAAAATATTGAAACAGCAATAACAATGAAAATTTCATCAAATGGAAATAGAATTTTAAGATTTGAAGATGAAAAGAAAAAAGCAACAATAGATGTAAAAAGAGATATTGAGATAGTGAAATATTCATTTAAAGATGCAAGTGTTGCCAAAAAATTTGCAAAAGGTTACGACAAAACAGTAATCACACCAGATGACAAAAGAGAAGAGATAGGAAATGCAAGTTCATTTAAAAAAGCTAGAAAAATCATAAACACATATATCTCAAAAGATGGTGTAAATTTTGACCCTAAAAATGGTAAAACTACTTTTTATGTGACGGAAGAAGCGTAAAACAAAACACTAAAAAAGCTATTAAATGAGATGTTTCTCATTTATAGCCAATTCTATTTTATACAAAATTCCCAGTTCCTCTGCTATATCTTTTGTTAATTTACTAAGTGGTCGTTTATGTAAATCATCAATTTTTAGATAGTTTGAGAAAATAAATCTATAAATTTCTTCTTCTGTTCCAAAATGATTATCTATAAGTTCTTTTATATAACTTTTGGGATAGTTAATTTCTTTTAAAATAAGTTCAATTACTATATCTTTATGGTTTTGATAAATTGTTTCTAATTGAAAATACTCATTGTTTTTTTCGTATTTTCTATCAAGAGTTATTTTGATTTTTTCTTCATCTTCAAATCTGATATTTTTTTTGTCAATAGCTTTTAAAATATCAAGGTTATCAAAAGTATATGAAAAAGTGAAATCACCATCTTTTACATTATAGGGATGTACTAATTTTCCATTTTTTTCATCTTTATAACTATCATCATCACTTTTCATATGATTACAAGCACTACAACTTGGAATTAGATTGTAAAAACTACAAGCTAAAAATGGATAAATAGCTTTTGGATAAAAATGGTCAAGTTGTGGACGAGTTTTTTTCTCATCATTTTTTATAAATGAAATATAACTTCGATTACAATATGGACAAGTTTTTAAGTTTAGTGCTTTAACTAAATGATAAGCATTATGTTCTTTTTTCCCTGCATTTGTAAAATGCTTATATAATCCTGTATCTTTGTCAATAAATATTTCTGAAAGTGTAAGATAAAGTTCAGTTTGTTTGTTTTCTTGATAACCAATACTATGATAAAAATTTGATTTAAAATATTCAATAATTTTTTTTAATTCTTGAACATCTGCTTTTATTATTAATTCAGCATTAATGTAGACTTCATTCAAACAACATAAAGTATTTTTTGATAATTTAGAAGTATCAATACCATTTATTTTGTCTTGTACTTTTTTTGTAAGACTTTTGATATGAGTTCCAAAAATTTTTTGATTAAAAGGAATATTTATCATTTATCTAGCTCATCATGTAATTTTTGTAATTCATTAATTTTCTTTTTTAAAATTAGTTTTTCTCTTTCTTTTTTATCAGTTGTAAATTTTTTATAATACAAATTTAAAAGCTTATTTCTTAAAAATTCTTCACCAATGGAGTCAATTATTGGCTTTATTTGTTTATCATCAATAGTTTTTAATTTAACTTCATTTTTTGTATCATTCAAATATTCTAAAATCTCAGTAATTTTATTTTTCGCAAACTCACCCATAAGCCCATCACTCATAAAAAATCCATTTGATAGTAAAGTATGAATATTTGCTCCAAAGGTTTTGAGTTCTATATGTTCACTTACATTTATACAATTTCCATTTTTTAAATTATCTATTTTTAATTTTGGATATTTATTTTCCAATTCTTTCTTATTCTCTTCATCATATTTTTCCAAAAATATCACATTTTCTTTTGGTAAATCTGATAATAAAAAAGGTGAATGAGTCACAAAAATAAGATTAAAATTCAACTCTTTAAAATTTTTTAATAAAAATAACACTTGATGTAAAAAATCTCTTTGCCATTCAGGATGCATACTATATTCAACTTCATCTAAAAATAGATTTATTGTTTTATAACCTTTATTTCGTTTTATATTTTCTATTTGATATAATAAATTCATAGCAAAATTTAAAAATGCTTTTTCACCACTGCTTAAATATGAATAACTTTTATTATTATCATAAAATTTCATTTCAACCCATGGTAAAGGCAGTTCAAAAATTTTATAAACATCAACTAAATTAATTCTTTTAGGATTTGATGGGTCTGAAATTAAAAATTCTTCATATTTTTCTAATTTAGTCTTATCTTGCATAATTTTGTGGAATTTTACACATACTTCAAGTTTTTTTGTCTCATTGAAACCACTTTGCGAAAGCAAATCATTTATATCAAATTCATTCAACTTTTCTTGAAATTTTTTAATATTTTTAATATTTTCAAATCTTCTTGTAGTTTTTTCAACTATATCTTTATCTGTAAATATTTCTTTTTTTGAATCAATAATTTTGATAATCAAATATAATTTATTTAAAGTTATTAAATCTTTATTTTGAATTTTCTCATAAATAAAATTTTGAAATTCTTCCAAATATTTTATATTTTGATTAAAATCATAAAATGCATAATATTTTCTTATTATTTTATTGGCATCTATCAACAGAGATATTTTTTTGGGATTAAAAAAACTATTAAATTTTAAATCTTTGCTATTTTTAGCATAAAAATCAAACATATGTTGATTGTTTAAATATTCAATATTTGTAATATTAATATATTGTTCATCTTTATTATAACCTTTATAAGGCTCTAATAATAAAGGTGTTTCAAATCCATCAACTCTATGATAAAGATTCAAAGTCCAATCATCAGCTGTATGGTAACCATCAAACCAACTATCAATCATATAATGAAAATGAATAGAGAAAAAATCTATTTCATCTGGTTTTAATTCAGTGTATTGAGCTTGTTGTAGTGGACAAGTTTTTGTATTGGATTTAAAAGTATTGATTGTTGGGTTATTATAGTTTTGTATTGATTGCAGTAAAGAGATTTTTTTTAATCCTTTAGCGGTGTTTACAATCAAAAAAATATTTTTATCTTTAAATATGTCATTCTTGAAAATTTCAATAATTGCCTCTGTTTTCTTTTCATCAATAGGATTATCAGCTGTAAAATTTTCATATTTTTTCAAAAAAATTAAAAGAAAAATAAGTTTTTGAATCGTGCTTTTCCCCGCACCATTTTTCCCCACAATAGCCGTAATATTAATATTATCAGGGAAAATACTTTTATAAGTTGTACTTTCATCTCTAACTTTAGTTAACTTTTTTGAATCTTTATCATAATGAAATTCAAACCTAGTCGAAAAATTAAACCCCTGATTCCTAATATTTTTATACTCTTCAACCCATAAATAAACTAATTCCATAAAAAACCTTGATTATTATTTGGATAAATTATATCAATAAAAGATAAGAAAATAATTATTCTTTAGTTCAAACTTTTCTTTTAAATTCTTTTAACACTTTTAATTGGATTATTTATGATACAATGTCGCAATTTCAGCATACATCGGTCTATGCCTGACTTCGTTTTTGTAGTCAATTTACAACTCAACTAAACTCAAATTATATAACCTAGATCGTAACTCAAGTTTACAACTTTTGATAGGTTCATAACAAAACAAGGTACTTATGTCATTTTCAAACTTAGGTTTATGCGCAGAACTTCTTCGTGCAATTAAAGAAGAGGGTTATACAACGCCAACTCCAATTCAAGCAAAATCAATTCCAGTGATTTTATCAAATAAAGATGTTCTAGCAGCTGCTCAAACGGGTACTGGAAAAACGGCTGGATTTACACTTCCACTGTTACAAAGATTAAAAACTGCTTATAATAAAGATAAAAAATCTCATGTTAGAGCTTTAATTTTAACTCCAACAAGAGAACTAGCAGCTCAAGTTGCACAAAGTGTTGAAACTTATGGGAAATATCTTCCTTTTAAATCAGCTGTGGTTTTTGGTGGAGTTGGAATCAACCCACAAAAAGCACTTTTAAGAAAAGGTGTTGATATTGTAATTGCAACTCCTGGAAGATTACTTGATTTAATTTCTCAAGATTGTTTAGATTTATCAAAAATCGAATTTTTTATTCTAGATGAAGCAGATAGAATGCTTGATATGGGATTTATAAACGATATTAAAAAAGTTCTAGCAATTATTCCAAAACAAAGACAAAATCTTCTTTTCTCAGCAACTTTTTCAGATGATATTAAAAAACTAGCAGATAGTTTATTGAATTCTCCTGTGTTAATAGAAGCAGCAACTGCAAATAGCACTTCTCACAAAGTTGAACAAAGTGTTCATTTAGTTGATAGAGAGAGAAAAAAAGAGCTTTTATTACATTTAGTAAATAAAAACAACTGGAAACAAGTTTTAGTTTTCACAAGAACAAAACATGGTGCAAACAAATTAAGTGAAGCACTTGTAAAAGATGGAATTTCTTCATCTGCAATTCATGGAAATAAATCACAAGGTGCAAGAACAAAAGCCTTAGATGATTTCAAAGCTGGAAATGTAAGAGTTCTAGTTGCAACTGATATCGCTGCACGTGGGATTGATATTGATAATCTTCCACATGTAATAAACTTTGAATTACCAAATATTGCAGAAGATTATGTACATAGAATAGGAAGAACTGGAAGAGCTGGAAACGAGGGTGAAGCTATATCTTTAGTTTGTGTAGATGAACATGATTATTTGTTTGGAATTGAAAAATTAATCAAACAAAAAATCAGAAAAATCGAAACAATTGGATTTAAAGTTGACCCAAATATCAAAGCTGAACCTATTGGAAATAGAGGAAATCGAGGTAATAGTTCAAACCAAAATAGAACTTCTAAGCCAAAAGAAACAAACTCTAGTTCTAAAAAACCTTTTGGTAAAAAAAGAGTTGAAGAGAACTCATCTTCAAGTGCAAAACCAAGAGGAAATAACAATAAATTTGCTTCTAAAAAAAGTGAAACATCAGCAACTTCAAAAAATAGAAGAACAAACTCAGGTTTTAAAAACAACTAATTAGTTCAAAAAATATTTAAGTAAGGTAGAATTTTATAAAATACCTTACTTAAAACTTAGGAACTACAAAATGCACAAAAAAATCAAACTACTTATTACACTACTTCTCTTAACTCACACTTTTTTGTTTGCTCAAGATTTAGAACTTGAAAATATCTTCAAAAACAAACAAGTTGATGGAACTATTGTTATTGAGTCTTTAAATACAAAAAAAATCTATATTTATAATGACAAAAGGGCTGAAATGCTTTTTAGTCCTGCTTCAACTTTTAAAATTCCAAATACTTTGATAGCTTTAAATGAAGGTGTTGTAACAAAAGATTCTGTGATTATTTGGGATAAAAAAACCAGAGAATACGAATCTTGGAATAAAAACCAGACTTTAGAAAGTGCCTTTAAAACCTCTTGTGTTTGGTGTTATCAAGAGTTTGCTTCAAAAGTTGGAATTGAAAAATATGAAAAATATTTAAAAGAATTAAATTATGGAAATAAAAATATTGGAAATGAAATAACCAGATTTTGGTTAGATGAAAGCCTAAAAATCACAACTTTTGAGCAAATCAAATTTTTAAAACGATTCTATACAAATGATTTACCTTTTAAAATTGAAGATATGAACACTTTAAAAGAAATAATGATTGATGAAAAAAATGAAGATTTTACAATCCGAGCAAAAACAGGTTGGGAATGGAAATATGGCTGGTATGTAGGTTATATTGAAACAAAAAATGATGTTTGGTTTTTTGCCACAAACATAGATACAAAATCAAAAGATGATTTAATAAAAAGAAAAGAGATAACGTTAGAAGCTTTAAGAATTAAAAGAATTCTAAAATAACTAATTAATGTTAAATATCCAAGAAAGGCATTTTTTATAAAATATCTTTCTTACTAACTTAAAAATCAAAGAAACAACAAATAAATAATTTAATTTTTGTATATTTTTTAATACATTATCTATAAAATATAGTATTATATTAAAAGATTAAAAAAGGAAATAACAAAAATTATCATGTTTAATAAAGATTTTCTAAAAGAACTTACTATTTTATGTGTTGAAGATGACGAATTAATTCGTGAGCAACTATTTTTAAGTATTAAAGATTTTTTTAAAGAAGTGATTATTGCAAAAGATGGTAAAGAAGCTTTAGAAAAAGTTTTAGAATCTAAAATTAAAATTGATGTAATCGTAAGTGATATTTCGATGCCTTTTATGAATGGAATTGAATTCTTAGAAAATGTAAGAAAAATTGATAAATATATTCCTTTTATATTTAGTACAGCATACAGTGAAAAAGAGTATTTAATAAATGCAATAAAACACGGTGTTAGTGATTTTTTTGTAAAACCTTTAGATGTAATGTTGTTATTAGATAAAATCGAAAGTGTATGTAAAAAAAATAAAAAAGAGATGGAAATAATAAATCATCAAGAGATGGTTCAAGAGTATTTTAACACCATAAATAAAGTAGCAATTGTTTATATATATGATTTAGAAGGTAAAATTTTATATATAAATGATTTTTTTAAAGAGTTATCAAAATATGAAGATAGTGATTTAATTGGTGAAGATTATACAAAAATATATCATTTGGATATTCCAAAAGAGATTATAAAAAAACAAGAAGAGACTTTGAAAAATTGCGAAAAATTCAAAGGAAATCTAAAATATTCTACAAAAGATGATTCTATTTTTTATGTAAATTGCACAACTCTTCCCATAAAAGAAAAAGATGAAATAAAAAGTTTTATAAGTATAAATTTTCTTACTACAAAAGAAGAAAATGAAAGAAGAGAGTTTAAAAAGAAAGTTTTATACAATTTTCAAGAAACAAAAAAGATTTTTAAAAAAGCTCAAGAAAAAATAGATGAATTAACTTTTGAGTTATCAAGGTATCAAAATTACGATAAAAAAGAGAAATTTTTAAAAGATTTACAAATAGAAAATTCTGATTATTTTGAAAAAATTCATTTGGTTGAAGATAAAATAAAAAAGATAAAAAGTCGTCAAGATATGTTTACCTTTGAAATCAATGTTAAAATAAAAGAGATTTCTCAGTCTTCTCATGATTTGGTGGAACATAGTGATAAACTGGATAAAAAGATTAGTAAGATGTCCCATGAAATAATACTAAGAGATGAGTTTATTAAAAAACTAGAATCAGAAGTTGTTGAAAGAAATCAAAAAATTGTTGATTTAGAAGATGTTCTTTTACACAGAGAGAGTCAAGTTGGATTTAAAAAATAGAAGGTATTTTATATGTTAAATAGAGATGGATTTTTTAAAAAGCTAAATATTATGATTGTTTTAAATGAAGATAATAGTTTTTTTAATGAAAACTTTATTGAGAAATTCAACACTGTAATTTTCAAAAATAGTGTTGAAGAATCTATAAATTATTATAAAAATAGCTTATCAACAAAAGAAAAAATTGATATTGTTTTAAGTGAAATGTATCTTTTGGATAAAAAAGGTATAGATATTTTAGAAGATATAAAAAAAATTGATGAAGATATTTCATTAATTATATTTACAAAAGATATAGAAAATGAGGATTTATTAAGTTCAATAAAACTTGGAATTAGTGATTTCTTAATAGAGCCTTTTAGCCAAAATGACATGTTAGATTCAATAGAAAAGATTTGTCATGCAAAATATAATCAATTATTTAAAGAGACAATACAAAAAGATTTAGAAGATATTATCGAGCTTGTAAATGAAGTTTCAATTGTCTCAAAAACAAATCTAGATAATGAAATAATATTTGTAAATAAATCATTTTCTGAGGCTTCAGGTTATAGTGAAGATGAATTAATAGGTAAAAAACACAGTATCATGAGTGATGTAAATAGAGTGGTTTTTGATGAAATAAAATCAACTATTCATAAAGGAGAAGTTTGGGAAGGGAAAATGAAATATTTATCAAAAGATTCAGAAGAATATTTTGTATATTTAACCGTAATTCCACTTCTTAATTATAAAGAAAATATAAAAGAGTTCATTTGGATACAATTTTTAGCAACTGAATACGAACAAGAACAAAAGAATTTCAAAAAAAAAGTTGCTCAAAATATAAATGAAAGTAGAAGAATAAATACTCAGGCTAGGGATAAAATTAATAGTTTAGAAGAACGACTAGAGTTTTATAGAAGTATGGATTTTTTGATTGATCAAGAAGATAGAAGAAAAAGTAAATTTTTAAGTCAAATCAAATATTTCGAAAAATTAAGTGTTGAAAGTGAAGAAAAACTAAAAGAAGTAAGTTCAAAAGCAAAAGATAAAATAAAAACTGTTGTTTCTTCTCAACAAGAAGCAAAAGAAAAATATGATATTAGTTCTTTTTCTTTTCACGAAGTTTCAAGTGAATTTCAAATAAAAAACAATAAAGTAAAAGAGCTTGTAAGTGTTTTAGATGTACAAAAGAAGACAATAGATAGACTGTTAGCAAAAATTGATATTAAAGAGATAAAATTAGGTTTAAAATGAATTACGAAATAAAAAATAATTTTATAAAAGCAAAAATCAAATCTTTTGGAGCTGAGTTAAATAGTCTTCAAAAAATAGATGAAGATTTAGAATATATTTGGCAAGGAAATAAAGAGTTTTGGAATCGTCACTCTCCAATACTTTTTCCGATAGTTGGAAGATTAAAAGAAGATAGTTATTTTTATAAAAATCAAAAATATAATATGACTCAACATGGTTTTGCTAGAGATAAAGAGTTTGAACTAGTAATTAATGAAGATGATTTTTTGGAATTCAGACTTTGTAGTAATGAAAAAACTTTGGAAATTTATCTTTTCTCTTTTGAACTTTTTCTTTCATATAAACTTGAAAAAAGTAGTTTAATCGTTTCATATAAAGTGATAAATAAATCAAATGAGGAAATGCTTTTTTCAATCGGCGCTCATCCTGCATTTAATTGGCCTTTAAAAAAAGATGAAAAAAAAGAGGATTATTTTTTAGAGTTTGAAAATATTAAAGAGAGTAAAAGATATTTTTTAAATGATAAAGGTTTAGTTTATAAAAATGAAGATTTAAAAATAAGTGATAATAAAATGCCTTTAAATGAAGAAGTATTTAAAAATGATGCTTTAGTTTTTAATGATTTAAATATAAAAAGTGTAAGTTTAAAAAACTCAAATAATGAAAATCTTATAAAAGTAGATTTCGATAATTTTCCATATTTAGGTATTTGGTCAAAACCAAGTGGCGCACCATTTTTATGTATTGAACCTTGGTTTGGAGTTGCTGATGAGCAAAATTCTACTCAAAATCTTGAAGATAAAAAAGGCTTAATTACTTTGCAAAAAGATGAGATTTTTTCTTGTTTTTATAGTATTGAGGTTTAAAAAAAATAGAAATATTATTTATCTAATTCATTATTTACTGATTCATAAGCAATAAGTATTTTTTTTCTTTCAATTCCCCATCTATATCCGCTCATTGCTCCACTTTTTGCGATAACTCTGTGGCAAGGAATCAAATAACCAATATGATTTCTTCCAATAGCACTGGCAACCGCTCGAACGGCTTTGGGTTTATCTAAATAGTTTGCAATGTCAGAATAGGTTGCTACTATTCCATTTGGAAGATTTAATAAGGCTTTCCAAACATTTACTTGAAGATTTGTTCCCTTTACAAAAAGGGAATATTTTTTGTTTTTAAGGAAGATGTTTTCTAAATATTCATTGGCAGCTTTTTCATCATGATGAAGATTAGCATTTTCCCAAAGCTCATTGAATCTATTAAAAATTTCATTTTTATTGTCATCAATAAATCCTAGATAACAAACACCTTTATCGGTAAATCCAATTAAGGCTTCCCCAAAAGGAGTTTGTCCAAATCCATAAATTATTTGTACATCTTTCCCTTTTTCTTTCCACTCTTTGGGAGTAACTCCAATGAGATTTACAAAAAGTTCATGAAGACGGCTACTGCTGGATAATCCAATATCCAAACTGCTGTCGAGTATGGATTTAGATTCTTTGATATGCTCTTTGGCGTAATTTAAAGTAACGCTGTGTAAAAATTGTTTGGGAGTTACACCCACATACTCTTTAAATACTCGTATAAAATGGTATTTACTCATACCGATATTTTTTGCAACTTCATCAACTGATGGATGTTCTTTGAAATTCTCATCGATATATTTTATTGCTTTTTCAATTTGTTTATAGTTGTTATTTAAAGTAGACATGTTTCTTCTCCAAATGGTTAAAACTCTTTAAAAAGTCGATTTATTGTAAACAACAAAATTTCCAGCAAGTTCTTCTAATTCTTTATTGATTTTAGCATGTAAAGCTGTATCTTCAATATTGTCTAATACATCACAAATTTTATTTGCAATTAATTCAAAT
>Ga0074195_1002177_pt1 | contig 23046 bp, 16 predicted proteins | sample EPASupsiteHSE623_FD_64525 | JGI IMG/M metagenome (GOLD analysis project Ga0074195, IMG submission 64525) | Bioremediated contaminated groundwater from EPA Superfund site, New Mexico - Sample HSE6-23 | ecosystem: Environmental > Aquatic > Deep subsurface > Groundwater > Contaminated ...
ATTTTGGTATGTTTTAGGTTGCTGTTTAAAATGATCTCCGGAGAGATTTACAGTCATCATTACCAAACCAGCACCTATACTGAAGCGAATGGGCTTGCCAATTCAATGATATACAGTATCGTGCAGGACACTGCCGGGATCATTTGGATTGGACGGCGAGCCGGTATTTCATCCTACGATGGCAGAAATTTTTATAATTACAATGTTACCGACGGATTGAAGACTGCAAGCTATGCATTTCTCCGGGTGGATGAAAAACATTGCCTATGGGCGTTACCGGAATCCGGAACCCTGTTTTTATTACGGTTTGACGGAACAAAGTGGCAGACCGGTTCCTCATCGAAAGGATTGCTCCCTGACTTTCATGCCAGTTATACCTCCTTTGATGTCATTTACAAACAGGACAAACCTTTGGCATTGATCGGCACGAGTGAAAAGGGTCTTTTTGTTTACAAAGACTCTCATTGGAGGAATTATTCATCAGCCCAGGGGCTGCAGGGTAAAAGAATTAACAGTGCAAAGGGTTTTGAAGGGAAAATATATGTTGCTACCGAAAAGGGGCTTTTCTTGCTCGATAATGACATCGTAAAGCCTTATCAGGATTCCGGTTCATCTCAGCTTGCAGGAAATATTCTCGCCATGGAACGGCAAGGTAAACTTCTTTGGCTGCTCGGGGAAGATTGGCTGGGATTTCTTTCGGAAGGGAAATTTACAATGGTCGCTGAAGGCTTCAAAATCCCCTTTTTGGACATTCGGTGGAACCGTTTTCTATATCCAGGACAAAATGGTAAAATCTACTTTGGTGATCCCCATAGTGTTTCCTTTTATGACATGGCCATAAAACGAATCGTGACCATTGATCGCAACAGCGGATTGATTTCTGACGGCGGAACCTCTGTGCTGATTGACAGGGAGTTAAATACCTGGATCACAGGGTATCGGGGAATTACAAAGATCTCTTCGGAAAGATTCGCCAGCTTCACTGAAAACGAAGGTTTGGCACAAAACGAGGTTGCCTCTGCCATGGAGATCGGCCAGGGCCGGTATGTATTCGGCCATGAGGGGGTCCTTACTTTTTATGATGGCAAAACCTTAACCCCCTTCGACCTTGATCCGCTTGATGCTGCGCCGGATTACAAGACCAGGGTTCTTGATATGCAAAAGGACTCCAATAATAATTTATGGATAGCTGCAAGCTCACTTGGGGTTGCGTGTATAGACAGGAACCGGCGCGTTACCTGGTATCATGAGAATCAGGGTTTGCCAGGCATCGCCTATTCCATAGCTATCGTACCATCTGGTCAGATTTATGCCGCCACTTCCACTGGCTTGTTCCGGTTTGATAAAGGCCGGTTCAGTATCATCGACCTGAAGCAGTCCCGTCAACTCGGGATCAGGAAAATTTTACCCGGTAATAACGGCCAGCTTTACCTGTCAACCCTAAGTTCAGGACTGTTCTTACTCAACGGAACTCATGTTGAATCATATGTATCGAAGGAGAATCGGCTGGCAAACAGCACATATACAATCCTGACTGATTCACACGGGAGGATATGGGTGGGCACCGGCGCCGGTTTGTACGAACTTGCTGACAAGGAGTTGAAACAGGTCAACCAGAACGGACTTATAATTTCCACACCTGTTTTTGTAATCCTCGAAGACCGGCAGGGAAGCCTGTGGTTCGGGACCGATAATGGTGTGCTTCGATGGAACAAAGATCATACGCTGAACCATTTTACCACAAGCGACGGATTATCCGGTTTGGAAACCAACAGAGCCGCAGGCTTTATAGACAGTAAGTCCCATATCTGGTTCGGAACCAACAACGGAATAACCGTATTCAGACCCGAACTTGATTATAAGCCAGGGCAGGTGCCTCCCCCGAAAATCCGGATTTTATCAGTCATTTCCGATGCTGATACGCTGGATCCAAGCGGGCAGAATGATTTTTCATACGATCAGAATGACTTTGTTTTTAACGCCAGGGTGATTTCACTTATAAACGAACAACAGGTATATATCCGTTACTTTCTGGAGGGTTTTAATACAGGTTGGTCAAACGAAGTTCAATACTCCACGAATCAATTCTCCTTTAACAATCTTGAACCGGGAACCTATCGGTTTCACATCAAGGCCCGCAATTCACTTGGTATCTGGAGCGAAGAGATCATGTCAGCCCCCTTCACGGTTCTGCCGCCATTCTGGCTCAGGTGGTGGTTCATTGGTCTGGTTTTTATTTTCTTCTCCGGATTGATATTGATGACTGGAAGGTTCATCCTGGTACACCGCTTTAATAGCAGGCTGCAGCAAGAGGTTGACCTGCGGACAATGGAATTGCAAAAATCGGAGAAGGCGCTTATGGAAAGCAATGCAGCAAAGGACAGTTTCTTTTCCATTATAGCCCACGACCTCCGGAATCCTTTTAATGTCATCCTGGGATATCTCGACTTGCTTACCTGTGATGATGCAGATTATTCAGAAAAAGAGCAGCGGAAAATTCTGTTAAAACTGAAATCAGCATCTGTCCGGACCATCGACCTGCTCGAAAACCTGCTTACCTGGGCCCAGGCACAACGTGGCAGTTTGCCCTTTAATCCTGAGAAATTCAATTTAAGCGAAGTAATAGCCGATAATATAAATCTGCACGATACTTTTGCCCACAGCAAGGATATTTCACTGATTCCCCGGATCGAGCGGGATATCAAGGTCTTTGCCGACCGGAACATGATAAGTACTGTCATCAGAAATTTGATCTCCAACGCCTTAAAGTTCACCTTTCCCGGGGGAACAGTCATCATCGGAGTTGAAATTCATGAAAATGAAAACGTGGTTGTATATATAAAAGATAACGGCATGGGAATATCTCCTGCGGTTTTGGATAACTTATTTAAAATTGAACAGCGGACAGTTTGCAAAGGAACCGCGAATGAAACAGGAACCGGGCTGGGACTGATCCTGTGCAAGGAGTTTATAGAAAAAAACGGGGGTAAAATCCAGGTGACAAACAATTCCGATACCGGAAGTACCTTCAGCTTTACATTACCTGTTGCATAAACTCAAAAAAATCAGCATCTTTGTACCATAAAAACCTACATCCCATGACAAAGAAACTCTTCCCCTTATTGATCGTTATCCTATTAGCACTTGTTTCCTGCAACCAGGGAACAAATGAATCTGCTGATGCAACAAAAAATGATACTACAGTGATTACGGTGCTTACCTTCGCGCAACAAGCCGATAGTTGTATTGAAAAGCCTGTCATTATCGAGGGAACCGTTCTTCACCTTTGCAAACATGGAGGAAAAAGAATGTTTCTCGTTGACGGTACCGACAGTGTCCGTGTAGAAATTACTGCTGGCCCGAATATCGTGAAATTTGATGATGCCCTTGTTGGAAGCCGTGTACGTGTAACCGGTACGCTGAAGGAGGAACGCATCGACGCCAAATACCTGAACGAATGGGAAGCGGAAGTTCTTAAGCCCGAGGAGAATCATAACGTTGGAATCCATACCGGTGCCAAAGGGCATGAGGATCAGGGGACAAAAGAAAAACTTGAGCAGATCAATGGCATGCGTGCCGATATAAAAAACAGCGGCAAAGACCATCTTTCCTTTTTCTCTATCGAAGCAGATAAATTTACAGAACTGAAATAACCATGCAGGCAAAAACCCTTCGGCGGTGGAACAATATGTTGCACCGCGATATCGGCTATTTATGCGTAGGCATGACCTTGATCTATGCCATATCAGGCATTGTGCTCAACCATTTCAAATCAGGTGATTTTCAACATCCGGACTACGGAAAATCATACACCGACCTCAAAGTGGCATTGCCAAAGGATGGCAAGGTTGATAAAACCTACATTTTTTCGGTACTCGACCAGGTAGATGAGCGGGATCACTATAAAAGTCACATAACCGGAGAAGGATATGTTCAGATATTCCTGACCAAAGGATATGTTTATGTTGACCTGAATTCCGGGGAAGCCCAAATGGAAAGGAAAACAACGCGGTTTCTCATCAAGGAGATGAACCTGCTGCACTATAACAATCTGAAAAAGTTGTATACCTGGTTTTCTGATCTTTATGCTGCAGGTCTGATTATCCTCGCCATCACCGGACTTTTCGTATTGCGCGGTAAAAACGGGATACTTGGCCGAGGGGCGTGGCTTACAGCAATCGGCATTATCCTCCCGGCGCTATTCCTGCTTTTTTATATGTAATTTTCTCACCGGGCTGTATACTGAGCGTTTGAGTTTGCTTTTATTTGCAAACTTAAACAGCCGAAATATAGTCCAAAGTGGTTACCCGCAATGTAATTCACCGGACCAAATTGCACGGTTTTTTCTTATGATTTGCGAAAATTTTTTCTGCCATTTGTTTTTCAGCCGGCCAGGAAACCAATACATTTGGGCCACCAAAATCCAATTTCATGATGCACTTTGATGAATCCTTGCTGACGACCCTTGCCCTGCACAAAGTAGGCAATAAATCAGCAGGAGAAGGAGTCCAGCTATCAGCCAAAATACTTGAAGTCAGCGAGGTGATCAAACCACTTTTACAACAGTATTTCCTTACACCGTTCCAGGAAGGCGAATTATATAATTTCACCCATCCTTCGGAAATAGATCTGAATGAGGTATACCATTTCCTTTCTGCTATTTTCGAAAATCCCGGCTGCCTGCTTGAACAATCGCAGAACCTGGCGCAGCATCTTTATCGTCAGTCGACCCATCCCAAGATTAAAAACGGGGAATTTTACGTCGCCTGCTTTGAGAATTGCCGTATTGATGATAAAACCGTCAGCGCTGTTGGCCTGTTCAAGTCAGAATCCCGCGAAACCTACCTTAAGGTATATCCGGTTGGCGGATCATTTGAAATTGGGCATGACGACGGTATAAACATCAACAAACTCGACAAGGGCTGCCTGGTTTTCAATACCGGCGGTGATGAGGGCTATGTTGCTGCCATCGTCGATAACCTTAACAAAGGCAATGAGGCACAATACTGGCGGGATGACTTCCTGCAGGTGAAGCCGCGAAGCGACAATTATTTTAAAACCCGGGCCGTGATGGACCTGTGTAAAAAGTTTGTCACTGATAAACTGCCGCAGGAGTTCGATGTGTCACGGGCCGACCAGGCCGATATCCTGAACCGTTCCATGAAATTCCTGAAAGAAAATGATGCATTCGGGATGGAAGAGTACACCGGACAGGTGCTCAATTCACCGGAGATAATCAACGCCTTTTCCGATTATAAAAAGCAGTTTCGCGATGAACATGACCTCGATATCCCGGAAAATTTCCAGATATCCGAAAGTGCCGTTAAAAAACAATCACGCTACATGAAAAGTGTCGTCAAGCTGGATAAGAACTTCCACGTTTACATCCATGGAGATCATCATATGGTTGAAAAAGGTTTCGATGAGGCGAAACATTTGAACTATTACAAGCTGTTTTTTAAGGAAGAAAGTTGATAACCCCATTGCACAGATTCGCAAATATTCTTCGGCAGTATAAACCACTAAATGTCAATACCAAATGAAGCATCTATTGTTTCTGTTTGCAGGTCTTATGATCACCTTCAACCTGGAGGCTCAAAAATCTTCCCTGGTTGACTATGTGAACCCATTTATCGGTACCCGGGAGATGGGACACACCTTTCCCGGAGCCTGCGTTCCATTCGGATTTGTACAACTGAGCCCCGATACTGACACGATCCCCTATGAGAAAAACGGGAAATACAATCCTGATGTATACAGATACTGTGCTGGTTACCAGTTTGATGACAAAACAATTGTAGGATTCAGCCATACCCATTTTAACGGAACCGGACATGCTGATCTGGGTGATTTCCTTATCATGCCCACGATCGGCCAACTGCAACTGAACCCGGGAACTGCTGCAGAACCCGAAACAGGATACCGTTCGCGATTCCGCAAGGAGACGGAAAAGGCATCACCTGGCTATTATAAAGTCCGCCTGGATGACCCGGGCATTGAGGCTGAACTGACCGCTACGGCGCGGGCAGGATTTCATCAGTACACCTTTCCGGAAAGTGACAGCGCGCATATCATACTCGATATGATTCATGGCATTTACAATTGGGACGGGAAGGTTTTATGGGCGGTTTTACAGGTTCACAACGACACGCTGGTTACCGGGTACCGGATCACACGCGGATGGGCGCAAACACGGTACATCTATTTTGCCTTAAGTTTTTCAAAGCCTTTCAGGAGTCATGGGTTCCGCAACGATGAACAGCCTGTGTACAGGGGCTTCTGGCGAAAATTCAACCAGCAGCAGAATTTTCCGGAAATCGCCGGGAAAAGACTTCGCGCGCACTTTGACTTTTCAACCAGGGAGGGCGAGAAGATCCTGCTGAAAATCGGCCTTTCGGCAGTAAGCATGGAAGGTGCACTGAAAAACCTGTCTGCTGAAATCCCGCATTGGGACTTTGAAAAAACCAGGGCTGAAGCCAGGATCAATTGGGAGAATGAATTGGGCAAAATCAGGATCGATGGTTCGGCCGACCGCAGGATCAACTTCTATACCGCCCTGTATCATGCACTTCAATCGCCGGTGATATACCAGGATATAGATGGCCTTTACCGTGGCATCGACCATAACATCCACCGGGCTGAGGGATTTGAAAACTACACGGTTTTTTCTCTTTGGGATACATACCGGGCCGAACATCCGCTGCTTGCGTTACTTTATCCGGGGAAAACCGCCGACATGATAAACTCCATGCTGGCGCATTTTGATCAAAGTCCTGAGAAGATGCTGCCTGTTTGGTCGCACCATGGAAACGAAAACTGGTGTATGATCGGGTACCACAGCGTACCTGTCATTGCAGATGCCTATGTAAAGGGGATCAGGGGTTTTGATGCGGCAGGGGCATTAAAGGCCTGCGTGACCACTGCCATCAATAAAAACTACGATGGGATAAGGGATTACATGAAATATGGTTATGTCCCGGAAGATAAATTGGGTAATTCGGCCTCCATCACCCTGGAATATGCCTATGATGATTATACCATCGCGCAGTTTGCAAGGGCACTTATCAACTCCAATGGGCCAACGGACCAGGATAAACAATATGCCGAAGACCAGCTGGGTCATTTTACCGACCGGTCACGCTATTACCGCAATCTGTATGATCCCTCCACAGGATTTATACGCGCCAGGAAATCCGATGGCACCTGGAAAACTCCATTTGATCCGCTCAGCACGCACGGGCAGGGTTTTATCGAAGGAAATGCCTGGAACTATTCACTTTATGTACCGCACGATGTCACCAATTATATCGACATGATGGGCGGTGAAAAGCCCTTTATCCGCAGGCTGGACTCCTTGTTTACCATGCATCTCGACGACCGGTATTTCAGCGAAACCGAAGATGTGACCCGTGTGGGGCTTATCGGTAATTATGTGCACGGCAATGAACCCAGCCATCATGTGCCCTATCTCTATAACTGGACATCCAAACCTTGGAAAACGCAGGAACGTATCCACCTGATCGTAAATACCATGTACCATAACAAACCCGATGGTTTATGCGGCAATGACGATTGCGGGCAGATGAGTGCCTGGTATATATTCAGTGTCCTTGGATTTTATCCCGTTTGCCCGGGAACAACCCAATATGCCATTGGAAGTCCGTGTGTGCCTGAAGCTGTCATTGCCCTCCCCGGTGGGAAATCATTTAAAATTTTGGCGCTGAATCTGAATGACCGCAATATCTATATCCAGTCGATGACCCTCAACGGAATCCCGGTTGATAAACCATTTATTGACCATGCCGACCTGGTGGCCGGGGGAGAGATGATCTTCAGGATGGGACCAAAACCAAAGATAAAATAAACACAATCAGCACGATCATCCCGGTTCAAAGCAAAATTAATCTTAACTTTGCACTTCATATCCGGTTTATTCCCGATTGTTTTCTTTTAACAACCGTTTATTAATTATAAATGTCATTGATTATGAAAAATTTACTCACAATAACCCTCCTTTTTTTGTTTTCTGCCAGCCTGATCGCACAGGAACAAAAACATGTAGTTTTTCTGACGGATAAGGACAATAATCCCTATTCCCTGTCAAATCCAATCGAATTTCTGACCCAGCGTTCACTTGATCGCCGCAGCAAATCAAATATTCCTCTCGACAACAAGGATCTTCCTGTAACCCCATCGTATGTTGCGCAGATTGCGGCAACCGGGGCTGTGGTGGTTTACCCGCTGAGATGGTTCAACGCAGTGGTAGTGAATACCAATGAACCCAGTGTTTTGGCAGCGATTGCGGCACTTCCTTTTGTTGATCATATCGACCAGGTGCTTTCTAAAAAAGCCATTACCCAAACCGGTGGTTCCGGAATCAAGCAACTTGACGGGATCCCGCCCTACAGCCTGACAAAACCGGTTTCCGTTGTTGCCAGTAAGTCAGCCGGTACTATCAACTATGGCCAGGCATACAACCAGGCGCATATGATCGCCATCGATGGTTTGCACGACCTGGGTTACACCGGACAGGGCATGGTTATAGCAATCCTGGATGCCGGCTTTTATCATGTGGATCAGATTCCTGCGTTCGACAGCCTTTGGTTGAATAACCAGATCCTCGGAACCCGCGATTACAGTGTTCCGGGAAACAATGTGTTCGGCGATGACATGCATACCCATGGTACCAGCGTGCTTTCCACCATCGGGGCCAACTTGCCGGGAGAGATGGTTGGAACCGCCCCGCATGCCTCATTCTGGCTGGTTCGCACTGAGGTTGGTGACTATGAGGCGCTTATTGAAGAGTACAACTGGGCTGCCGGAGCTGAATTTGCCGACAGCATTGGCGCTGATGTCATCAATTCATCCCTTGGATATACTACCTTCGACAATCCTATCTACGACCATACCTATGCCGATTTGGATGGCAATACAACCCCCGTTACCAGGGCTGCCGATCTGGCTGCAAGCCGCGGCATCATCGTGGTCAACAGCGCCGGAAACGAAGGAGGATCACCATGGCAATATATTGGCGCACCTGCCGATGGCGATAGCGTATTTTCCATCGGGGCCGTTGATGCATCAGGAGCTTATGCTTCCTTCAGTTCAACCGGCCCAACCTCCGACGGCAGGATAAAACCAGATGTTACGGCACAGGGACAGGGAACCACAGTTGTTGCAGGCTGGGGTGGAGTAGTGCAGGGCAGCGGAACTTCATTTTCTTCCCCGATCATGGCTGGTGCGATGGCCTGCTTGTGGCAATCAGCCCCGGCGCTTTCGGCTCAGCATTTACGCGATGCGGTAAGAAATACCGCATCAAAGGCATCGACACCCGGAAATCTTTATGGATATGGAATTCCCAACATGGTTAACGCCAACCTGATACTAACAGCGCCTTCCGGGTCTCCTGATACGGAACCAGCTTTCAGTCTCTTCCCGGTACCTTTTACAGATTCTCCCTTGTTAAAGAGCAAGCACAATAACCCGGGAACATTAAAGGTGGAGATTCTTTCCGTTTCCGGGCAATTGCTGGTTACCCGCAATCTCACGATGAACAACGCTACAACTGTCAGCCTTACCGATTTTGATACATTCCCTTCGGGACTTTATTTCATTCGCATCACCGGCAATTCGGGACAGCAGGTGCTGAGGGCGGTGAAGCTATAGTTGAATCATGCACAGGGGTTAAAGTTTTTCGGGACGCGGGACACGGGACACGGGACGCGGGACACGGGACGCGGGACGGGTAAATTTCCTGGAGTTTCTTGTAATCCATGATATAATCCTATCACCAAAAGTTAATCGCAGGAATAAGCGGGTTGATCAAGGATTTTTAAGTATTTACCGAATTTTAAGGAAGGGTAATTCAAGACATTATATATTTGGTGATCCAAAACCAAAAATGTATGAAAAACTTGCTGTTGCTTTTAATTTTGGGACTGTCGCTTGGCAGTTCGGCCCAGGTCGCCTTTAATCCGCCTCCAACGGAAAAAAAACCTGTTATTGATACGCTGCACGGTTATTTTCTAACCGATAATTACCGCTGGCTGGAGGACAAAACCGATCCGGCCGTGGTTGCCTGGACACAGGCTCAGCATGACTATACGGTTAAGTACCTTGATGCAACCCAAAAGAAACATACGGGGCTGCGTGAAGAGATTGCTGCGTATATCGATATGGATTATGAAGGCCCGCTCAGCAAAGAGGGAAAAAGGGTGTTTCAGACCATCAAACGGAAGGGAGACAAACAATCGTCGGTTTATACCATCCTCGACGGCAAAAAGATCAAGATCTGGGATCCGGTGAAACTTGATACCTCGGGCAAGACCTCCACCACCTCCGTTCAATACACCTACGACGGGGAGCGCGCTGCCGTAAGTGTGCAGAAAAGCGGGGCCGAGATATCCACTACCTATATCATCGAAACACGGACAGGAAAAACCCTCTATCCTCCGCTCGAAAACATCTTCGGTTACCAATGGACCAAAGATCAGCAACATGCCTATTTCACGATCAGGGGCCAGGCCGACATCGACAACCAGCTTCCCCTGAAAAGCTACTGGTGGAAAGTGGGCGATCCCGTTGAAAAGGCACAATTCATAGGCACCACGAAGGATGCAAAGGATTCCTATTACATCTACGATAACCGTTACAGCGATGTGACGTTTTTCGGTGAGGGCAATTTTAATTCCAATGCCTGCAGGATGAGGAAGACCGGAACCAGTGATGAAGGAACACTCATCTATGAAAGCAAGGAATTCCAGGCATATCCCAATGCCATTGGTGATAAGCTGTATATTCTGACCAACGACAATGCCCCGAACTACCGATTCATGGTGGCAAGCAAGGAAAAACCTGCTTACAAGGACTGGCAGGTTCTCATTCCCGAAGGCGCCACCGTGATCCAGAATGTGGAGGTGCTGAAGGATGGACGGCTGATCGTTCAGGACAAAAAGGATATTCAAAGCCGGCTGATATTGCACGATGCCAGGGGCAAAGCCATTAAAGTCATCGATTTGCCCGAAGTCGGGAATGTAAGCTATGTTAATTTCGACCGGGAGGAGGATTCGGTCTATATTTATATGAGCACCTTCACCTCACCCGGAAAAATGTTCGTTGCCTCTCCCTCCAACTTCAAATGGCGGTTATACTACGAAAGGAAGATCCCGATCGACATGAGTAACATAGTTGGCGAGATAAAATTCTATTATTCCAAGGATAGTACCCGCATCCCATGCCTGGTTGTTCACCGGAAGGATATGAAACTGGATGGAAACAATCCGGTTCTGCTTACAGCCTACGGCGGGTTCAGGATTGGTATCACACCCGGCTATTACGGGTATTATTCTCCCTTTATCAACCGTGGCGGGATTGTGGTCGAACCCGGCATCCGCGGTGGTGATGAATATGGAGAAAAATGGCATGAAGAGGGAATGCTGCTCAATAAACAGAACTGCTTCGACGACTTCAACGCTTGCGCTGAATGGCTCGTAAAAGAGAAATACACCAATACCGGAAAGATCGTAGCAGAGGGCGGCAGCAACGGAGGCTTGCTCATGGGCGCCGTCGCCACGCAGCGGCCCGATCTCTATAAGGCAGTCATTTGTGCAGTGCCTTTGCTCGATATGATCCATTTTCACAAGTTCCTGATCGCACGATACTGGATCCCTGAATATGGCTCTTCAGATAATGAGGCTGATTTCAGGAATTTGCTCAGTTATTCGCCGTATCACCATATCCGGCAGGGGATCAACCTGCCTACCACCCTGGTGAGGACAGGCGCCAACGACAGCCGCGTGGATCCGCTGCATGCCAAGAAATTTACTGCCGCACTGCAGAATAATCCGGGGCAGATCAATCCGGTCCTGCTCTATATCGATTATAATGTCGGACATGGTTCAGGCCAGGCTACCAAGCAACGTATCGATAACATCATGGTCGATTTTGAATTCCTCCTGAACCAGCTTGGAATGTAAGCAAGGGTTCAAAAATTCTTTTCAACCAGCCGAAGTATACATTACTGCAACGCGTCAGCGTCTGGGGCAAATATTAATCACTCTATTCCAGAAATGATACCTGCTAAGCCCCAGCCAAGGCCGCTTATGCAGTAATGTATTGTCTACAGTTTTCTTAAAAAATAATTTATTTCATAAAAAACTTGACTTCAGGGAAAAATTGTAGTATTATTGCAAAATCATTTTGATATCATTTTAATATCATAAATTCATTAAACCATGGAAAAAGAAAAAATGAGTTCCACATCATCGGGATACATGAGTATCCTCGTGTTAATCATCCTGATCGGCCTGGGGGTTTGCGGCCTGGTGTTCTACAATCAATCGGTGGTCATGATCATCCTCTCCATGCTGTTGATCGCAGCCGGGATATTTACTGCTATCGGCCTCATGGTGGTAAATCCAAACGAATCTGCGGTACTTGTCCTTTTTGGCGAGTACAAGGGGACCATCAAAAAGAATGGCTTCTTCTGGGTTAATCCATTCTACGTGAAAAAGAAAATTTCGCTGCGGGCGCGCAACCTGAACCGCGAACCGATCAAGGTCAATGATAAGCTGGGAAATCCGATCATGATCGGATGTGTACTTGTATGGAGGGTCAGGGATACCTTCAAGGCTGCATTTGAGGTTGATGACTATGCCCATTTCGTCGACATCCAGAGTGAATCTGCCACACGGAAACTTGCCGGTCACTATGCCTACGACAATTTTGATGATGAACAGAAGGAAATCACCCTTCGAGCCGGCGGTGAAGAGGTTCACCAGGCATTGGAGCATGAACTTGCGGAGCGGCTTGCCATGGCAGGAATTGAAGTGCTCGAAGCCAGGATCAGTTACCTGGCCTATGCTTCCGAGATTGCCGGCGCCATGCTGCGCCGCCAACAGGCAACCGCTGTGGTAGCAGCACGTACAAAGATCGTTGAGGGTGCCGTGAGTATGGTTGAGCTGGCGCTTGACCACCTCAGCAAGAAACACATCATCGACCTCGATGAAGACAAGAAGGCGACCATGATCAGCAACCTGATGGTTGTTCTATGTTCCGACAAGGATACCACTCCCGTTGTAAATACCGGTACATTGCACCAGTAACCGACCTATGGCGAACAAAAAGGTATTCATGCTCCGGGTAAATCCGGAAATCTATGAGGCGCTTGAAAAATGGGCTGCCGACGAATTCCGTTCGGTAAACGGTCAGCTTGAATGGGCTATTGAGAAAACATTGAAAGAGGCCGGACGAATGCCAAAGAAAAAAATATCATCCAGTCCTGAATCTGATAATAAAAGTGAGACTACATGATACAACGCAATAATTTTTCCGGAATTTTCCAATGGAACCAGGCCAATAAGGCTAACCGGCCGACAGAAAGGCCCGAAATGGCTGCCTTCGACTGGCTTCTTGAAGCAATTTCACTGGTTGGATTAATGGTCTTCGCCGGCTTTCTTATCTATAATTTTCCCAGGTTGCCTGATACTATTCCGACACATTTCAATGCAGCCGGTATTGCTGATGATTATGATTCCAAATCAACCATCTGGCTGCTGCCGGGTATGGCCATTTTGATTTATGCTGTAATTACCCTGTTCTCACTGGTGCCGCATCAGTTCAATTTCAGCGTGAAGATCACCCCAGCCAATGCATTGAGGCAGTATGCCCTGGCGATCAGGCTCATGCGGTATATAAAGGCCGCCTTAATCTGGATGTTTTTCTATATCTGCTACGCCACTTTCCGGGTTGCGGTATATAATGCTCCGGGCCTTGGATTGGGATTTCTCCCGGTAGTTCTGGCGGGGATGATTCTTCCGTTGATCATATACTTTATCGTTGCCTACAGAAAGAGATAATTCATTTACGAACCGGTCAGAGCAATGGATTCTGACCGGATGCACAAGTTGGCCAATTTTCATACTTTTGCAAAAAATCTGTGAAATGAACTTTATCGAGGAACTGCGCTGGCGCGGAATGATCCATGATTTGACGCCGGGCACTGAGGAGCAGCTGCAAAAAGAGATGACATCGGCTTACATCGGGTATGATCCCACCAGCGATTCCCTGCATATCGGCAACCTGGCCTCCATCATGATGCTGGTTCACCTGCAGCGTGCGGGGCATAAACCCTTTGCCTTGGTTGGCGGCGCCACGGGCATGATCGGCGACCCATCCGGAAAATCAGAAGAGCGCAACCTGCTCGACGAAAATATTCTCAGGCACAATCAGCTTTGCATAAAGAACCAACTGGAGAAATTCCTGGATTTCAACTGCGGCGAAACTTCTGCCGAGATGGTGAACAATTACGACTGGATGAAGGCGTTTACCTTTCTGAATTTCCTGCGTGAAGTGGGCAAGCACATCACCGTAAATTACATGGTTGCTAAGGATTCCGTCAAAAAGCGCATGGAATCCGGATCCGGTATTTCCTTCACTGAATTCACCTACCAGCTGGTCCAGGGATTTGATTACTGCTGGCTTTTTGAGCATAAACAGGTAAAACTGCAGATGGGAGGATCTGATCAGTGGGGCAATATCATGACCGGAACAGAGTTGATCCGGAGGAAACTGGGGGGTGATGCATTCGCCCTAACCTGCCCGCTGATAACCAAGGCCGACGGCGGAAAATTCGGAAAGTCCGAAGCCGGGAATGTGTGGCTCGATCCGCAAAAAACCTCTCCCTACAAATTTTATCAGTTCTGGTTAAATACCAGTGATGCCGATGCCGCCGAATATATTAAAAAGTTCACCCTGCTTTCAAAAGATGAGATCGACTCGCTGCAACAACAGCACAATGAGGCGCCCCACCTGAGGGTGCTGCAAAAGGCGTTGGCTGAGGATATCACCATCCGCGTTCATTCCCGCGAGGACCTGCAAACCGCCATTGAAGCATCTGAAATCCTGTTTGGCAAAGGAACGACCGAAACCCTCAAGAAATTATCGGAAGATACACTGCTTGCGGTTTTTGAAGGAGTGCCTCAATCCGAAATATCTAAAAGCATATTTACGGAAGCCATAAACGTAGTTGACTTCCTGGCTGATATGACCCGGATCTTTGCTTCGAAAGGGGAAGCCCGGCGCATGCTTAAGGAGGGCGGTGTGGCCATCAACAAGGCAAAAGTGGATGAATCTTTTTCCGTTGATACATCGTGCCTGTTAAACCGAAAATATATCCTGGTGCAAAAGGGAAAGAAAAACTATTTCCTGGTAAAGACTGTTTAAGCCGGATTTACCGTCAATCCGGAAACGATCCGGTAGGTGTGCTCTGCAATGACCAGTTCTTCATTGGTCGGGATCGTCATAACCTTAACCCGCGATGATGGTTTGCTCAGCAGCATCTCCTTTCCCCTGACTCCTGCATTTTTCTCAGGATCAAATTCCAGTCCCATGTATTCCATCTCGGCACAGCATAATTCGCGTGTTACCGGGTCGTTCTCCCCTATTCCTCCGGTAAAAATGAGCAGATCCAGCCCGCCCAGCGCCGCGGTATAGGCCCCGATATATTTTTTGATCCGGTACCTGAACATATCCAATCCCAGTATGGCTCTTTCATTCCCGGCCTCCGCCTCTTTTTCGATTTCGCGCATATCCGAGGAGATACCCGTAATTCCAAGCATTCCACTGTGTTTGTTGACCAGCGTGCTGGTAACCGAGATATTCAACTCCTCCTTTTCCATCACATAGGTAAGCACTCCCAGGTCCATATCACCGGTCCGGGTTCCCATGATCAGTCCTTCAACAGGTGTAAGGCCCATGGAGGTATCAATCGATTTTCCATTTTTAATAGCCGCCATGGAGGTGCCATTGCCGAGGTGACAGGTGATGATCCTCATCGATTCCATCGATACGCCCAGGATCTCGCAGGCCCGTCGCGCCACATAGTAATGACTGGTGCCATGAAAACCATATCGCCGGATGCCATATTTCTTATAGAGCGAATAAGGGAGGGCATACATGTAAGCATAGGCGGGCATGGTCTGGTGAAAGGCTGTGTCGAATACGGCCACCTGGGGTATCTCGGGCAACATGTACTGCATTGCCTGAACCCCCTTCAAATTTGCCGGATTGTGGAGCGGGGCAAGGGGAATGCAAGCCTTGAAATCCTTGATTGTCTCTTCCGTGATCAGGCTGCTGCCTTGGAACCGCTCACCGCCGTGCACCATCCGGTGACCCACTGCATTGATTTCAGACAAAGAGCCGAGGCATCCGTGTTTCTTGCTGATCAATACCCCAAGCACATATTCAATGCCGGTCAAATGGTCAATCACTTCGCCTTCCAGCTTCACCTTTTCGCCATTCTCCTTCTCATGCCGCAGGAACGATCCTTTCATTCCCACTTTTTCAACAATCCCTTTGGCAAAAAGACGATGTGTTTCAATATTGATCAACTGATATTTAATGGATGAACTTCCACAGTTCAATACGAGAATATTCATAATGTCTCCTCTAAAATTTTATTTCCTTCATCATCATACTTATAAAATCCAATTCCGGTGATCCTTCCGAGCCTGTTTGCCCTGACAAGCTTTTTGATCATCGGGGATGCGATATAACGGGAGGTTCCGAACTCGCTGTAAAGATTCTTCATCCAGCGAACGATCTTGTCCAGCCCTACCTTGTCGGCAAATTCAAACGGACCCAGCGGCATGTTAAAAGAGCACCGCATCGTGAGATCAATGTTCTCCATGGAGCTTACTCCCTCCATGAGTGTTGCACATGCCTCATTCAACAAGACTACAAAAAGCCGAACACTCACCAGTCCGGGAGATTCCGTTACAGGAATGGCAATTTTTTCAATCAGTTTAACAAACTTGATGACCTTCTCATATGCCTCGTCGGAGGTATGAAGTCCTTTTGCAAGTTCCACTACACTGGCGCCAGGGGCAGTCGTTGAAATGTGAAGACTGACGCAACGCTCCTTGTGTTTCAATTCCGAGGATAATTCCGTGACGGCAATGGTTGAGGAATTTGTAGCAATGATGCACTCTTTCCTCACCGCTTTTTCAATATTTAAAAACACCTCCCTGCGCATCTCGTGGCCCGATTGTCCGTGTTTCATTTTTATGGTCTCAATGACCAGTTCACAATCATGAAAATCGGTGTATACAAGGGTTCCCCTGATCATTGAAAGAATAGCCGTTTTTTCACCCGGCGTTAAACCCCAGTGATTTATTTCATGGTCCAGTTCCCTTTTGATCTCCTTAAAGGAGCGTTGGATTAATTCCTCATTCCGCTCGAGAAAAACCACCTCGATGCCATGCTTTGCCGCTGTGATGGCCAAATCCTGCCCCACACTGCCGCAGCCGACGATGCCTATCTTTGAAAAGAGGATTTTAGGCCGTGATTCTTTGCTGAGTCCATAATTCTCAATGGGCTCCACGATCATTTCTGCCATAATATTCGTATGATTAATTTTTGCTTATTAAATGGTCACATGGAATATCGATCATAAACGTTCACGGTTACATGAACTTGGTGCTTATGGATATTTCGTGTGATACCTTGTAAATATTCAGGAATAACGAAGAAAAAAATTGTCCTTAGAGGGCGCAAAATTACGAAAATAATTTCTCTTTTTCCCCGATATACTTCGGCTGTTTGAATTTGTAATCAAAAGCAAACTCAAACGCTCAGTATAACTGCATCTAAACACGATTGTTTTCGCAATCCTGTTAAGATGCAATATAAATCCGGTTGATTTTTATTTGCCTGTGTGTCATTAGCTGATTTTTCATGTAAATTTGTTGAACGATTAAACCTGCCGATCATGATACTATCTGCCTGCGGACTTATCTGTTCCGATTGTGAATTTTTTGGCGCCCAGTGCAATGGATGCCACGCTGTGAAAGGACAAACTTTCTGGGCCCTGGAGATGATGCCAACTAAAACCTGTCCCCTTTACGATTGTTCAGTGAACAAGCTGAATTTCAAGGACTGTGGTGATTGTGCCGAGTTGCCCTGTAAAATGTTCCGTGAGATGAAGGACCCTAATTCCACGGAGGAGCAACACCAAAAAGGACTCATTGACCGGGTGGCAAGGCTGCAAGCAATTACAATGCTGCTGATCCTAATCCTGACAGGTGCATCCACGGTAGTTTGGGGCCAATACCATCCACAGGACAGTATTTTATTCGAAACCGGCACGGTGCCTGTAAAAATATGGGAATCACCAACCAATACCTGGCAGATCGGGACTCCCCAGAAAACCTATCTGAACGCAGCCTGGTCCCAGCCTCAGGGAATAATTACGGAAACCTCAATTCCCTATCCGGTCAATACAAATTCTACCTTTTCATTTGTGATCAACTCAAAGTCATTAAACGAGAATTTTGCGACCTACATCAGCTTTATGCAGAAATACGACACCGATACCCTGGTCGACCGGGGAATCATCGAGGCCTCCTACAACGGAGGCGGGGTTTGGTGTGAATTGGGAAACACCGGCTGGACCTGTCCCGACGGACCGGCCCTGATCAGCTGGGATCAGGATTCTGCAGTAGCATCCCATGAGAAGTACAATCATCTTGCGGTAACCAGCGGAAAATCTGATGGATGGCTATTCTCCCGATGTCATCTGTATTGGATCATCTTCGATCAGGCCCCTGGTGCGATTGTCCCTGATAGCGTCATGGTGCGGTTTATTTTTACCAGTGATGGGTCCGCGTCGGGAAAGGAGGGATGGCTGATCGATAACATTGTTTTTGGTTATGAGGATTACTTCACTGGGGTTTCGGAAACCCCGCTGAGCCATTCATCTCTGGCCATTTTGCCGAATCCGGTTACCGGTCAGTCGGCGCTAAAATATGATCCTTCCGGACAACTGGTCAATATCACCATTTTTGACCGGGCAGGCCGGCTTATCAGTAAAGCAACAAACGCAAATCCGGGTAATTTCAAACTTACCCGGCAGGATTTTGCGCCGGGACTTTATTTACTGAAAGTCGAAAATCAGCAGGGCAAATCCCAAACAACGCGGTTCATCGTCCAATGAACATCATCGTTCAATGAACATTTTAGTAACCTACTGGTCTCAAACCGGCAATACAGCAAAAGTAGCCGGGGTCATTTTCGAAGCCCTGCCGCCTGATAAAACGCTGAAACCGATGGATGAGGTGACTACCATGGAAGGTTTTGATCTCATCTTCATCGGGTTCCCCATCATGCAGTTCGGCCCACCTGCTGCGGCTAAGCAATTTATTGCAGCGCATGCCGGAGGGAAAAACATTGCATTGTTCGTAACCCATGCCATGCTGTCAAACAGCGATGATCCGAAACAACAGGTGATGCTGAAAAACGAACTTGATAAGTGCATGGCTGTTTGTTCTCAGGCGAATTTACTGGGCATGTATCACTGCCAGGGGGAACTTTCGGCAAAGATCACCGGTGAACTGCAAAACAGTGGAATTCCCATGCTCATGGAGTTTGCAGCAATGCGACCGGCAACGATAGGGCACCCCGACTTTGAAGAAATGCGGCAGGCAAAGGAATTCGCAGCAAGGATTATAAACGGATTATCACTCCAAATAACTTGATAGCGTGATGGACCCTCAAAAAAGGGTAACAGTACCTTCAAAAAAGGACATCATTGGACCTTCCCAAGCCGGTTTACCCCTTACTGATCATCTTTTCAGCAATGTCGACCGCATCCTTCACATATTTGGTGCAGCTTGTTTTGAATAGGCCCAGCGATTCGATTTTTTTCAGCTCCTCCGGGTCATTCATATTCAACCCCTGCAAAAGAGCCCTGCAATTTGTGGATCCGTTTTGCTGTGTAAAGGTTTCAAAAAATTCGGTCGCCTTTTCATAGCTGGTTATCTTGCGTGAAATATCATCTCCCTTTGCCCTGCCAAACTGTAATCCTAATACCATCAAAGCGCCGGTAACAGCGCCACAGGTAAGCTGCTGGCGCCCCATCCCACCGCCGAAAGCGCACGAGACCTTAAGGCAATCGTCTTCCGAAAGATTGAACTCTTCACCAAATGGAGTTAATACTGATTGGGAGCAATTGAATCCATGGTCAAAAAGGGCGATTGCTTTTTCCGATTTTGTCATAGCCAATAAATTGAGCTGCAAATGCAGCAGTATGAATATTACAGTTTGATGTACTGCCTCTCCAGGGATTTTATTCCTGCGGTAAGCCTGATTAAATAAGGGCTGAAATCCGTCTGAATGCCGGATTAATCAACAAACTGTCTTGCATAATATTTCGCAGTCAGCCTTTCACCGGTAGCTTTTTCGATCATATCATTCCAGTACCAGCGGCTTCCGGGCATGAATACCCTTTCCTTCAGGTAGTTCCCCACCTCCTTGTTGCCAACGAAACTCTGGAATTTATAATCTTCCGACTTGATGATGTTGCCAACGATGTAGTAATACAATTGTGAAGCAAGGAGCTCTCCCAGGAGATAATTATGATAGTAGCAAGGATAGGTGGCAATGTGGATCTTGGTGGCCCAATCGGGTTCGTTCCGGCCCTCGGGGCGTTTCATCATCTGGTATTTCTCCACCAGGTCCCACCAAAGTTTGTTGAGATCCTGTTCCGGATTTTTATACATCTCTTTTTCGAACCGGTACATTACCTGTGCCCAGCGGCTGAAAACAAGTTGTTCGAGGCGCAGGGTCTTGAAGCAGTTATCGGCAATCTTCATCTTTTCCTCTTCGCTGATCCCGGTCATATCCTTCAGCCATTGCGGATTGGACGAGAACCTTCCGAATATCATGGCAATGGCCTCGGTGGTGAATGTATGGGCAGGATCGCGAAGGATGAATGGGAGGGTGGTATCAATGTTTTTATCGTACACGGCATGTCCGTATTCATGGAGCATGGTGTTCATCCAGTATTGATTCGGTTTTACATTGCAAAGCACACGTACATCACCGGCATTGTCGATATCGGTGCAGAAAGCATGTTGATTCTTCCCGGGTTTTTCATACAAATCACTGTTCTTCAGCATATCCTCAATAGGCAGTCCGATTCCGGCATAGAAGTCCGCAGTCAGCGTTTCAAGGTTCTTATCCTTGTAATATTTATCAAGGTCAACATCATAGATCTTCGGGGCCTCCTGGAAAAAACGGTTCTGGTAATTCCAGGGCATCAGTTCATCCTTGCTTTTCAGGTTATAGTACTTCACGAAGTAGTCGTCAATATCGCCCTTTACCTGTGCAAATGACTTTTGCGTGAGACTGTCGAGCTCGTCGAAAAGTTTGCTGACCTCTTTTGGATCCTGATCGCTGAGTGTGAGGCTCATTTCATGGTAGGTCTTAAATCCCAGCTCTTTGGCCACCTCGTTGCGTAACTTTACCAGGTTTATGACATCTTCGGCCACCACGGTCCCGATTTTCTTCTGGGCCTCCCACACCTCTTTCTGGTATTTCACATCCTTCGAGCTGCCCAGCACCTCTTCAACATCATTGTCCGACATCTTCTTCCCCTTCACCTCTGTACGGAAATTGCCGTATTTCTGTTCGATCACCGTGCCCATGCGCACCATTGCATTCAGTTTGCCGGTATCGGCCTTGGCCATGAGGAAGGAGCGGTACAGCACATCGAGCTGGCGGTTCAGCAGGCTGTCGGTGATGAGACCTGAAACCTTGATCTCTTCCAGTTTCTTCAGCTTATCCTTGTCTGAAAAAAGCGCCATTATCTTCAGGTTGAGATCCTCTGCTTTTTTAAAGTCCTCCGGCTTCCCCGATATGGCAGCATCCCACGATGCCAGGGTGGTTTGCTTGTAAAGCGGTATCAGCACCGAGTCGTGCTTGCGGATAAAATCGGTCAGCTCGTTTTTCATTGTTTCCTGTTTGGAAGTACATCCTGCCAAAAGTAGCAAAGACAATACAAATACATAGATTGATTTCATAGGTCGATAATTTATTTTTTGAATTATGTTTTACCAGTTTCTTTTTATATCAGTCTGCCGCCTGCTTTGCATTGTCTGCATTATTTGCATTGTTTACATTGTCTGCATTCCCTATTCTATACACCAGTTTGATCCTTCCTTTCCATCCTTCACCGTGATATGGAGTTGCTGCAGTGCATCCCTGATCTGGTCGGAGGTTCCCCAGTCCCTGGTTTCGCGCGATTTCTGCCTGATAGTCAAAACAAGCTGCATGATCCCGTCAAGCAATTCACGCTGATCGGTCGATTTTTCATCTTTTAATCCAAGGATGTCGAATAAAAAGGTATTGAAGAGAGTTTTCAGCAACACCAGGTCGCTTGCTCCGATCGACTCTTTTTTGTCGGCCACAGAGTTGATGATGCGCACCCCCTCAAAAAGGTTTGCAATGACGATCGGACTGTTGAAGTCGTCGTTCATGGCGGCATAGAGGCTGTCGGACAGACCCTGGATAATACTGACGGGCTGACTTAGCCGGGTGTAGGTTGAAGAATAGGATGCGGCTTTTTCTCCTGAAATGTCAATTGGGGACGGCCCTTCAGCTGGGGTTTGTTGAATAGATGACTCAGCCGAAGAGACTGCCTTTTTCGATAATTCAGCCGAAGGAATGAGTTTATTCAAGGTTTCGTAGGCCGACATCAGCTTTTTCAGCCCTTTTTCGGCAGCTTGCAGCGCTTCATTGGAAAAATCGAGGGTGCTGCGGTAATGGGCCTGCAGAATGAAAAACCGGATGGTCATCGGGCTGTATGCTTGTTGTAAAGATGCATTGCTCCCCGTGAAGAACTCATCCAGGGTGATAAAATTCCCAAGCGATTTACCCATCTTCTGACCGTTGATGGTGATCATATTGTTGTGCAGCCAGTATTTTACCGATTCATGGCCGATGGCTGCCTGGCACTGCGCAATTTCCGATTCGTGGTGCGGGAACAAAAGGTCCATTCCGCCACCGTGAATGTCGAAATACTCACCCAGGTATTTGGTGCTCATGGCCGAGCATTCGAGATGCCATCCGGGGAATCCTTCACTCCAGGGGGAGGGCCAGCGCATGATGTGTTCCGGTTGCGCCTTTTTCCAAAGGGCAAAATCGGCGGGGTGACGCTTCTCATCCTTCCCTTCCAGGGTCCGGGTGTTTGTCAACAGGTCGTCGAGCACA
>Ga0074195_1002178_pt1 | contig 23041 bp, 22 predicted proteins | sample EPASupsiteHSE623_FD_64525 | JGI IMG/M metagenome (GOLD analysis project Ga0074195, IMG submission 64525) | Bioremediated contaminated groundwater from EPA Superfund site, New Mexico - Sample HSE6-23 | ecosystem: Environmental > Aquatic > Deep subsurface > Groundwater > Contaminated ...
ACTTGCATGTGTTAGGCACGCCGCCAGCGTTCGTCCTGAGCCAGGATCAAACTCTCCATAAAATTTATTTATGAAGAACCTTGATGGCTCTATATAAATCAGAATTGTTTGGTGTTGATCTGCATAAGCAGTCAACGTTTGTGCTTTAAAAAAGCACCGCACATCTGGCATAAACCTTACTTACTTACATTGTTCAGTTTTCAAGGAACATGTCACACAGCGTCTTTCGACGACTTTATCTATGTTATCACATTTCTTTGATCATGTCAACGTCTTCTTTGTTGCACTTGTTTTCGTTGATTGCGACAACTTTTATATATTAACACATTCCTTAATGTTATGTCAACTTTTTTTTAATTAAGCAATAAGCTGACAATAACGCTTAATATATTCCTCAGAAAGTTGGTCTAGCTTATAGCAAAGTTCTTTAGTAGTATCTTCGCTAAATAGTTTAGGGAAATCCTCACCATGTACTATTGAAGATAATCTCTCAATACGTTGTAGCAGTTCCAGTTTTTTCACTGTCATTATTCCTCCTAAATTGAACATGAGAAATACTATAGCAGTGAAGTATGATATTGTAAAGCCCTATTTTTATTATTATTTAACAGTAATAACTCTAATTGCGTTTTAGGCTGGAACTGCATTTTTCTTAAACCAATTTACTAGATGATCAACATGGTAACGTCCGTTCGCTGTTCCTAGAACTGTTTCTACTATACTATCTTGTGAAGTAACTAAATGATAACCATTGGTGCGTAATATAAACAATGCGCATAAAAGAGCCATGCGCTTGTTTCCATCTACAAAAGGACGGCTTGCAATCATTGAATATAATAATACTGCCGCCTTAGTAAAAAGGTCTGGATAAAGTTCTTCTCCTTCGAATTGAACTAAAGGCTTCGCCAGAACATTTTCTAGTACCTTTTCTTCAGATATCGCTGCCTGCCCGCCGGTTCGTTCAATCACTTCTGAATATATATATATAACTTCTTCGAGACTAGGGTAACGTATCATTTTGCCAACCTCCTCACCGCATACTCATAATCGATAAGCAGTTTGTCCACTAACCGAACAAAGTCCAAAGACATACTACTGTTCTTAACGACAACTGGTCTTAATACCAGTGCTTTCTGTTCGCGATTAATTTCAATTGAGATATGAGAACCATCGCGTAAGCCTAATGTCTTTAGCATATTTGCCGGCAGTGATACTACACAACTATTGCCTGCCTTGAATATTTTCCTTACATCCAAGTATTCCACCTCCGTATTGATTGTTATTACCATATTTACCATTATTATCATTATAGCAAAAAACCGCAGCGTAAACTGCGGTTTTTTTTGACTTTTACAAAAACTTTTGAACAGCGCTTCCATTTAAATAACTACAAGCTTTTCCTTGATAAATATCACGTTCTTCTAACTTCTTCTCGATTTCATCCCGTATCTTCCACCATCCCGTCTGCCAATTTGTAAAAAGCGTATTTTTTTCAGGAGCTCTTCCAATTAGGCGCTGTATGACAATAGAAGGATGAAGATATTCAAGGAAAGTCACTACTCGCTCTATATATTCCTCTTTACTAATAATTTCGAATTCGCCGTTTTGATACCAGTTAGCCATAATTGTGTCTTTTACAATATAGAGCGCATGAAGTTTAGCCTGATCAACACCTAAGGCTGATATTACTTTAGCGTTTTCTACTACGTCTGTCATGTCATCCCATGGTAGGTTCAGAATCAAGTGAGCGCAAACATCCATATTGTATCTTTTAATCCGCAACACAGCATCTATAAATTCTGCAAGTCCATGTCCGCGTCCAACTTTAGCTAACGTATGATAGTTAACTGTTTGTAGCCCCAGTTCAACACTAATATCTACTTTGTATTGATCACTAATTTGGGCCATTATCTCTAAATATCTATCATTTATGCAGTCAGGCCGAGTAGCTATCGCTAAACCAACGATATCTTCCTGACAGGCTTCGCGTAAGTACTGTTCTAACTGTTTAGGCTGTAAATATGTGTTACTAAAGTTCTGAAAGTATGGTATGAATTTGGTTGCTTTATATTTCGGCGCTATATGTGCCTTATTAGCTTCAATTTGATAACTTACGGTCATTGATGCTGGCAAATTTTCATATCCTGCTCCAATCTCACCACAAAAAACACAACCATTGGTACCGCATGTGCCATCACGATTGGGGCATGTAACAGGCAAGCTAATTGGCAGCTTATATACCTTTTCTCCATAACGCTTTTTTAGATATTCTGAGTAGACATTATAACGCATTACTGCAGCCTCCTACTATCCAGAAATCTTCACTAGCTATTTGCTGATATTCAACTGCTGACTTATTGTAATAAAAAAGTACAGGTGTAAGATTTCCCTCGGAAGTTTCAAAGTCTAAATAATCCGGAAGTTCTGTCTCAAAAACTTCAATACTATAGTTTCGTTTTAAATCACGCCAGGTTGTAAAACAATAGTTCGGAATATATTTACGCACAATCGCCTCGCTCCGCCAAAACTGTGATTTTTCTTCTGACCACTTATTCTCATTCCAAGGAAGCATCTCTGGCCGCATATTACCCTTTTCAATCATTAGGGAGTCAAATTTGAGCAAATCCGAGCAGTTAGCAAAGTAATTAGGAAAATAGCAACGGCAAAACTCCAAGAGATACTTAAATACTGACTTTGTGCTATGTGCCGTCATATGTAAACCTTCTTCTTCCCAATAAGCAGTCAAATGCCGGAAAAACTGAAAAGCATTGCCGCCAGCAGCTTTTATTAAGTATGGAAGCGTAATTCTAAACCGTCCACTGTTATAAACCTGTTCAAATACATTCTCTAGCATCTTAAGTTCTCTTACTTCACTGTAGCTTATATATTTATTGCCTAATACCTCGTAAGGAGCATTATCCATGTATACATAGCCATGCTCATTTGCTCGCCGTCGCACTCCTGAACCCTTAAGCAGCTTTAAGAATCCAATCTGCAGCATATCCGGTTGAATTTGAAAGACATCATTGAAGGATTGCCCAAACCTTTCAAGGCCTTCGAATGGAAGACCTACAATTAAATCAAGATGGACATGAGTATTTTTATAGGAAAGTATTTGAGACACATTCTTTACAATTTTCGGCCAATCATTAACGCGCTCAATTTCCTTTAATGTTAGCGGATAAGTTGACTGAACACCTACTTCAAACTGAAACCTTCCCTTCGGAGCATTTCTCAGAACGCTTAGCACGTCTTCATCTAATATATCTGCTGCTATCTCAAAATGAAAATTAGTCTGGCAATCTTGAGCTGCAAGGTATTCTATGATAGGAAGATAATAGTTTTTATTGGCATTAAAAGTGCGGTCCACAAACTTCACTTGCCTAACATTATGTCTAATGAAGAACTGCAGGTCTTTATATACACGTTCAAGGCTATAAAACCGAACACCTTTTGTTGCGCTTGAAAGACAATATTGACAGGAAAACGGACAACCGCGCGAGCTTTCATAATAAACAATCCTATCCTTTAGCTCATCCATATCATTATCATTATAAGCAAACGGAATATTGTCCAAGGTTTTAACCACCTGAGGACAACTTGCCGCTAATACGTTATCACCTTCGCGCCTTGCCAATCCCGTTATATCACTGAGACTAGTTGCTTTATATAGTGCAGCTAGTAAGAGACGCAGCGTCTCTTCCCCTTCGCCCTGAATAATAAAATCTACATATTGGAACTCCTTCATGATTTCTTCAGGGTTATAAGATACTTCTGGTCCCCCAAGGATGACTTTAATTCCCGGAATGACCTTTTTTATTAAATTAGCTAACTGCATTGTCATATCAAAATTCCAAATATAACAAGCAAGTCCGATAACATCTGGCTTTTCTTTATAGACATCTGCCAAAATATCCAGCAATGTATTGTTAATGGTATATTCCTTAATCTTAATATCTTCGCAAGCAGGGCTGCAGTAAGCTTTCAAACAGCGTAATGCTAGTGAAGAATGAATGTATTTTGAGTTTAAGGTTGTGAGAAGTACACGCATTTTACACCTACTTTAATTTAAATACTAGCTTATTTGTTATTAGTTTCCGCATATGTATTCCAATATCCTTGCCGCAATACTCTGGTTACACAAAATTCACCGTATGGATGACTAGAGAATATTATAAAGTGATAAATTAGAGTAATTTTTTGAGGATGGTGATGTATGATGCGAATAATTATAGATGGCAATAAGGTTCCAGTTAACGTGCGCGCCAGCCGCGAAGTGCTTGTTGCACTAAAAAGCATGGCGCGAACCCTCCACTGGCGCATACGATACGATGCAGCCAAAGAGATTGTATACCTTTCATCGCCTGCTTACAGTTCTGACGATGTTCCGTCAGATCCCCTGGAATTACTTGTCCCGGAAAGCAGCAGATTGGACGGAAAAATTATCTGCCTAGATGCCGGTCATGGCGGCAGCGACCCTGGGGCAATCGGTCCGTCAGGTACATTTGAGAAGGACAATAATCTAGCAATAGCACTATCACTAAAAGAAAAGTTGGAGAATCATGGCGCAACCGTAGTTATGACTCGTGATACTGATTCTGATGTATGGGGATCAAGTGCTTCGGCAAGCGAAGAATTAGGGGCACGTGTAGAGATTGCCAATGACTCAGACGCCGATATTTTTGTCAGCATTCATAATGATTCCTTTACGAGCAGCACCGCTTCCGGTACAACTACTTTTCATAATGGTGACAGCGAGTCTATAAAATTAGCTGGGCATATTCAAAATAAACTAGTAGAAGAACTGTGCACAAAAGATCGCGGTGTACGTTTCGCAAGTTTTTATGTAATCAGATACACCAGCATGCCCGCCGTTTTAGTCGAAACCGCTTTTATTTCTAATCCTGAAGAAGAATTACTGTTAGCAAGCGCTGATGGACGTTCCAAAGCAGCTCAAAGCATCTTTTCAGGTATATTAAAGTATTTTAGGGTATAAAATAATATATTTTTGCTAAATATACAGAGGAAAATAGGTTTATTCTGCCAATATATCTAACAAAACCAATCTAAAGGAGAATGTCCATGTTAAAAATGCCACAGCTAATTCCTTTTGTTCTTGGAGCAATGTTATTTAGTAATTCGGCTGGAGAAGCTGCCGCTTCTGATAGCTCGCGCGTTCCTGAACGCAATGAAATTCCCGCCGAACACAAATGGAACTTAAGCGATATTTATGCCGACGAGTCTGCCTGGCAATCCGATTTTGATGAGCTGAAACGTACCCTACCTAAAATCACCGAGTACAAAGGCAAACTTGATACCTCATCACAGAATCTCCATGCCTGCCTTAAACTAAGGGATGAAATAGGCATTGTAAGCGGAAAGCTCTTCGCTTATGCCAGAATGCATCGTGATGAAAACACAGCAGATGCCAAATATCAGGCACTGACCGGCAAGACTGAAGCATTGCTCACCGAGGCTGGTGCTGCTACCTCTTTTGTTGAGCCTGAAATATTAGCATTGCCTGAAGAAAAACTGGCGAAATTCCGTAGTGAGGAAATAGGGCTAAAGGAGTACAGCTTCTACTTTGATGACTTAATGCGTCAGAAAAAGCATGTACTATCTCCTATTGAAGAAGAACTTCTTTCGCGGACAAGCGAAGTAGCGCAAGTTCCTGAAAATGTATTTAACATGCTAGCCCATGCTGACATGACGTTCCCAGATACGCTGGGTGAAGATGGGAAAAAGGTACAGCTCAGCGAAGGACGCTACAGTATATTAATTAGATCAAAGAATCGCGATGTACGCAAGCAAGCCTTTGATAATTTATTTAATACCTATAATAAATATCGCAACACTTTTGCGGCAACACTAGGCGGCAACATAAAAAAGAACATTTTTTACTCGCGCATCCGCAAATATAATTCTACAATAGAATCGTCTCTTGAGTCAGACAACGTGCCGACAGAGGTTTATGACAACCTAATATCCACAATCAACAGCAATTTGGATCCGCTTCATCGCTATGTAGCACTTAAGAAGCAAGCGCTCAAACTAAATGATATCCATATGTATGATTTATACACTCCGCTAACTAAAGATACTCAAATCAAATTACCTTATAACGAAGGAGTAAAATTAGTTAAGTCAGCGTTAGCGCCTTTAGGTCCAGAGTATAGTGAAATACTTGATAAAGGGCTCAATTCCGGCTGGATCGATGTATATGAAAACAAGGGTAAACAAACAGGAGCCTATTCTTGGGGAACATATGGAGTTCATCCTTTTGTACTTCTCAATTATCATGATCGCTATGACGACGTCTCTACTTTGGCCCATGAAATGGGGCATGCCATACACAGTTACTACAGTCAGAAAAACCAGCCTTATATCACCTCAGGCTATACTACCTTTTGTGCAGAAGTAGCTTCTACCACTAATGAAGTACTGTTACTCGACTATATGCTTAAGACTACCGAAGATAAACAAAGACGACTTTATTTAATTAACCAATATCTCGAATTAGTTCGCGCAACCGTCTATCGTCAAACAATGTTTGCCGAGTTTGAAAAGATAATATACGAAAAAGCTGAAAGCGGTGAAACCATTACCGCCGATATGCTAGATAGTATTTGGCATGAACTCAACGTCAAATATTATGGACCTGACATGATCGTAGACAAGGCAATTGATGCAGAGTGGGCCAGAATTCCCCACTTCTACTGGCACTTCTACGTTTATCAGTATGTAACAGGCTATTCTGCTGCGACTACGCTTGGTGAGAAAGTGCTATCCGAAGGTGATGCCGCTCAGCATAAATACATCGAATTCCTGAAAAGTGGCGGTTCCGATCACTCTCTAGAAATCCTTAAGCGTGCCGGAGTTGATATGTCTTCACCCAAGCCTATTGAGATAACCTTAAAGAAATTCTCGGTAATGCTCGACGAGCTTGAAAAACTGATGGATGAAAAAAAATAATATATTAAGTTAAAGCGGCCATTAGATTTACTGATGGCCGCTTTAATTTATTAAACACCCTGTAATAATTGATTACCTGATTCAAGATACTACTACTGGAGGAGCAATCATGAAATTTATTAAACCGATGCTTGCAAAAGCCTCAAAGCTTCCTGCAGCGCAGCAGGAATATGCCTATGAAATTAAGTGGGATGGTCTGCGTGCAATAATATATGCCGATAAGGGTAGGATTCTCGTGTCCAGCCGCAATCTCAATGATATTACCGCCCAATATCCCGAGCTTCAAGCCATAAAAGGCTCTTTAAATCACGGTACTATTCTTGATGGCGAGATTGTCGCGCTAAATTCATCGGGTCGACCATCCTTTGAACTCCTACAAGCAAGGATGGGACTATCTTCAATCACAAATATTGAGTCAAAAATGAAGCAAGTACCTGTTACATATATAATCTTTGACATAATCCAGCTTAATGAAAAGCAACTAAACGACCAGCCTTTTGTCTATCGCCGCAACAAATTAGAACAACTTGGTTTGACTGGCCCCTTCTGGCAAACTCCCGCCTATACCAAGGGTGACGGTCAAAGCTTTTTAGCTGCTAGTCGCCAGTTAGGTTTAGAAGGTATTATGGCCAAACGGCTTGATAGTCTTTACATCCCCGGAAAGCGTACAGGAGATTGGTTGAAAATCAAGAACCAATTACGGCAGGAACTAGTAGTTTGCGGGTGGGTTGTGGGAAAAGGAGGCCGTGCTGGGCGTATTGGGGCAATACTTGTTGGATACTATGAAAATCACTGTCTTGTATACGCTGGTAAGGTAGGCACCGGCTTCACTATCGCTATGTTAGATAAGCTAACAGAGCTACTAACTCCTCTGCAGCGCTCTACAAGCCCCTTTTGTTCAGAAATACCTGTTAAAGAGGCAATATTTGTTGAACCTAAGTTAGTCGGAGAATTTGAATTTACTGAATGGACTACTAATAATACACTGCGTCATCCTTCATTTAAGGGTTTGCGTGAAGACAAGCCTGCCAATCTTGTAACCCGCGAGACTTAGTTCGATTTTGCAAGGAGGTATTAATATGCCCAGGCCAATGTGGAGCGGTTCCATTAGTTTTGGTTTGGTTAATATCCCAATAAAGTTGTACAATGCAGTAAAGCGCAAAGGTTTGCATTTTCATCAGCTCAGGCGAAGCGACGGCTGTCGTATTCGTTTAAGAAAAGTTTGTCCGGCAGATAATAAAGAAGTACCTAGCGAAGATATTGTAAAGGGTTACGAAATTTCACCTGACCGCTATGTAATAGTGGCTCCAGACGAACTCGAAGCGCTTAGTCCAAAGTCTTCTCGCAGCATTGAAATTGAAGACTTTGTATCTCTCGAACAAATTGACCCTATATTTTACGAACAATCCTACTACCTAATGCCTGACAAAGGGGCTGCTAAAGCCTATTTGCTATTATTAGAAGCTATGCGGCAATCGCAAAAAATCGCGGTAGCAAAATTTGTCCTCCGTAACAAAGAGCATCTTTCCACTATCCGCCCGAATGGACGCGCATTGACCCTTTCTACGATGTATTTTAAAGATGAGATCGTTAGTCAGGAAGAGCTAGCTGATCTGCCAAGTACTGATGTTATGCCAGATCAGCGAGAGTTGAAAATCGCTCTGCAGTTAGTCGAATCACTTTCAGCAGAATTTGATCCTGGGAAATACCATGATGAGTATCACGAAAAAGTCCTTGCTATGATAGAAAGCAAAGCCGAAGGACAAGAAGTAATCGCACAACAGCCAGCCGCTGAACCAGGAGGCAAGGTAATTGATCTAATGGCCGCTTTAGAAGCTAGTTTGTCTGCTCTTAAGAAGAAGCCGCCTGCTAAAGCAAGGAGGAAAAAAGCCAGTGCCCAGTGAAAAAACACCCGTTACTATCGATGGAATTGATCTTCAAGTATCAAACCTAGATAAAATTTTTTATCCTGCCACTGGGTTTACTAAAGGTCAGGTTATCGACTATTATATCCGCATAGCTCCTGCTCTGCTTCCTCATTTAGCCGGCAGACCACTAACTATGAAACGTTATCCCAACGGTGCATTAAGTAAATTTTTTTATCAAAAAGAATGTCCTTCTTCACGTCCCAATTGGCTCCCAACTGCCCCTATTTGGAGTGAAGGCAATAAAAAGAGCGTCAACTTTTGTTTGATAGAAGACCTGCCTGCTTTAGTCTGGGCTGCAAACTTGGCAGCCTTGGAACTGCACACTTCACTATCACTGGCCGACAATATTTTACAGCCTACTACGTTGGTTTTCGATCTTGATCCTGGTCCACCAGCTGGAATTATAGAATGTACTCAGGTTGCTCTTTGGTTGCGCAGTTTTTTTGACAACTTAGGTTTGAAAAGTTTCCCTAAAACTTCCGGATCTAAGGGTCTTCAAGTATATGTTCCAATTAATTCACCAACAAATTATGATATTACAAAAAAATTCGCTCATACGCTTGCAATATTGCTTGAGTCCAAATATCCCTCCCATATCGTATCTAACATGAGAAAAAGCCTGCGTACCGGCAAAGTCTTTGTTGATTGGAGTCAAAATGACGATCACAAAACAACTGTATGCGCATATTCCATGCGTGCCCGCGAACAGCCAACCATTTCTACTCCAGTTAAGTGGGATGAGATCGAAGATGCCTGGCAAACAAAAAACAGCGCAATGCTATCCTTTACCTCCAGCCAAGTACTTGAGCGTTTTGAGCTGTTCGGCGATATTTTTGAACCGGTGCTGATGATGAAACAAAAATTACCTGACATAAGCTAAAAAGCGACTGCAATGATTCGCAGTCGCTTTTTCAATATTATTAAGCTTTGGGGCCAGCATTTATTATTTCAGCTGGCATGTTGCCTTTAAACTTAGTAAAATTCTTCGCAAATAATCCCGCAAGCTGACGGGCTTGACGATCGTAGGCGTCTTTGTCAGCCCATGTGCTGCGAGGCTGTAAAACCTCTGAAGGAACACCCGGACATTCAGTAGGAACATAAACGTTGAATATCTCATCAAGTTCGTAGTTTACATTGTCAAGTCTGCCCTCAGTTGCAGCTGTAACCATCGACCTTGTATAGGCTAGCTTCATTCTTTTGCCTACACCGTAAGGTCCCCCCGACCATCCAGTGTTAATAAGAAATACACTTGTATTGTGTTTTTCAAGCTGTTCACCAAGCAATTTAGCATACACTAATGGAGACAGCGGTAAAAACGGCGAACCGAAACAAGTGGAAAAAGTAGCCTGAGGTTCAGTAATACCACGCTCTGTACCAGCTAATTTACTGGTATAGCCTGAAAGGAAATGATACATAGCCTGCTCTTTCGTCAGCTTAGAGATGGGAGGCAGTACACCGAAAGCGTCCGCAGTCAAAAAGACTACTGTTTTGGGATGACCACCCACACTTGGAGTAAGCGCGTTAGGAATATAATCAATCGGATAAGCTGTACGGGTGTTTTCAGTTATCGACTGATTTTCGTAATCCGCAATCCTGGAATCAGTGTCGATAGCCACATTTTCCAATACTGCTCCAAACTTAATAGCCTCCCAAATCTGAGGCTCTGTCTCTTTACTTAAGTTTATGCACTTAGCATAACAACCGCCTTCGACATTGAAAATACCTTCTGAGCTCCAACCATGCTCGTCATCACCAATTAGCTGGCGAGCAGGATCAGCCGATAAAGTAGTTTTGCCTGTACCGCTAAGTCCGAAGAATAGGGCTGTATCCCCATCTTTCCCAGCATTAGCCGAGCAATGCATTGACATTATACCCTTTTGCGGAAGAATATAATTCATAACCGTAAAGATAGATTTCTTCATTTCGCCAGCATAATGAGTTCCACCAATCAGCACCATCCGCTTTTCGAAATTAAGAACGACGAAAGCCTCTGAATTGGTACCATCTATTTCAGGATCAGCCTTAAAGCCCGGCACACATATCACTTTATAGTCAGGCGTTAATTTCTGGCCTCTACTATTAGGACGAACAAACAGCTGGTGTACAAATAAGTTTTGCCAAGCAAACTCATTTATGAATCTTACCGTGATGCGGTTTCTTTCATCTGCACCGGCAAAACCGTCGAAAACAAAAACTTCCCGCTTTTGAAGATACGCCAGCATCCTGTTATATAAGCGGTCAAATTTATCTACTGTGAAGGGCCGGTTACTGCCCCAGTCAATATGGTCATGGACAGTAGGCGCGTCAACAATAAACTTGTCGTTAGGCGAGCGTCCAGTATATTTGCCAGTCTCTACTCGCAGCGCTCCCGTAGATGTTAACATACCTTCTTTGTTTAACAATGCCATTTCAACCAACTCGGCAGGACTTAAGTTATAATAAACTTTATTAACACCGCTGATTATTTCGTTAGCTCGCTCATTAAGTTCTATTTGCACAGCCATCACACCCCAATATTGTATATGTATGTTGAAAATCACTATACTATTATAGCACAAATTTGTTATGTGTTAGCCTATTTAAGCAAAAAAGATAAAATTAGTGATAATTATATCAGTATTGCTTTATTAAAGAGTTTTTTACAAATCTGGGCATTTCATCTTTTTCACAGCTTGATTTGTGCAGCACTTTTGCTGTTTCTAAAGCTGACAAGGCGGACGGTACCGGCCATCCAGTTAATTCTGATATCTGATTTAACATCATAAACTCCGTCTTGCCTTTGAGAGCGTCTTTACCAGCGATTGCTTCAAGTACGCTTTCATTGAACTTAAATGGGCTTGCAGTAGACAGGATAATCAGCGGAGTATCGTCTTCTGTTTGACTGCAGTATCTATCTGCCACCTGCCAAGCTACTGCAGTGTGCGGATCAAGGAGATAGTTGTCTGCTTGGTATACCCTTCGGATGGTTTCAACCGTCTGGTTATCTTCAACCCAATCAGCCCAGAATATGCTGTTAATATCCGCTAGATATTGTTCTCCAATTTCATAATGTCCATTTTGAGCAAGTTCATTCATCCATTGTGATACCTGTTCAGTATCTCCGCCTGTAATATGATATAACATTCGTTCCAAGTTGCTCGAAATCAAGATATCCATAGATGGAGACATGGTTTTATAAAAAGAACGTCTTCTATCGTATTTTCCTGTCCTGAAAAACTCACTTAGCACATTATTGCGGTTTGAGGCACATATTAGTCTATTTATCGGCAATCCCATCAATTTCGCATAATATCCAGCAAGGATATTACCAAAATTACCTGTAGGTACAACAAAGTTGACCGTTTGACCTTCTGAAATGCCCCCCTGCTTTACTAGGTCAGCATAGGAACTGAAATAATAAATAATCTGTGGTACTAGCCTTCCCCAGTTTATTGAGTTTGCGGACGACAGACGAAACCCATCGCCAGCAAGCTCTTTTCTAAACTCTCGGTCACTAAATATTTTCTTTACTCCGGTTTGAGCATCATCAAAATTTCCAAAAACAGCAGCAACCGCAACGTTTCCACCCTGCTGTGTTGCCATCTGCAATCGTTGTATTTCGCTTACGCCCGCCTGAGGGTAAAACACAATGATTTTAGTCTGGTCAACATCCCTAAAACCTTCTAACGCAGCTTTTCCAGTATCACCGGAAGTAGCTACAAGAATAACAATCTCATCTGTTTCTTGAGTTATTTTCAAAGCCTTTGATAAGAGCTGCGGCAACAACTGCAAAGCCATGTCCTTAAAAGCACTAGTAGGACCATGCCAAAGCTCCAGGACATGCCGCTTGGAGCCAACAGCCACAAGTGGTGCTATAGCATCAGAATCAAACTTTTTCGCATTGTAAGCTGCCTTAATGCAAGAAACAAGATCCTCATCAGTATAGTCTGATAAAAAGCTCCTTAATATATAGAAAGCTCTCTCCTGGTAGCTAAGCTCCTTTAAGGCCGCAATCTCATCTTTATTCAGCAGCGGTATAAATTCGGGAATAAACAGACCTCCATCACAAGCTAAGCCTTCCTTGATGGCGCTGGCTGCGCTTCGATTGTTCTCTCCTCCGCGGGTACTACTATACATAAAAATGCTCCTCCCAAAACTTACGCAAAGATAATTTCTTTTTCTCTAATACTGCCGCCATTATACATAACCATCATATTAGCAGTATCATCAAGCAATGCTTGTAGTTCTTGATCTGTAACTTCTTCGTCTGCGTAGATAACTGACAGCAAGTTTGTTGTCGACAAGTTGACGGCTGTTCGTCTTGCATCGCTTGTCGGATTACCAAAAAACCCTGTTTGATCTGTGAGAAATGGTTTACCGTTTGCAGAAACCTCTTTTGATGAAATATTTACATAAGTTCCCTCAGAAGCCATACGGTATAATACGTTTCCTGTTATTTTATCTAGATCGTACAACCCAAAGGGCATCAAATACTTAATTGAACAGAAATTATTTACATCAACTGCGCTATTAACATAATACAAAGATTTATTCTGCAGCACACGTCTAACCAAAGCTTCTGAGGCAGGTCGATAGCGTGAAGGGTCAAAGTCTAGCTTCTTATACATTGTTCTTACAGCAACAATTCGCGGAGTAGCAGCCAAAAGATCAAGTTTGTAAATTTTAGCTACTTCTGCCTGCAATTGGCCGAATTCCTGAGCGAGCGCTGGAGGCGTCCCCCGGACTGTTACATCACTGACAATAATGATTCCCAGCCTGCAGTTTGGAATCGCCTTTTTTATACTGTCATCAATTGAAATCTGCATCATGCCCTCCTTTTTCACCGCAATTTTTTGAAATCACCATGCGGCTATGGAGCATGATTGTGCTTCCACCGCCATTGCCAAATCTTGCGGAGACGCGATAATCTGGCATCCTCTTATACCAGCGCTGACTGCAATCGCTGGCCAGCGAAAGGAAGTTTCATCTAAATAGGTCGGATACTTCTTCTTAGTACCAAGAGGTGATACTCCCCCTCTAATATAACCCGTTAAACCCTGAACTTCTTTTACAGGCACCATTTCTACCTTTTTATTTCCACTTACAGCTGCAAGCGCTTTTAGATTAAGTTCGGCTGCGCCTGGAATACATGCTAGCAGCACCCCTGTTTTATCACCTCGTGCAACTAGCGTTTTAAACACCTGCTCAATCGGCATCCCAATCTTTTGCGCAACGTTTTCAGCGCTTAAATCACTTTCGTCCACTTTATATTCAAGTAATTTATACCCTATGTTTAAACCATCTAGAATTCTGGCTGCGTTAGTCTTTTTCAATTTTCTCCCTCTTTTTACCGCTATAAAAATCTATAATTTAATTAGTTCATATTCTAACGAGCCCATCCCTATTTGGGCGGCATGCTCAATTTGAATCATAGCATCATGGTGTTTATAGGCCATTTCTGCGATTGACTTACCATGGGCTTGTGCCGTTAAATCCATTGTTGCTTTATCAATTGCTACCGGATCATCAGATGCAAGAATACCAATATCCGGAATCATCTTTTCTTGTTTCACATTAAAGCAGTCACAATCCTTAGTCATATCGACCATTACATTAAAGTAAAAACACTTTCCTTGCTTTTCTTTAACAACGCCGTATGCATGTTCAGCCATGCTTCGCTGCATATAACCCGACTCTGCTCCCCAGTCATATTTTACAGCATCAAAACGACATACTGCTAAACACTCTCCACAGCCGATACACTTTTCTGTCATAATATAGGCCTTGCCGTCTTTTTCGATTATAGCTTCTTCCGGACACCATTTAATACACTTCTGACAGTATTTACAGCTTTCATTCAGCACCTCTGGCGCCATAGCAGAATGCTGACGCATTTTTCCCATTCGACTTGATAAGCCCATGCCGATATTTTTAAGGCAGGCTCCAAGCCCCGCTGCTATATGACCAGTGGGGTGAGAAATGACTATCATTGAATCGGCAGCCATAATTTCACGAGCAACCTTTACAGTCTCATGCAGCTTGCCATTAATAGTAACTTCGTGTTCACCATTTCCGGTCAATCCGTCTGACATAATAAATGGAGCTCCAACATTGTCGACCCCAAAGCCGTGACGGTGGGCATGAAGTAGATGCTTAACAGCGTTTTCACGCTCGCCTTTATATAAAGTAGATGTCTCAGTTAAAAAGGCAAGACCGCCTTTCATTTTTATCTTCTCAACTACCTCCCGGACTAAGGCTGGCTTTATATGAGTAGTATTTTTATGCTCACCAACATGTAATTTAATTGCTACAAAATCATTGTTTGAAAAAATCTTATCTGCATCTGCAAGTTCAAATATCCTTCTCATAGCATTTGCTTGCTCAGTCTCCGGCAAACCGTCAGCTAAGGGTAAAAAGTATACTTTTGAAGACATAATGTCACCCCTAATTTAATTTTAAATCATAATAAACCGATAGGTTTTTTCACAGTATATTATTACTGCCTAATTTTGTCAATCAAACCGGGCATGAATACCCTTAATCAGGCTAAAAGTCTACGTTCATATGTTTCACTTTTACATCAGGAATCGCTGTTAATTCTTTTTCAAAATCTGCTACGGAGAGCTTCTCACCGCACAATTGCAGAAGAATCATTCCCCTATTGCTGCAATGGTCCACCGCTGAATCATTAAGTCCTAAGCGAACCCTGATATAACAACCATAGTTTGTTAGAACATCCTGCACTTTGACAGCCGTCTCAGTTCGATTTTCTTGTACAATTGCCATAATTGTAGAACAACTCATTACTAACCCTCCATATTTTATATATTCTAACTCTTTAAACCTAGCTTACGCCTAGAATAAAGAGTTTAGGTGCTATTGATGATCCTAAGTCATGAGAGCTAAGATATATCTTCCTTAAGTAGTAAAAAAAATCCTCCACTTATAACCAATAAATAAGCAAATATGTTATAATTTGCAAGGATTTAGCAACTATTTCTTGAATAACTTATGTAAGTTTTTCAATGAGGTGCATTATATGAAGGAAATTGATCATCCTTTTAATCCGCTTAAAATAATCGAACAACAAGTCTGCTTTTTGGTGCCTGGAGTTGAAGTAGCTCGCGACGTTTATTCCGGTGATGGACGAGTATTAGTTAGCGCCGGGGCAATTATCAGTCAGCATACTATCACTAAACTTCAGACTTGGGACATAGACAAAATAAATATAATTGCCGAAGTTACAGTAAATCCTGCTATCAGCCCCAAAATACAGCAGTTTATTAATAAATACAATAAATCGGTTAGTGCTGTAGAAAAGGCCTTTTCCAATATTCGCGATAGCCAGAACGTCTCGCTGGATTCACTCTCTGAGACAGCTGACGACATTGCTGAAAGCTCTATATTAGCAGGTAATGTGATTGACCAATTATACAATTTCCCGCCCTGTGATGATTATACATTTAGGCACAGCGTTAATGTTTGCGCAATATCCGCCCTTATAGCAACATGGCTTAAATTTCCCCCAGAGATGGTCAGTGCTATTTCTTTGACGGGCCTGCTCCATGATATTGGCAAAGCGGATTTACCACCTCAGTTGCTTAACAAACCTTATCGCCTACCCATAGAAGAATATAAACAATATCAACAGCACACCCAGCTAGGCTATAATCTCGCTAATAATATTCCAGGCATCGCACAAAGTATCTTATCAGGCATCCTCCAGCATCATGAGCGAGAAGATGGCAGCGGCTATCCTTTTGGAGTTACTTCAGATAAAATTCACCCATATGCAAAAATCGTCGCAATTGCTGATATATATGATGAATGCCTTACCATAAACTGCGAACAGCCAGGGACCTTTAGCCCCTATTTGAGCCTAGAAAGACTTCGTAGCCAAGTTCACTGTCTAGATGCCAAACCCTGCATCATTTTCATCGATAGTATGACCAATTTTCTCTCAGGTAATCTTGTTGAATTAACAGATGGTCAGCATGCACGCGTTGTCTTTATAAATAAAGAGCAGCCTTCTCGCTCAATAGTTCAATTACAAGACAGTACCGTTCTTGATTTGTCTGATGAACACGTTCTTCAAATTAAGTGTGTGATTCGGTGACGACTTAATAATCGCCGATTTTTCAGGACAAACTACATGCCTCAGCAGAGCATAGTTTCAAGTCTATCGCAAATAATCTAAATAAGATCTATTACTGAAAAAGAGGTGACCAGCTTGCTAAAAATAGCCTTAGGTCAAATGAATGTAGTGCCCGGCAGGCCGGATTTAAATACAAATACTATTTTGGCAATGATTAGTGAAGCTAAAGAACAGTCCGCCCAAGTTATAATTTTCCCAGAAATGGCTATCCCAGGATATCTCCTCGGTGATACCTGGGAACAGCATGCATTCCTTCGGGACTGTGAGCATTATGCCGATAAAGTCATTGAAGCGTCTATTGATATTTGCGTTATTTTCGGGAGCATAGCTGTCGATTGGAACAAAGTTAATGACGATGGACGAGTACGTAAATACAACGCTTGCTTCGTCGCCTATAACGGTTCCTTATTGGGCAGGGACAAATTCCCTTATCCATTCCGCATCAAAACCTTACAACCCAATTATCGTGAATTTGATGATTCCCGCCATTTCTATAGTTTACGCAAACTATCAATTGAAATGGGACAAAAGGTTGAAGATTTGCTCCAGCCTGTGACACTGGAACTGCCGGATAGAAAACTTAAACTCGGCTGCATATTATGCGAGGATGGCTGGAGCGACGATTATGCAGTTAAGCCAGCAACTATTATTAATAACAACGGACCAGTTGACCTTTTTATAAATATATCAAGTTCTCCCTATACAATAGGAAAAAATAATAAGCGGAACCGAGTGTTCTCCAAGCAGGCTAAAGAATTGAGAACGCCGTTAATATATGTAAATAGTGTGGGCATCCAGAATAATGGTAAGACTATTTATACCTTTGACGGATTTAGCACAGTCTATAGCGAAAAGGGCGACATTATTACTTACTGCCCGCCTTTTTCCGCATCTTTAAAGTACATAGATATTCCTTTAGGTAAAACGTCTTCAATTGAACCTATTACAGTTCCTGATGACCGAAATACAGCAAGCATCTACCAGGCCATTCGCTTTGGAACTAGTAACTTTCTTGCGTCTACGGGTATAAATAAAGTAGTTGTAGGCGTTTCCGGAGGCGTTGACTCAGCCGTAAGTGCGGCCTTGTTCACAGATATACTTGGATCAGATAATGTTCTCTTAATCAACATGCCGAGTATCTATAACTCACATACTACAAAAGATTTAGCAGCTGTTCTTGCTCATAACCTAGGATGCCATTATGCCATAATACCAATCCAGCAGTCAGTCGATCACACGGTTGAACAACTAAGCTCAACTAAAATCTCGGTTGCTGGCCAAGCTTCTCAGTTTAATCTCCAAGTAAGCTCATTTGTCGCTGAAAATATACAAGCGCGTGATCGGTCTGCCCGCGTTCTTGCAGGAGCGGCAGCAGCTTTCGGAGGCGCTTTTACCTGTAATGCTAATAAAAGTGAAACTACGGTCGGTTACTCGACGCTATACGGCGACTTAGCAGGCTTCATGGCGGCTTTGGCCGATCTCTGGAAGCACCAGGTCTATGACCTGGCTGAATATTTTAATGAGCATGTATTTAAGCGCGATGTTATTCCGAAGGCAACCATTTCTCTTGTTCCCAGCGCTGAGCTCTCGTTTGCTCAAGCTGTTGATGAAGGCAAGGGTGACCCGATTATTTACCCCTACCATGATTACTTATTTAGATCGTTTGTTGAACGGTGGAATAAAGCTACCCCTGAGGATATATTATTGTGGTACAAAGAAGGAACTCTTGAAGACAATATTGGTTGTCAAAAAGGCTTGTTAAGAACGCTTTTTCCAAATCCTTCAGACTTCATCGCTGATCTAGAAAAATGGTGGAGGCTTTATTCTGGAATTGCTGTTGCTAAGCGGATTCAAGCTCCACCAGTATTAGCTATAAGTAGACGTGCTTTTGGCTTTGACCACCGTGAAGCTCAAAACGGAGCCCATTTTACTGCTAAATATTATAAGCTTAAAGAAGAAATACTAAACCAGAAATAAGAAAAATCTGCAAAAAGGGTTCAACCGCATGCGGTTGAACCCTTTTTTTATCTTAATCTTCGTAGAAACAGCCATCCGAATAAGGCAACTGTACCAAATACAAGTACAAGAGGCAAGGCAATAAGCATTAGCAAAGCAACAACGCCCGCGCCAAACAATAGCTTAGTAATAAATCCGCCATTTCCTGAATTAAATTGAAAGTGTCGGATGTAAGTACGCGGCTCCCCCTTATTACCACTATACTGATAACTATTTTTATTATTATCTTGTTCTAAAGTCATACCATCGAAATGCGCCTTTTCCTCCTCGGTAAGGACTCTTACATCCGGAAGCTGCGATTTACAGGCTAGACACTCTTTTTCTCCAGGCTGGCACTCTGCACCGCATTCCAAACACTGCATTTTTCATCTCTCCCACTCCACAAAGATTTTTATCTAGGGACGAAGATCAGAAACATAAAACCTTCCTCACTCAAATAACGAGGGTCAAACTTATTTAGCTTTAGAGCTTCAAATAGCTTATTTCTATTACTGCGAACACTAGACGAAGAAACAGCCAAATCGCAGGCTAACTCTTCGACAACAACTTGAGATATATTATTAAGCTGGGAATATGCGTAGAGCAGCGCAGCTGCCCAAGTCCCTGCTTTTCTTAACTTAACATCAGCAAGCTGGCAATAGTCATGCCATAGTTTTCTCATAAGGGCTATATCATAAGCTGAGAATCGGTAATCCCCCGCAACTTGGTCAATAAGTTTTAATACTTCGTTATCAGCTATACGTATTTCTTTAATCTCCGGAAAGTCCTGCTCCAAACACTCTGGCGAAGTCACATTAACCTTAGCTAGCGTAACCAGCACGTCAATACTATGCCTCACAGCTTGCGCATGACGGGCAAAAAAGTCTTCTAATGTAGCATTTGGCTTCTGATAAGAAAATATTTCCTTTTGCCTGATAACTTCATCCCTAATTCTTTTTCTCAAATTTGGGCTAACCTCGATACTTGTAACATAATTTATCATTACCATGCCCTGTGCAAAAATATGGCCGAAAAACAACAGCTTTTTTAGACTTCGATAATCGAAATCAGGAAACGGCAGTTGAAAAGTCTCTTCTGTAAATAAATTAGTGCATTCTACCCAATCTTGATTGAGTACCTTGCTTATATAAAAAACGGTAAACTTAGCATTAAGTAAATTACGTAAGATCTCACGTTCATCAGTACTAAGTTTCTCGCCGGAATTATCATAGAAATGAGACATTGGTGTAGAATCATTGCTAAGAAGATGGTAATCGAAAAGAAAATAGTCCCAAAAACCCAGCCAGAATTCATCTTGATCGTCGTTCGGAACACCCTCAAAAGGACCGGTGTAAAGGTACAGCGCACGGTCAAAATCATCATTGAAGTTTTCTTGATGAAAGTAGTTCCCAAGCTTAATCATTAGACGCTCGACAGTCTCAGTAATTTTTTTACTTAGCTCTTCAGAAGTAGCTCCTGGAACTTGTCTAAATATCCCTTCAGCCTCATCGCTAAACAAATCTATAGTCTTATCGAGATTTTCCTCAGCAAATAAATTAAGTTTTTTCCCCCCAGCAATAATCTGAGCTGCCTCTTCAATTGATCCTAGGCCTGTTATTACTCTTTTGGCTAATAGGTATTTATAGAAGTCAACGAGAATACTGAAGAAACTTCTTATCTCTGCTAAATTCTTATGAAAATCAGGCAGGTGATCAGATAGCCATTCAACTGCATGATTATAGTCAGTATTAGTAATATCTTCTAAGTCACTAATGCCAGCGTAAGCCAAATACAAGAGAAAAATCTCGATATTACGCCAATAATTCTGTAGCTCTTTTTCATTTGAACCTTGCCAGGCCTGTTGCCGTAAAAAACCCTCTACCCATTCCTTTTTAACAACGATAGACCAGTCTTTATCATTCTCGTAAAAGATCCGTACTTGATCATAGACATTTTTCATTAAGACAAGAACTCCTTTTTAAAATAAAAAAACCAATGCAAAATATTATACCATTTTCAGCTAAGATAGACTAGTTATACTGTTGGTTGTTGTTATCTCTACTGATTATTCTATTAAATACAGGGAATTTACGTGCTGATTCCTAATCCATCCTATCCACATGATGAACGCACCGTCCCCAAAATTTTAAAAGCCTGAGTCCTTATATTTGAAGTGCCCCCTGTCAAGTAGACAGATAAAAAACAAAAAGTTTATGATGTCAATCTTCAAGTAAAGGTTGGCATCATTTTTTTATGCAGCTGTATTAAAAAGATACTGTCTGTACTCTAGGGGAGTCATACAGTTAAGCCTCTTTTGATATCGGTAATGATTGTAGTAATCTATGTATTCAATGACTGCAGCTTCCAGTTCGTCGTATGAACTAAATTTTTTGAGATAATACATCTCTGATTTCATCATTCCCCAGAATGCTTCCATAGGCCCGTTGTCTATACATCTTGAGACCCTGGACATGCTTTGTATCATTCTTGCATCAACAAGCTTTTTTTGAAAGCTCTTACTTGTATACTGGAATCCCCGATCACTGTGGAAGAGGGGGGTTGCATTAGGATATTCCTTACGAGCCATGTCAAAGGTTTTAAAAACAAGTTCATTATTGTTTGAATGACCAAGCACGAAAGCAACAATGCTTTTATCTCCTAGATCTAGTATTGCGCTTAAATATGCTTTTTCAGAACCATATTTCATCTCTGTAACATCGGTAAGCCATTTCTCTCCAAATTGATTTGCTGTAAACTCTCTGTTCAGGATATTTTCGGCAGTAATTTCAGGCGTGGACTGGATGTAGCTTTTTCTTTTTCTTCGGCATACAGACTTAAGGTTTAAGATTCTCATGAGTCTATAAATCCTCTTATGATTAACCTTAAGGCTGTGTTCACGGTTCAGTTTAATAGTCATTTGGCGGTAGCCAAGAATACCATTGCGTTCCTGATAGGCGTCTTTGACTAGTTTGAGCAACTCCTTATTCATCTGCCCGTTAGCATTCTCTTTCCGGTTCAGCCACTTGTAGTAAGATGATCTCTGTATACCTGCAATTTCACAGAGCTTCTGTATTGGATAGGCGCCTGTAACACGAAGTTCCCGGATTGCAAGATAGATATTATTATATTTTACCGGGCTTAAAATCGCCGCCTTTCTATTTCCTCGAGCTTTTTTAAGAAGTCTATTTCCATTTGCTGTCTCTTGTTTTTTGCTTCCAGAAGTTTATTCTGAGCTCTTAGTTTCTCAATCTCGGACATTTTGTCCATGGGCTTTCTTTTGCCGCGTTTGTCCTGTAACGCATCTACACCATTAGTTTCATATTTGGTTGTCCAACTGTAGACCTGCTGATAAGATACCTGATATTTTTGTGCGGTTTCAGCATAGTTGTTCTGGTGTTCAATACAATATATAACAATTTCAACTCGTTCATCATAAGTCGTTTTGCGACCTTTGGTCATGATTGGTACGCCTCCCGTTCCGGAAGATTTCAACTTCTCACGACCATTATACTTGGAAATCCAGTTTCGTAGTTGGTTGGTTGACTTTATTCCGTATTTTTTACATATCTCCATATGAGACCCGGCACCAACCAGATAGTCTTTGACAGCCAAAGTCTTTAATTCTTCAGTATAAGCGGTATTCTTACCTGTATTAAGCAGTCCGCTCGGACCTAATGATTGATAAGTTTGAAGCCATTGCTTAATAGAGGGATAGCTAACCTCTAGCAGAGTCGCTAAGTGATTAAGTGAATCTTCCCCTCGAAGAAATTTCTCTATTGCGGTTACCTTTTCTATTACTGATATTCTCGATTTATGGGACATAAAAAAGCTCCTCCTTGTGGTAAGCAGTTTTATTATTTAAACTGTCTACCGCAAGGGGAGCATATCAGTACTTGCTGAGAAGGCTTTTTTGTGTCTAGTGGGACATTTTTCATAATGTGGTGTAAATCATTTTTTTATCGTACCTTTAGTATTTTGAGAAATAGTCTTGTCCATTATTTTCTAATAAAAA
>Ga0074195_1002179_pt1 | contig 23037 bp, 18 predicted proteins | sample EPASupsiteHSE623_FD_64525 | JGI IMG/M metagenome (GOLD analysis project Ga0074195, IMG submission 64525) | Bioremediated contaminated groundwater from EPA Superfund site, New Mexico - Sample HSE6-23 | ecosystem: Environmental > Aquatic > Deep subsurface > Groundwater > Contaminated ...
CATGCTTAGGTACTACATCAGACACTCATCAAAAAGCAAGAAAAAAGCGCAAACCCATGCTGGATGCGGATCCGCTCATGAGCTTGCGCTTCGGCTACTCAGATAACCCGGCAACTACCGCTAGCAGGGCAGGGCTCGTGCCAACCCATCGGCCGGGCGAAGCCCAAGAACACTATGGAAGGGGCATTGAAGAGGGCTTCGCCCGGCCTCAGGGACGGCCCCGCAGCTTAACTCCACCGTTGGGCTGACCTTACGTTGCCGACCAAATGCGGCTTCTGCCGGACATCCTTGAGCTCGACCACGCACTCCACCCGCACGGATGCCTGTCGGACATTGACGACAGCATCCTCTCCGAGTAAGATGCCGCGCTGCCAAATCCCCTTGCAGAAGGACCAGAGTACTCTGCGACCGCCGATACAAGGAGGCACAACCCGATGGCTAATGTCTTCCCTGCCCCGGTCCTTGGACTCCCGGAAGCAGACATCCCACTCCCCGGCTTGAAGGCGCGCCTCTCGCAAGGATCCGATCATCAGATCCTCTTCATGGAGTTCACGCAGGATGCAGAGATCCCTTCGCACTCGCACGCCGCAATGTGGACCATCGTCCTGGAGGGGCAGTCGGATATGGTGATCGACGGCGTTCCCCGCGTCACCCGAAAGGGCGACCGCATTTTCATCCCCGCCGGGGTCTCACACTCTGCCCGCATCCATGCGGGATATGCCGACATCACGTTCTTCGATCAAAAGGACCGGTACCAGCCGAAGTAGTCGGCCTCGCAACATCGCCCGCCGCTGCTTTGGACCGCATATGCGCCTCTGGACCCTGCACCCCAGGTATCTCGATCGCGTCGGACTTGTCGCCCTGTGGCGGGAGGCCCTGCTCGCGAAGGCCGTCCTCTGCGGGCGCACGGTAGGCTACCGCAATCACCCACAGCTCGACCGCTTCCGATCTGCTCCAAGTCCCAAGGCTGCAATCGGCAGCTACCTGAAGGCGATCTGGATGGAGGCGACTTCCCGCGGTTACTCCTTCGACGTGCGAAAGGTCCCCCCAACTGCGCCTGCCGCCCGTATCCCTGTCTCGCGAGGTCAGGTCCACTACGAACTCGGGCTGTTGATGCTCAAGCTCCGGACGCGAGATCCTCTCGCATTCCGCCGCCTCGTGGCACTTCGCCGCCCGCACGCTCACCCGCTCTTTCACATCACACCGGGTCCGGTCGAGCCTTGGGAACGCACGAGAGCCCCTGGCCGGAACAGGCCATGAGATCGACGCAAACCGGCCGCACAGACACTCCCGGTGCTGCCGGCGGTCAGCCTAACAAATCGTTGCAGCGGAAAGTCGCTTGGTCACCGGTCATCCTCACCGTCAACGAGGTCGCCTCTCTCGTTCTCGCCCCCGCCAACCTGAAACATCGCACGATCCTGGCCACCGCCTACGGCACCGGAGCAAGGGTGTCCGAGCTCGCCCACTTGAGGGTCCAGGACATCGACAGCCAGAGAATGATCGCCTCCATCCGTCAGGGCAAAGGCCGCAAGGACAGGGAGATCCCATTGGCACCTCCGCTCCTGGAGCTGCTCCGCACGTACTGGAGAAAGTACCGCCCTTCTGGCTGGCTCTTCCCAGGCGGGCGCCCGATCAAAAAAATCGGACCAGCCCCACGTTCTGACGCCGATTCCCCCGGTCTTGGTGCCCCCCACTCAGGACTTTAGGCCCGGGTGAGCCCAGAAAGATCGCGGCTGGGTCAAAAAACTGGGCGCACCTCACCCCCGGGGGGGGTCATGCGTCAGCCGTGCGGCGAGGCGGGCTCGATTGACAACCATGACGGTCGTTTCTATACTTTAGCAGGGCGGATCTCCGCCTCTGATTGCCCGTTTGGAGTGAAGCGCCAGCAGGCATGGGGCCCGCGGTCTCCTCCATGGTACAAGGGAGGCTTGAAACCATGATGGGCCACCGGCTCTTCCTCGTGACGCTGCTGGTCGCTTTCATCGCTTCGGCATTCGTCTCCGAGACGCTCTACGCCCAGACAGGTTCAAACCCCTTGGAGAGACTCTCCGGACCTGATTATCAGGGCTTGCTGTCCCAGACAACGACCCAGAACTCTCGGGCGGGCCTCCTCGCATCGAGTGATGGAGGTGGCACGGCCTCCTCGTCGGCCGGCCAGCAGTCCTACACGAACCTCGCGACCAGCTACGCGACGAACTACGCCGAGAACCCGTTCGTGTACAACTACGGCGGGTCGACCCAGGCGAGTTCCCTTTATAATCCGGTGTATTCCACGCCATCCACCAGCACCCTCGGGTATGGCTCGTCGACGTATTTGGGGACGCCCTATGGGCTGAACGTCGGCGGTGGTTACGGCCTGGGATCGAGCTACTACGCCGGCTACAACCCCGGAACGAACTACGCAGGCGGCTATGGGTTGACGTACGGCACCAATTACGTGGGCGGTTACTACAACGGAGCCGCCGCGAATTACGGTTACGGAACCGGCGCGGCGACGACCGGCGTCTACAGTGGGGTTGCGTACCCCGGGGCCTATACGTCTTCGAGCTGCGGCTACAGCAGCATGAGCTCGCTCTTGCCCGGTCTCGTCGGTGGGGCCTTGGGAGCCATGCTCGGCCGCAACTTCGGGGTGCTCGGCCTGGTGGCTGGCGGTCTCGGTGGGTTCGTGTTGGGGGCGTATCTCGGGGACCAAGCCTCGGAGCTTCCCTACGCTGGACTGTATGACAATTACAACTCCATCCTCGATGCGAATTGGGCCAACCAATACACGTATCAGAGCGGTCTGACCAGTTACTACTTGGACCGAGGCTGTTCCTCCTCGAGCCTGGGCAGCGTCCCCGGTCTGGTTGGAGCGGCTCTGGGCGCGGTCGTTGGGGGGAACGCCGGAATCGCGGGCATGCTGATCGGCGGAGTCGTCGGCTTTTGCGGCGGCCAGTTGCTTGGGGAGATGCTTTTCCCGGGCAATGACTATGATCAGTACGGCAACTACCTGGTGGACCCGTACAACAATCTCAACAACTTCCGGCAGGCATCGTTGCCGGGTTCCCTGTCCAGCTGCGTCACCTCCGGTGGAAGCGCTGTTGTGACACCTTATGAATCCATCTCCACCTCGGAAGATGGGGCCAGTCTGTCGAAGCTGCGCACCGATTACTTCAATGCGATGGATTCTTACCAAAAGGCCCTGGCTTCCGGAACAGACCAGGAAAAGGAACAGTCAAGGCTGGCTTTCGAGACCGCCCAGTCGAAGTACATGACCTTGAAGGCGAAGGAGTCTTCGACCACCGCGCACTGATCGCACTTTTCGCTCTTCGAAATCGGTTTTTCCCTTTTGCGATGCCTCCGGGATGGCCCAAGAAGGCCCCGGAGGCGTTCGTTTTCCGGATCGATCGATTCCCAGTCGTGGTAGAATACGCAACCTCTCGCCGTCTGTCCGGTGCTCTTGGCCCGGAGGGGGCGGTATCTCTCTTCCCGGGGAGGACGACTGAACGTGATCGGTTCAATTTTGGAGTCTGTGCGCGAGAACGTGATCGTCTCGGACGGCGCCATGGGCACCATGCTCTACGCCAAGGGCGTCTACCTGAATCGCTGCTACGACGAGATGAATCTGACTCAACCGGAGATGGTCAGAGACATCCATTCCGAGTACCTCAAGGCGGGCGCTCAACTGATCGAAACCAACACATTCGGAGCCAACCCGATCAAGCTCGAGCCGCACGGCCTTGCGGGCAAGACAGAGGAGATCAACCGGAGAGGCGCTGAGATCGCCCGGGATGCGGCCGGGGACCTTGCATGGGTGGCCGGATCGATCGGACCGCTGGGAAAACAGCTCAGCCCCATCGGCAAGATCTCCCTGGACGAGGCTATCGATCTCTTCAGCGCTCAGATCCGCGGGCTGGTCGCGGGCGGTGTCGACCTTCTCTCGTTGGAAACGATGGCCGATATCCAGGAACTGGTGGCGGCGACCCAGGCGGCCAGGAGAGTGTGTGATCTTCCCATCCTCGCCATGGCCACCTTTCCCGCAGAGGGTCGGACCATGCTTGGTTACACTCCCGAGGAGGTCTCGAGCGCGCTTGCGAGTCAGGGTGTCCAGATCCTCGGCGCCAACTGTTCCGAGGGACCCCACGACATGCTCGAGACCATCCAGAGGTTTCGGCACGCGAACGGCGAGATTCCGCTCGCGGCAATGCCCAATGCCGGACATCCGCGGAAACACGATGACCGGGTTTTGTACATGACCTCGCCGGAATACATGGCCGAGTACGCCCGCCGTTTCATCCTTGCCGGAGCCTCGTTGGTGGGAGGGTGCTGCGGGACCACGCCAGCCCATGTGCGGGCGATCGCCGCCATGGTCAAAGCGCTCAAGCCTGCGAAGCCCCAAATCATGGTCGTCAAACCGCTCGAGAAGGCCAAGATTCTGGAGCCGACCCCGATCGAAAAACGATCGCCCTTTGGGGCCAAATTGGCTCGCAAATCGATGATTGGACACCGTTTCCTCGTCTCAGTGGAAATGAATCCGCCCAAGGGTCACGACATCTCGAAGGTCCTGGCTGCCGCGGATGAGCTCCGGTTCCACGGAGTCGACGTCGTGAACATCCCTGACGGACCGCGCGCCAGCGCCCGGATGAGCCCTCTCCACTTGGCCGCCCTCATCCAGCAGTGGGTCGGGATGGAAACAGTGCTCCACTACACCTGCCGGGACCGCAATTTGCTTGGCATGCAGGCCGACCTTCTGGGAGCCCATGCCACGGGACTCCGGAACATCCTGGCCGTGACCGGTGATCCGCCGAAGCTGGGAGACTATCCCCACGTCACCGCTGTATACGACGTCGAGAGCATCGGATTGGTCCGTGTGCTCGACGGATTGAATCGTGGAGTCGATCTGGCGGCCAACCCCATCGGCCAACCCACGACATTCCTCGTGGGAGTCGGTGCCAATCCCGGTGCGGAAGACCTGGAACGCGAGGTTCGCCGGTTCCGCTACAAGGTGGAGGCCGGGGCCAACTTCTGCATGACTCAGCCGGTCTACGATGTGGAGATCCTCTCACGGTTCCTCGATCGGATCTCCGACTGCAGAATCCCCGTGCTGGCCGGCATTCTACCTCTGGCCAGTTATCGAAACGCGGAGTTCCTCCACAACGAGGTCCCTGGGATGCGAATTCCCGAGCCGATTCGGGAACGGATGCGCAAGGCCGGATCGGACGAGAAGGCGCGAGAAGAGGGCGTCTCGATCGCTCAGGAGGTTCTGGTCGCCTGTCGACCGCTCGTGCAGGGCGCGTATATCATGCCACCGTTCGGAAGGATCGACGCGGCCATCAAGGTGCTGGAGGTTCTCAGAGACTCTGACATGGAGCGTTGATCTCTGGGATCTGAGCGTGGGTTAGATTCCAGGTGCCGCAGGCTTGAGATCGTACCCCTTCAGGATACCTGCTATAATCCGTCCGGATCACGCCGGACAACGATCCCGAATCCGGCTTGAGGGTCGGTCCAGTACTGTACCACACGGTTACGCGTGCCTCGAGCCTGGCGCTCAGAAATGCCGGAAACCATGATCTTCCGTCGGATGAGCGTGCGAGAGCGGATCGGTCCGGTCGAGCGAGCCTGCATCGCCGGCACGCTCCTGGGACTCCTGGCTGTGGGAACGTGGGTCGCCCTTCGCGGGCGGCAGGTCAACCCCGATCTGTTCCGCCTCCGAGAGAGCGCGGTGGCAACCGCATCCAAAGAACAGACCGTGTATCGGCGTCCGGTCACGCGTTTCACCGCCGTACCCGAGGGCGGGGGCGTGTCCTCCTTGCTCACCCCGGGCCTCCTTGGGGCGACCTTCCGCCGCGAGGACGCGGTCCGGGTCTTCGGGCCCGACAATCTCTTCGAGAAGATCGACGGGAGAGAGAGTCTCTACAAGTCCTATGGTTTCAAACGGCTCTGGACCGCTTCTTACGCGGCCGTGTCTCCCCCCGCGGCACGCATGGAGATCGAGATCTTCCTCCAGGGCGGCCCCATGGAGGCGTTCGGGGTGCTCTCGGCAGAGCGCCAGGGTGCCACCGGACCGGCCGACCGGGTCGAGACTCCCAACGGCCTCTTCCTCACCCGAGGACCCTATTACGTCCGACTGGTGGGGTCGGAAGCGTCCGAGCGAGTGCGACACTCGGCAGCCGCCGCAGCGGCGACTCTTTCGGCGCTCTCCGGTTCGGTGGTCGAGCCCGCGATGCCGCTACCAGTGGTTTCGGCCAGCGCTGCGGCAACAGACCCGGCCGCTTCTGCCCTGCCCCCCGAGCATTGGACCCTGACGAACAACCCGTTGGTGACCCTGGGGGCGGAACCGGCAAGCCTGCGCTACCAGGCTGTCGACGCACTGGGAATGGAGTTTTTCAAAGGCGTCTACCTGGGCACTGTCCGAGAGGGGAGCTCCTCCGTCATCGCCTTCGTCTTCCCGGCCCGAACCGCGGCCGAGGCTGACGCCGCCTTTCGGCAGTACTCCGTCTTCCTCACCCGCGGCACAGCGAAGTCTGAAGCCTCGGGCTTCCCGGGGGTTCCTCCCCGCTCCGTTGCCGTCAAGGACCCACTTCTGAGAACGTGGGAATGGGCATTCTCATCGGGCCGGTTCGTGGCCGGAGTCACCGAGGCCGCGGATGGTCTAGCCGCGGCTCGGCTGGTGATCCGACTGGAGCGCGCGCTTAGAGGAGGTCGATGAGCCAAGCATGAGCCGCAACTCGCAGAAGAACGGAGGCTGGGCTCCCCTCCAGCCGTTGGACCACCCCGGGAAGGCTCATCCCACCGACGACGTCCAGAGGCAGACCTTCCCTCCGGGCTCCAAGCGGATCGCCACTCGACGGCAGATGCTCTGGCGGATGTGCCGATCTCTTCTGGCCGTTACCGGCTCTGCCGCGGCCTGGACACTGCTGCGCGACCCTTCGGGGAAGAAGGCCATTCCCAGGCCCGATCTGGTGCGGCTTCCGGCCGGCGGCTTCGCCGTCGCCGATCGGCCCGGCACTCCACGATTGGTCATCGCCCGGGGCAAGGACCCCGAGCGCATGCTGCGCGCCGCACTGGACGCGATGGGCGGCGTCGGTCGGTTCGTACAGCCTGGGGACCGGGTCGTGCTCAAACCGAACGTGGCCTTTGATCGATCTCCCTCGCTGGGTGCGACAACCAACCCGCTGGTGCTCGCCGCTGCGGTGCGTCTGATCCGTGAGGCCGGTGCCTCCGAGGTGCGCGTCCTCGACAACCCCATCAACTCGCCCGAGGGGTGTTTTCATCGCAGCGGCATCCGTCAGGCCGCGCTCGATTCGGGCGCGCGGGTCATCCTGCCGGTACCCTCTGAGTTTCGGATGTTGGCGGTGGAAGGGGCGGAGCTCATCGCCCGGTGGCCCATGTTCTACCGCCCTTTCGCCGACGTGCAGCGGGTCATCGGCATCGCCCCGCTCAAGGACCACAACCTCTGCGGCGCCTCCATGACCATGAAGAACTGGTACGGCCTGCTGGGCGGCCGGCGGAACCAGTTCCACCAGAACATCGACCGGATCATCGCTGAACTGGCCATGATGATGCGTCCCACCTTTGTGGTCCTCGACGCGACACGCGTCCTGATGCGAAATGGCCCCACCGGCGGCAATCTCTCGGATGTGAAGGTCATGGAGACATTGGTGGTGGCCACCGACCAGGTGGCGGCCGATGCCTACGGTTATGAAATGCTCCTGGAGCGAGACTCCTCCCGGCTTCCTTATCTGGAGCTGGCTGAGGCAAAGGGGGCCGGCACCCGGACATGGCGTTCCATCCCTCACCGTGAGGTGACGGCATGACCGATCGCTCGCTCCCCACGGCCCGTTCGGAAGCCCCCCGCGCGCCAAAGCCCTTTCGTCGCCGCCTGGCCTTCCGGATCACCGATGCGCGGATCCTGTCGCAGACCTTCTTCTTCGTCCTCTTCCTCTTCCTCGCCACAATGACCTGGTTCAGCCGGCTGAAGGGATACCCGGTCTCCCTGTTCCTCGATGTCGACCCTCTGGTGGCTCTGGCTACCGCGCTCTCCACGGGAACGATCTACGGCCGACTGATCTGGTCTCTCTGGATTCTGATCCCCACTCTGCTCCTGGGACGGTGGTTCTGTGGCTGGATGTGCCCTTGCGGCGCCCTGCATCAGTTCATCGGGTGGGCCTTCGGGAAGAACACCGGGAGCTCTATGCTGGATGCGAACCGGTACAAGCCGATCTTCCGAACAAAGTATGTGTTGCTCGTCTTTTTCCTGGTAATGGCGCTTTTCGGTTCTCTGCAGATCGGGCTCCTCGATCCCATCTGTCTGATGTACCGCTCCTACACCGCCGCCTTTGCCCCGACCTACGACTTGGTCGTCAGCTCCGTGCGGGCGAGTCTTCCCTCCATTCCCCCGGAGATCCTTTCCTGTCCGGGCGTGGCGCATGACCGCGTCTTCTCACTCTCGCACGTGATCGGCTGGATGATGCTCCTGTTCATGGGGATGAACCTCGTCATCCCGCGCTTCTTCTGCCGCGTCCTTTGCCCCTTGGGGGCCTTGCTTGGGTTTTTGAGCCGGTTTTCTCTGTGGCGCATCGACCGGGACGTGAACGCCTGCACCCACTGCGACCAATGCCTCATGCACTGCGAAGGAGCCTGCGACCCACACATGGTGCTGCGAACCTGCGAGTGTTTCGCCTGCATGAACTGTCTGGAGGACTGCCGTGAGGGAGCGCTCTCCTTCCGATTCATTTCTCCCCCGGCCGCCAGCATCGAGCACGTGGACACCTCCCGCCGGCGTCTGGTCTGCGGTGCGGTCTTTGCGTTCTTCACCGCGTCTTTCGCGCGGTTCACCGGAGCACGCGGGGACAAGACGTTCTCTCCAAGACTCATCCGGCCACCGGGCTCTCTGGACGAGACAGGGTTCTTGAACCGGTGCCTCAAGTGCGAGCAGTGCATCCGGGTCTGCCCCACGAATGCACTTCAGCCCGCACTCTTCGAGCCAGGCATCGAGGGCCTCTGGACCCCGATTCTGGATATGCGCGCCGGGTATTGTGAGCTCAATTGCACCCTTTGCGGCCAGGTCTGTCCCACCGGGGCGATCCTGCCTCTCTCCCTCGAACAGAAGCTGGGTCTGTCGCCCTTCGCGGACCAGGGACCGGTGAGGATAGGAACCGCCTTCGTGAACAGGAACCGCTGCCTGCCCTGGGCGATGGAGACCCCCTGCGTGGTCTGTGAGGAAGTCTGCCCCATCTCCCCAAAGGCCATCGGTTTTTACGAGGAGGAGATCGTTCGCTGGGACGGTCGGAAGGTCTTCCTCAAGAAACCGTACGTGAGGCCGGAGCTGTGCACCGGCTGTGGCATCTGCGAGCACGAGTGCCCGGTCTCCGATGACCGGGGCGTCCATGTCACCGCGATCGGGGAGACCCGCTCCAAGGCCCGGTCGCTCCTGCTCAAAGGCTAAGAGCTTGCGAAATTCACAAGCTCCAGGGCGAGAGCCCAGGAGGCGTTTCCATGTCTGACCGTAGACTCCCCCGGCGCCGTATCCTGGCGTCGGTCATCACCGGAGCTTCTGCAATGGCTCTCGGACCGACTGCCGGTCGTGTCGTCATCGCGTCCGCTCTCGCTTCCGGTTCTCCTGAGCCGCAAGCGGCCGGTATCCCTCAGAACGCCCTGGGGAAGACGGGGCTTAAGGTCCCGCGGCTCATGCAGGGCACGTCGATGGACTTTGGCGTAGGCCTCTTGAGGTATACCTACGAACAGGGTGTAACCTTTTGGGATACGGCCGACAGTTACGGAAACGGCAACAGCGAGCGGATCATCGGTACCTTTCTGGAACGGTCAGGTCTGCGCAAGAAGATCACGATCATCACCAAAGCCGGAATGGATGACCTCGAGGTCCAGTGCGACCCCAAGACCCTGTCGCGCGAGCTCCAGAAAAGTCTCGAGCGACTCAGGACCGACTACGTCGATCTCTTCTTTCTGCACAACGCCGTCGGCATGGACCCGTTCACAGCCGAGCTGCGCGCCACCGTGGATCAGCTCAAGAAGAGCGGCAAGATACGCTTCTTCGGCTTCTCCACCCATGCCGGGACCCTGGCCGATCAACTCACGCGCGCGGCCAGGCTGGGCTGGGTTGACGCCATCCTGTTCCGGTACAACTTCCGGTTGTGCGGGGACGACCAGCTCAACCGTGCCATCGACGCTGCCAAGTCCGCCGGCATCGGCCTCATGGCGATGAAGACGCAGGCCAGCGCCGTCTCTTTTCAGGGGAAGGTGGACGCCTTCCGGACCAAGGGATATACCTCCCACCAGGCGGTGCTCAAAGCGGTGTGGAACGACCAGCGCATCGACGCGGCCGTCTCCGAGATGAGCAATGTTCAGCAGATCGACCAGAACGTGGCGGCAGCCCGGGATCCGACCCGGCTCGGAGCTGCCCAGATCGAGGAGCTGGAGCGCTACGCAGCCGAGACTTCGCATCTCTACTGCCGGGGGTGTGACGACCTGTGTCGCAGAGGACTGAACCGGCCCGTCCCCGTGGGAGATCTGTTGCGATTCCTCATGTACCACGATGCCTATGGCGATGAGGCGCGGGCGCGCAGGCTCTATGCCGAACTGCCTCCGGAACAAGTGAGTCTGGAGGGGCTCGACCTGTCCGGGGCCTCGAAGGAGTGTCCCTTCGGTTTGGATGTGGCCGGTCTTTTGACCCGGGCATCGAGAGTTCTCAAGGGGTGAGGAGAGGAACAACTGTCCATGGTCATGGCGGGCAATCGTGCCGAGGCAGAAGAGTCCGCCCGTACCGTGGCCGATTTCCTGGGACTGGAAACCGGGCCGATTTCCCAGACATAGGAGCCTGTCGGGCTAACGCCTTTCGGGCTCCGGTCTGGACTCCAGACTCCGGACTGAGCCTCTATGGTAGGGGGGCTCGATGGGAAGAAACCGGAAGAAGACGACCCCGTCCCGATCGCGGGCGTAGCGAACGAAAGGCTCCATCACGACACGCCGTTGCTTGCTGGACGCGTGGATCAAGATCCGGCCGTGCAGGACGAGCCCCTCGTGACCGACCAGGGTACCGAACTTGAGGTTTGACCGCTTGATGAAGAGGACTCCGCAGACCGGAGGGAGACGGTTGAGCTCGCCTACCTGGAGAGCCGACGAGGGCCGGTAGACGACGTCCATCTCCCTGCTCCATCCGATCGGCATCACGAGTGATCGGTCCGGGCGTCGGTTGAGTGTCACCCGTTCCCGTACGAGAGTGTCCGCGTCGAGCACTCGCGAGGTGATGTCCTCGAAGAGGGGCGAAGAGACCAGCCGGTCCTCGCTGAAATGGAGGCGATCGCGGAAGTCGACGGTGCCATTGGTGCGCCATCGCCGGTAGTTCGCCGCGAGCATGCCGCGCACCAGGCCATCCGCCGTGCTCGCGACCCGGCTGGCGGCGGCCTGGAGGATGAAGACGGTGCAGTCCACGCGATCCGGAGTGAAGAGAGGGTCAGCATCGGGCGGGTGTCCCTCTCCCTGGCAATCGAGGACGTACGGCGTGCCCAGACGGCCTCTGGCCCATTCGATCAGGAATCGATCCGGGCTCGGGTACTGTCGGTGAAGAGCATCGACCCAGGTCGCGAACTCCACGAGCCGAGGGGTCGTGTGGGTGGCGCGGGCAGATGGGGTCGAGAGTGGAAAGAGGGCCAGTGCCAGCGTCAGCACGACTGTCCATCCAAGGGAGTCTGTCCTTTGGATGGCAAGACTTCCGGTTCGAGGAGACCGCCGCCCACCGGACGGATCCCACCCCAGTCCCCACGGACCGTTCAAGAACACGGAGGGGCGTCGCGTCCAGGGAACGGGCCTCCTCGTTTCCGGGTCGATCTTTCGGACAAGAGGACTCATCACGCCCGCATTTTAGCACGGTCCATTCCATGAAGCTCGATGGGCGCTTTGGCGCCTTGACACCCCATGACTACGTTCCTATAATTTGTATCGAAAAGGTTACACGAGCGTGTCCAGAGGAGGATTCGCGCATGGATCGGACCAGTGGCTTCTCTGTCTCTCTGGCCATCGTCGTTCTCGTTGGCCTGTCTCTGGTGACAACCCAGGTCCATGCTCAAGGAGAAGCCCTGCTGCATGGCCATGGAAGGGGCGGACCCATGTCCAGAGGCGACGCTCACCAGGTGGGCTCCATGTCGAGATTCATCCCAGGTGTGCTCGGGGCGGTCGCAGGGTCTTACTTCGGTGGTGGCTTCGGCGTCGTGGGAAAGATCGTGGGCGGCACGGCCGGATGGTTCATCGGTAACCAGCTGGGCAAGATGCTCCTGGGTGGTGGACGGTACGACTGCTACGATCATTATCCGTCCTATTGCAGACAGGCGGAGGATTCCTCTTATCCCGCGTACCAGACGGGATACGGATCCTCGTATGTACCCACGTTCACTCCGCTGGCTCCCCTCGATACCAAGCTCTCCGACCTGCGCGACGCCTACTTCAAGGCCCTCGCCGCATACCAACAGGCGCTCAAGAACGGCACCGACTCCGCGAAGATCGAGGCCAAGAAACGTTTCGACACGGCTTACCGGGACTACAAGGACGCCAAGCGAAGCGCTCTGGGCCAGTAGACGCTCTCTAGAGAAGGTCCGTTCTCAACCGAGCCACTTGGAGAAGTGTCGTTGTGTTCGAAGGGTCGTTTTCCGTGGATTGGCGAGCATACGGGCCGCATCTGATCTGATCAGAGGAGTCGAGTCGGTCGCCGGAGCCCCGGCCGCCTCGGCATCATGCACCCCTTGCTGGTCCGGTGCGTGACATCGCCCTGATGGTCGAGTATCCTTTCCTCCATCGCTTCCTGCTCTTCGTGGCTTCTAAGGAAGCGTGTCGAATGGTGAAGGACTTCTCGATCAAGGTGAATCTCAGGCTCATCGTCCTGGCGACCAGTGGTGCTGCGCTGCTTCCGGTCTACAGGTCGTCTCGAATTCTCGTTGCCGGTCGGTCAATCGGCCAGTTGATCCGGAGGATCTCCATGGCGAGTCCGTTCCGTCGGAGTTTCCTGTCATCGGTCGCCCTTGCCTTGGGCCTCGCGGTTTCTGTCTGGCCGGCCAGAGGGTCAACGGGCTCCGGGCAGCTCCTCACCCTCTCCCAGGTCGTGGACTCGACCCTGGCCAACAACAAGACGATGGACAATGTCAGAAAGTCGATCTCGGTTGCTCGACTGTACCTGAACGCCACGAAGAAGGAGCGCCTCCCCAAGATCCGCACGGGCTACTCATACATGAGGACTTTCAACTCGATCGCGATCAGCGGCGAATATCCTTCGGAGTCGGATCCTGGCGTCATGGACACTTTCACCGTGTCGTTTCCGAAGGACAACTACACGTGGACCTCTTCGCTCTCGATGCCTCTGTTGAGCCGTGTTCAGGATCTCTCCGAGGTCATTGCCAAGCTGGGAGTCAATGTGGCGGAGGTCCAGCTCATCCAGGCCAAGAACGAGCTTCTCGCCAACGCCAAGCTCGCGTACTTCGCCATCCTGAGGGATCGGAGTCATCTCGTGTTTCTGGAACAGAACCTGAAAAGCCTCGACGAGCACGAGAAGCTCACACGTCACTACCACCAGCAGGGCGTGGTCGCCAAGAACTCGGTCATGGAGGCCGTCGCCGAGCGAGCCAACGCGGAGTATGAATTGGAGGCTGCCCGGCAGAGTCATGTCGTCTCGCAGGCGACGCTCGCGACGTTCATGGGACTTGCCGACAAGGGGGTTTCATTCACTCCCGGCGATCGCCTGGAAAAACGTCCGTGGACTCATTCCCTCGCCGATTGCCTGAAGTACGCCAGGACCCACAATCCCGAGCTCGTCGCCTTCGGCTATCTCAAACGGCAGGCCGGCAAAGAGGTCGATCTCGAGAAGGCTCATCTGAAGCCCACCCTCGACCTCTCCGCTTATTACCTCAAGTACGGCGACACTCCAGGTCTCAAGAATACGGAAGGAGAGGGGTTCCCCAGCGAAGTGATGGCGGCCACCGTCTCCGTCAATTGGCTCCTGACCGACTGCGGGCAGAAGAAGACCGAGGCCAGAGCCAAGAAGATCAAGCTGGAGCAGCTCGTCAACCAGGAGTCCCTCGCGATCGATCGGATCGAGCTTCGCCTCCGGGAGGCCTTTGCTCAATACAAAGCGTCCGAGAAGAACATCGAGACCTGGGTTTTGGGACTTGGTGCCGCCCGGGAGAATCTGAGACTCACCCGGATACGCTACCGAGAACAGACCGCCACGTCGAAGGAGGTCGTCGATGCCCTGACCGCCCACAAGAGAGCCGAGTTCAGCCATTTCACGGCATTGCACGCCCACAATGCGGCGCTCACCCGTCTGGAGGAAGCCATGGGGATGGAAGCGCCCAGAATCGTCCTCGGTCAGAATTAGGAGCGCACGGTCGCAAGAGGAGTCCATGAGTCCGTCCAGACATCACTCGTACGCTCGGAAGGCAGTGTTCTGTTCGCCAGCGCGGTCGCCGGGGAAGCTTGGCCCAACTCGTCTCCCGATGGGTCGTTCGGGTTACAGCCTCGTCCAGAGCATTCTCATGAGCATGTTCCTGATCCTCACGGTCATCGCGGGCTGTAACGCCCTGACGGGTGGAGGAGAAGAGGGGCAGAAGGATGGGGTGATCAGCGCCAGCGGTCGAATCGAGGGAGACGAGTTCAACGCCGGAGCCAAGTGCTCGGGAAAGGTCGACAAGGTCCTCGTGAGAGAGGGCGACTTGGTCAAGAAGGGTGCGCTCCTCGGATCGATCTACTCCGCTCAGCTCGAGGCCCAGGTCCAGTCCGCGGAGCAAGAGATCGAAATCTGCCAGAACAAGGTCGTCCAGGCCGAAACCTCGCTGGAACAGGCCAGGGCAGACTCCATCGCACGAGTGAATCAGTCTTTAGCCAGCCTCGGCGTGAGTCGTTCCCAGTTGATGAAGGCCGAGTCGCTCCGCAGGCAGAGCCTGGCCCAGCTCGATCGGGCGAAGATCGAGGTCACGCAGGCAAAGATCGAGCATGAGCAGGCGAGGTCCAGTGTGCGGAAGGCCAAAGCCGGCCTCGACTACAATGAGAAAGAGTTCCGTCGCCACAAGAACCTCCTTGCAGAGGACGCGGTCCCCAGGATGAAGTTCGAGAGCGTCCAGGCCCAGTATCTCGCGGTCCGGGAAGAGTACAACCTGGCCGTGAAGCAGGTCGACCGGGCAGCGGCCGCGGTGGAGGTCAGCAAGAAGAACCTCGCGGTAGCCCAGAGCAACGTGGACCTCGCCGTGGCGGGCCTCAGGGAAGGTCAATCGGCGATCGAGGCCAGCCAGGCCGGCGTGAACCTCGCGAAGGTGAGCCGATTCGAGGTTGAGCTTCGACAGAAGGAGATCTCCAACGCGAAGAGGGCATTGGAGAAATCCAGAAGGGCTCTCGACGTGGCCCGGGCTGATCTCGAAGACTCGCGGGTGTATGCCCCCATTGATGGGTCCATCATCCGTCGGGTGGTGGAACCCGGTGAGGTCGTCGGAAGTGGAACTCCATTGATCACAATGGTCGACATGGACGCTCTCTATCTGAGGGTCTACCTGCCGACGGAGCTTTCCGGCAAATTGAGGATCGGAAACCCCGTGAAGATCGTACCCGATTCCTACCAGAAGGAGGAGGCACAGGGCACGGTCTTCCTGATCTCGGACCGGAACGAGTTCACACCCAAGAACGTCGAGACCAAGTCCCAGAGGGCCAAGCTTGTTTTCGCGGTGAAAATTCGCGTGAAGAACAACAAGGAGCGGAAGCTCAAGCCGGGAATGCCGTCGGAGGCGTTCATCGATACGACGAGGGTCGAGCTCTCGAGCGAGCCGCAACCTCCGACCACAGGCGGACTCGTCCGTTGACCCATTCGCTTCCGGTCCCGCCGGTCGCTTCCGGCGGGTGTCCGTCAAAGACAGGTGCCGTGGACACGATCGTCCGAGTCGAGAACGTCTCGAAGAGCTTCGACACGATCCGGGCGCTCGATTGCGTTTCGTTGGAGGTCAAACGAGGAGAGATTTTCGGTCTCATCGGTCCGGATGGGGCCGGAAAGAGCACCCTCATCTACATCATGGGGGGGGTCCTCCGGGCGAACGCGGGCGGACGGGTCACAGTGCTCGGAAACGACATGCTCGAGGATCCCGAGGCGGCCAAGGAACACCTGGGCGTCCTCCCCCAGGGGCTCGGGCTGTCTCTGGCCGCGGAACTGTCGGTCGAGGAGAACATCGACTACTTTGCCGAGATCAACGGCGTCGATCGGGCCAAGAGGGAAGCTCTCAAGAAGGATCTCCTCGATGTGACGAAGCTCGCGAGGTTCTCGGACCGGCAGGCCAAGAACCTGTCCGGTGGTATGAAACAGAAGCTCGGGATCTGTTGCACCCTCATCCATTCGCCCCGGATGGTCTTTCTGGACGAGCCGACGACCGGGGTCGATCCCATCTCGCGTCGAGATATCTGGTATCTCATCAACAAGATCATCAAGGATCACGACGTGACGATCTTCCTCACGACCTCCTACATGGACGAGGCAGAGCGGTGTCACCGCATGGCTCTCATGCACCAAGGTCGAATTCTGGCCTTGGGAGACATCGACGCCCTGACCAAGCAGATCGACGGGCAGCTCGTCGAGATCCACGTGGGCGATCAACAGAAGGCCATGGCGTTCTTCTCGAGGATGGAGAACGTGAAGGTCGTCTATCCGTCCGGTACCAAGCTCAACGCCATCTACTCCGGTCCGGGCGAGGCCTTACGGTCGTTCGAGGACTGCGCTCGGGCCCACGACTTTCGAATCGATCGCATCGAGCTCGGGATCCCGACTCTCGAGGATGTGTTCTTGACGAAGATCCTCAAGGAGAAGGCGGGCGCCAATCAGGCGGCGCTCGAGGAGTTCTTCGACACTCCGGACCGCAAGAGGGGTTTGTCTGACAACGACGACGCGATGATCGAGGTCCGAAACCTCTACAAGGTCTTCGGCAACTACACGGCTGTCGACGACGTCACCTTTGACGTGAAGCGCGGAGAGATCTTCGGCTTTCTCGGACCCAACGGCGCCGGGAAGACAACGACGATCAAAATGCTCTGTGGACTTTTCCCGCCGACCAAGGGGTCCGGGAAGATCGGCTCCCTCGATCTGATGCGCGAACAGTGGAACATCAAAAAGAGCATCGGATACATGTCGCAGAAGTTTTCTCTTTATCGGGATCTGACCGTACGCGAGAACATCGAGCTCTACGCGGGCATCTACGGCATAGGACGGGAAGACGTGAAGCGTCGGATGGAGCTGATCCTGAAGATCGCCGATCTCGAGGGACGAGGGGACGTCATCACCGACAGCCTTCCGATGGGGATCAAACAACGGCTCGCTTTGGGCTGCGCCATCATTCATCAGCCACGGGTGATCTTTCTCGATGAACCCACTTCCGGGGTCGATCCGATCGCCCGGAGGATCTTCTGGGACATCATCTTCTTCCTGTCCCGCGAGATGAAGGTCACGATTCTCGTCACGACCCACTATATGGACGAGGCGGAACAGTGCGACCGGATTTCCCTGATGCACCTGGGGAGGCTGATCGCTCTGGGGTCGTCGCTCGAACTGAAGAAGCGGGTGACCGACGAGATCGGCTCCATGCTCGAGATCTACACATCCGATCCCTTCAAGAGTTACGACCTCATCGGCAAGGAATACGGCTTCTGCAACATCTTCGGGCGGACGATCCATCTGTACGTCAAGGATCCGGTTGGTGCCAAGAGGGCGATACCCGAGAGGCTCGCGCCGCACGGAATCCGGGTCGAGTCGATCCAGGAGAAGGTGATGCCGTTCGAGGACGTCTTCGTGTACTTCTGCGAAAAGGCCGAGTCCCGGGAGAGTCGGTGACATGGCCTCCTTCTCTGGGCGGAGGATGCTCGCGGTCACGCGCAAGGAGACGCAGGAGCTCGTCCGGAATTGGCTGAACTTCCTCCTCGCGATCGTCGCGCCGATCATCCTCTTTTTCCTGTTCGCCTACGGGATGTCGTTCGATGTGAAGAACATCCCCATGGCCATCCTCGACGAGGACAGGTCTTTTGAGAGCCGGGAGCTCGTCGACACGTTCTGCTGCGGCCAGATCTTCAACGTGATGAGGATCGTCACGAACCTCAAGGACGTGGAGACACTCATCCGAGAGAACGAAATGCGGCTCATCGTCGTCATCCCATCGGGATTCGGTCGAAATCTCAGGAAGGGGGTTCCCCAGCAAGTCCTCGCCCTGATGGATGCCGTGTTCCCGAACCGGGCCAACATGGTGGGCGGCTACTGCGAGGCCGCCATTTCGGACTACAGCGATAGGGTTCTGGGGAAGTTCTTCTCCAGGACGTTCGGGCCCTCCATGGGGTCGGGGGGCGCACTGCCTGTGACGCTCAGCACGAGCCCGTGGTTCAATCCCACGTTCCGCAGCGAAGACTTCATTCTTCCGGGCGTCATGGCGATCATCCTCGTCTTTCTTCCTCCCACGATCGCGGCGATTTCGCTCTCAAAGGAGAAGGAAACGGGCTCCATCCTCAATATGTTCTGTTCGCCCATCTCGAAGAGCGAGTACATCCTCGGCAAAGCGATTCCATACGTTGCCATCACGTACGGTCTTTTTCTCGTGTTTCTCGCGTTCACGGTCTTCATCTTCGCGGTACCGTTCCGGGGCAGCCTCGTCCTGTTGATGATCGTCTCGTTCTTCTACGTGCTCACCGTGATCGGACTCGGGATCTTCGTCGCGGTGCTCGTCAAGACGCAGATCGCCGCCATCCTCCTGACCAGTATCCTCAACATGATCCCGACGTTCATGTACTCCGGATTCATGTTTCCGGTGATCTGCATGGACGCGAGCGCGAAGAGCACCGCGTACATGCTCCCGTCGACCTACTACATCTCGTTCGTCCGGAAGCTGATGCTCAAGGGGGTCGGGATCGAATACCTCTGGGTCGAGGCGCTGATTCTCGCGGGGATGGCCCTCTTCCTGTTCACGACCTCGATCATTCTGTTCAAGAAGAGGCTGTGATCCGGCGTGATGAGTTTCAAATTCTACACGTTGCTCAAAAAGGAGTTCCTCCAGTTTTCCCGAAACGCCATGCTCGTGGGGATCGTCCTGTACGGGGCCACTTTGGACGTGTGGATGGCGGCCCAGGTCACGGGCGATCTGCAGAATTTTCCCATCGCCATCTACGATCAGGACAAGAGTCAGAAGAGCTTGGAGCTGGTCTCCAAGATCCGACCTCCCCACTTCATCATCCACTCACACATCGACTGCGAAAAAGAGATCGAGCGTCTCATCCTCTCCGATGAGGTGGGGGCCGTTTTGGTCATCCCTCGCAGGTTTCAGAGTCAGATCGACTCCCAGAAGAGCGGTCCGATTCAAGTGATCTTGGACGCGACCACGAGCAACACGGCGGAGATCGCCGCAGGCTACTTGGCCGCGATCCTGGTCGATTATTCGACCCGGATTTTGGTGAAGGAGTGGCAGGTCTCCACGGTCTCGTTCAAGCTGATCCCCACGGCCACAATGGTTCCGCGATTCTGTTTCAACGACAACCTGAACGACCGATGGCTGATGGCGCTGCAGGAGTTCTTCACGATCTTCACCCTCATCGCGATTCTCCTCTCTGCGACGGCGATGGTCAACGAGAAGCAGTTCGGAACGATCGAGCAGCTCATGGTGACGCCCGTGACGCCCATGGAAATCATGCTGGCGAAGATCCTGCCGATGATCGTGGTGTTCCTGCTGGCCGCCTTCATTTCGATCTATACGGTGTTGGTTCCCGTGTTGGAGGTGCCGCTCCGTGGGAGCGCGCTCGAATTTCTTCTCGTGACGACGGTCTTCTGCTTCACCTCGTCGGGGCTGGGGCTTCTGGTTTCGACCGTCTCGAACAACCTCTCGGAGACGGTGCTCCTCACGCTGCTCCTCCTGTTCCCGATCCTTTTCCTCTCCGGGAGTTGGGTGCCGCCGGAGGCGATGCCGCGGTGGCTTGGTCTCCTGGTGCAGCTGTCACCGCTCAAGTACTACCTCGACCTGGGGCTCGGCATCTTCCTGAAGGGAAACTCCCTTGCCTTCATGTGGAAGGATTTCGCCTCGCTCATCGGCCTGGGGCTCGTGATCTTCTGGATCGGGGTCGTGCGATTCCGGAAGATGTTCGGATGAGACCCTGGCCATTTTGGGGCCGGTGGAGTGGCGCAGGTGTTTTTTCGCCTGCTCGAACAGTCCTCGTGGTCTCGCTCTACCAAGGGATTCACGGGTCTTACGACAGGGACCTCTCCGGGGTCAGCTCTTGAGTCAGCTCCAGACTTCTCAAGTCCCGCAACTCGACCCAGAGCCACAACCCTGTCCAGAGTGAAGAGCCCAGATCGGACACCGGAAGGGCCGCCCAGACTCCGTCGAGTCCGAAGATCCGAGGAAGGATGAACACCGCCGGGATGAGGAGAAGCACCTGGCGTGACAGAGACAGCAACATGGCCTTCTTGGGCTTACCCACAGCCTGGAAGTAGCCGGCACTCACGATCTGGAAACCCACGATCGGGAGCATCGAAAGGCAGATCCTCACCGCGTGGGCGCCTTGGTCGACCAGTGCTGCGGCCTCTTCGCCGAACAGTTCGAACAGAGGGCCGGGAAAGATCATCGTGAGCACGAACCCGGTCCCCGTGATCGCGGTGGCTCCGAGAATCGCGGTCTTGAGAGTTGCTCTGACCCGTGCGAACTCTCTGGCTCCGTAGTTGTGGCCGATGATCGGCTGAGCTCCATGGTTGATCCCCATGATCGGCATCGCGATGAACATCACGATGGAGAAGATGATCCCGATGATCGAGAGCGCGGCGTCGCCGCCGTGGACGCGGAGCTGATTGAACAGGAGACTGTTCGTGACGCTGCCGGCGAGCTGCATGGCGAAGGGAGGAGACCCCACGGTGAGGATCTGCGAACAGATGTGGCCTCGCGGTCGCAGATTCCCGGACCGGATCTTGAGCAGGCTGTCTCCTCGGACGAAATAGGCGAGAACCCAGACGGCCGAAACCCCCTGCGAGATGACCGTTGCCACCGCGGCTCCCATCATTCCCCACCGAAGGACGAAGACGAAGAGCGGGGCCAAGAGCACGTTGAGGACCACGCTGACCAGCATCGTGATCATCGCGATCCTTGGGTTGCCTTCCCCGCGGATCACGGAATTGAGCCCGAAGCCCATCATCTGCAAGGAGGTGCCCATCACGAGGGGCCGCATGTAGTCGCGGGCGTACGGCAGGACCGTCGCGCTGGCGCCGAAGATCTTGAGCAGGGGGTCGAGAAACGCGAGTCCGGCCACGGTGAGAACCAGGGACATTCCGGCCAGAAGGGTCACCGCGTTGCCGAGGACCAGCTCGGCCTCTTCCTTCCGCTGCTGGCCCAACCGGATCGACACGAGGGTTGTGGTCCCGAATCCGATCAGCATCCCGAACGACATCAGGACCATCATCACGGGAAACGAGACGGTCATCCCGGCGATTCCGTTTGCCCCCACCGCATGACCGACGAAGACTCGATCGATGATGAAATAGAGAGCCTGAGCCATCATTCCAACGATGGCCGGAATGGAGAATGTCCACAAGAGGCGGGGAATGCTCTCTTCCAGGAGCCGCCTGGATCGATCCGTCTCTGGGCGTGCGGGCTCGTCTCCATCGAGGGGTCGATCGGCCGACCGACGGTCGATCGATCTCTTCACGGCAAAGCCTCAGCTCTCGCCCACGGTTCCCCCGGTAGAAGGCAGAGGCACTCTACCAGGAAGACGGGAACAATGGAAGTCGCGGACGGTGCAGGGCAGGGTCTTGGAGGAAGACTTTCTGGTCCGTGTCAGGATGGGTCAGTTTTTGGGCTTGGACATCGTGTTTGTAGCGACCGCTTTGTCCGTCAGTTCGATGTCGGTATTGGCCGAAAAGTGACCCAGAAAAGCAACCTGGTCATCTCTCGCGACGTACAAGCATTGCTCGGTGAGTTCGGGCATCGGGACTTCGCCCCAACCACTCACGTATTCCACGGTCACTTGAACCCGATCCGAATCGAGAATCTGAAGCGAGGCAATCCTGGGCTCCGGACCGTCGTAATCGTCGGAGCGCTTTACGATTTCTTCCAGAACCCTCTTGCCGGCCAGCGTTTTGAGTTTCTTCTCGGCCTCGAGGCTCAACACGGGCTGAGCAGTGGAGGACGTCAAGGAGGATCCGGTCACCGAGCTTGCGGAAGGGGTTGCCGTTCCGGCTTTCACATTGAGGAGTGTCACTTTCGACGGATCCGTCTGGGCCGATGCGGTGCTCACAACAAGAAGAACGAACAATACTGCGATCATGGCGGATGATAGGCTGCCGACTCGTTTCATTTTTATGATCCTCCTCTATTCGTTTCCCAAAAGGGGTTTCGCTTCTTGTGGGACGCTGTTGGCCGGCCACAGGAATCGGGGAGACCGATCCATATTCCGGAACGCGAGCCAGGACTTCTATACGTTATGCAAATTTGATTCCCTTTTGGCCCCTGTTCTGGCGGTTTCGGGAGAACGCCTTCTGGGAATCTCTGGGCTCTTCAGGTTTGATCGCCCCCGATGGGGACGTTTTTCGGGAGCGGATGGGCCTGGTTTGATGCGTAGGCATGGTCCGTCCGGTTGCAGCGCTGTTGCACAGCGGTAACAACGAGTTGCCCACTGGAGACAGGCTTGGTCGGCTTAAAATTTCCTCTATCGCGACCGAGGTGCCGTGGCCTCTTGCGACCCTTTTCTCCGCCATCGGCGAGTGCCGCTATCACGAAGCCCTCGTCTCTGGCCCTCTCCGCTGCTTTGGACGCCCGGCGGGCCCTAATCCTGGGGGTCGGCGCACATCCCGTGGCCGGGACGAGACTCGGATGATGGACGGGGATGGCAGTCTGTCACTGGCGACCGAAATCCTTCACCTAGTTCCTGTAGGCCAAGCGACAATGACTTTTTTTGGACCATCAAGAATTCACTCCCCTGGACCCCAGATGTGCCCCGGCTGCAAGGAAGAACGAAGTCGCCGCGACCCCCCACTCGACATCACCGTTCCAAAGGTGGTGGGGGACCCCC
>Ga0074195_1002180_pt1 | contig 23032 bp, 27 predicted proteins | sample EPASupsiteHSE623_FD_64525 | JGI IMG/M metagenome (GOLD analysis project Ga0074195, IMG submission 64525) | Bioremediated contaminated groundwater from EPA Superfund site, New Mexico - Sample HSE6-23 | ecosystem: Environmental > Aquatic > Deep subsurface > Groundwater > Contaminated ...
TGTTTGATAGAATCTTAAAGTATTTCCAGCATATTAGTAAGGTTCTGTACATTTGACCGCGAAATATAGGCTTCTTTTTTGGAACCTTGGAATTTTACCATGTAAGTGCTGCTGTTCCATGGTAGGATTCTCTCCACCTTGGTAAGATTTATCAAATAACTCTTGTGGGAACGGAAAAAAATCTGGGAATCAAGCTTAAGCCGCAGTTCGCTGAGCGATTTCCGGGGAATATTTACGGTTGTACCATCGCAACAGTGCATCAGAGTATCGTTTTTGATACGTTCGATAAACAAAATTTTGTCCGTATCGATGAACCGAAGTTCAAATTTAGTTTTTACGTATAGCTTATTAAAGTTACCTATAAAGGAAGACAACTGCTCCAGGTCGGAATTGCGTTGCTTTATGGCATTGCGAACCCTTTCTATAGCTGTTTGGAACCGGTCCTCAGTATAGGGTTTCAGGATATAGTCACAGGAGGATATTTCAAAGGCTTCTACGGCAAAATCGGCATGGCCTGTTATAAATACAACAACAGGGAACTCATGATTCCCGGCCAGGGTCTTAACTGCGGTCATTCCGTCGAGATCGGGCATTTCTACATCCACAATGATTGCATGGGGTTTAAGTTTGGTAGTTAGTTCAATTAGCTCTAAACCGTTAACCGCTTCCCCTATAATTTCGAAATCGGCATGTTCGGCAAGCAAATCTTTAATATACCGGCGACAGTAATCATCGTCCTCGGCAATAATAATCTTAATAATTTCGGGTAACTGCACTTCCCCAAATCTCCCTTCGTGTAAGTGATTAATCATGTCCTTTCATTTATTTTCATTTATAGAGACGGTATAACCACTGTGAATACCGTTCCGTCTTTAAGATTGCTTCGTACACTTATAGTCCCGCGATTATCCTGAACCAGGTTCTTAATTACGGCAAGCCCCAGACCGGTATGGTTTTCCTTTGATGTGTAATCACTTTCGAATATACATGCAAGTTTATCCGGTTCAATTATTGGCCTGGGATTGGATACTTCGAAAAAACAGCCCCCGGTGGTCTGAAACAACTTCACTTTTACCGTCTTGAACTCCTTAGGTTGCTCCCGGACTGCGTCGATTGCATTATCAATCAGGTTCCCCAGTACTTTAACAACATCTAACGGCTTTAGTTTACATCCTTCAAGATTAGTATTAATTTCCGCTTGTAGTGTTATATTATGACTCTCAGCCACTGCGATTTTAGTATTCAGCAAAGCGTTTAGGACAGGGTTTTTTACTTTGATTGAAGCATTGACGGTCTGGATCTCTCCTAAGAGCTGGGTCATGTATTTGACTGCTTCTTCATTCTGACTCCTGGTAAGCATTCCATAGAGAACATGAACATGATTTATGAAGTCGTGCCTTTGCCCTCTGACCGTGGTATAAAGCCTATTGATGTTATCCAAAAAGGCCTCGTATGTTTCAAGGACGGTTTCACGTTCACTGGCAGCAAAAATGTGTTTAATGAAATACCCTGATATCAGTGACATTATGAAAAGTAAGACACCTGCCTGCCGGGTAAATATTAAATTATCAAATACCGGTCGAGTTCCGTAGGTGGCAACTATTATTGTAATGTTTAACAAACCGGCAATCAGGGCCTGAACCAGTACCAAAATAGTTAATACTAAGGATATTTTACTCCTCTTAGTCTTAGGGTTAAAGAAACGTGCAGTAGAAGAAAATGTGATATGCTTTTTTTTAAATACATATATAAAAAAGCACAAAATTAACAGATGAGTCCATCCTGTGACCATTCTCCATTGGATACTGTCAACCAACTGCTCCGTGGTTAATCCGGATAAATGGGATATTGCAGTATAGGAGACCACTTCGCCGATGGCCAGGGCAATGTAAGCGGTAATGATAAAGAAGAAAGACCTGATGAAGGATATTTGGAGAATCAACACTGTCAGGATTATAAACAGAGGTATTTCTATAAGTATGTTTAGACCCATCGGAACCGGCAGGGTTCTGATGATAAATGAGCTTACTGCCAAAATCATTCCTAAACATATTATCCGGTACAGGTTTTCTTTCAACTTAAACCCGTAGAGAACCGAACTAAATAAAATTAAAATAATGCCTTCCGGTATTGAATAAAAAAGAAATAGCCTGAGCGGCATGTTTTCCATCGATAGCAACCTTCTTTTTCTTTTCGGCAACGTTCGGGCATATCTTATAATTTTACAATATTTACACATAATCTTACCATAAATTGGTTTGGTTGTCTTGGTTTCAATGAACATTTTTCTATTATTTTAATAAAAATTAAAAAACCCCCATCAAAGACGGTACCCGCCGGTGCAGTCGGCGGGCCCTCATTGGGAGTATGGTGAGCTTGGGAAGCTCTGATGACATTATACTATAAATAATTTTTGTTTTATAATAATTTGATGTAAAATGTAGTTTTCCCGAGACCAAATGCAGTTTTTGCGAGATTAAACGTAGTTTGCCGCAGAATCGACTTTTTTCCACACCCAACCTTTTAACAATAAATTGAATATAAATATAGAGAAGAAAAATTAGACAGCAGGTGTGAAGAATGAATATTTTATGGTTGGACTTATTGGCATCAGACCAGCTGGCGTTAAGTAACGCCAGGTACTATCAGTTGTCGAGACCGGATACGATGACAATACGATGCGGATCGCTGGAAAAAAAACTTAATGTAGTTGTAAGAAGTGATCTGTCCTACAACACTATAGGGCTGCCGGCAGATTTATCAGATATTTATACAATCCCGCCGGAACTACTTTACGAGTGCGTGTTAAAAAACCGGATGATTCATATCGGACCTGTCATTGCCACTGTTATTTTGGGATCTTTTAAGCAGTTGAACAATAGAACTTTGTCCGGCTTTCTGCCCAGGTTTCAGGAGTACGAAAAAATAAAAGGCCTGCTCTTTATATGTACAAAAGATGCTTTTCATGTCCGCCGCTCTTTGGTCGAGGGGTATTACTACAATCCGGCAGGTGATAAATCCGGTAACCAGTGGAAGTATGGGAAGTTCCCGCTTCCGGATGCGGTCTTTAACCGTTCATTTATTAGCCAGGCAACAATAAGGGATTTGCGGGAAAGGATAGGAGACACAATTTTTAATTCCTATTGGTATGCCCTGAACAAATGGTTAATCTGGAAGCGCCTATCGGAGAACAGGGTGCTTGAAAAGCATTTGCCATATACCGAAAAATTTTCCGGGGTTGCGCAGCTCAATGACTTGTTGCATAAATACGAGTCTTTATATATCAAGCCTGTCAACCTGTCACGGGGAAGAGGCATTATGAAAGTGACAAAAACAAGCGAAGGGATCCTTTTTATTGATGAAAAAAAACAGAATTATCTTTTCCGGAATGATGAAAGCATTTCTAAATTTTTAAAAGATAAGATAATACGTCCCTATATAGTCCAGCAGGCAGTTCCTTTCAGCCTGGGAAATCAGTATCTCGATTTCAGGGTATATCTTCAGAAAAATGAATCTAAACGATGGACGTTTAAAGGATTTGCTGCGAGAATCTCTCAAGAGGGGAGTATTATTACAAATTTTCAGGGGAGAGAAAAACTGTTACTCGGAAGAGAGGCTTTGAGAACAATTTATAAAGTGGATGAAAAAACTGCAGGGAAAATCGAAAAAAGAATGATAGATTTAGTTGAGACTGCTATACAAATATATGAAAAAAGAGGGTTCCATCTCGGGGATGTAGCTGCTGATGTGATTTTAGATAAAAACCTTCACCTGTGGTTACTTGAGCTTCAGTTAAATTACGACCCGGAGGAACCGGATGTAATTCCTCCTGACATGTTTCAAGAAATCATGACTACCCCGCTTAAATATGCCAAAGCCCTTGCGGGATTCAGTTAGGAAGTCCCGGGCCACGATTACCGATATATTGTCGTTACCACCGTTATCATTGGCCATCTGCAGCAGTCTCTCTGCAGTACGCTGAGCAGCGGGCATGCTGCCCAGCCCACCTGCAACCTCGGTTATAATCTGTTCCTCGGAGACTTCGTTGTATAAACCGTCACTGCAGAGGATTAAAACTTCCTGGCTGGCGATGGTTCCTGAATTTTCATAGGGTTCAATATCATCATTCACACCGAGGCACTGGGTAATTATATTTTTCATGGGGTGATGGCGTGCTTCTGCGGCTGATATCAACCCCATTTTGACCTGCTCAGCCACATATGAGTGGTCTATGGTAAGTTGCTGCAATGTATAACCGTTAAATTTATATACCCGGCTGTCTCCTATATGGCAGAGAACATATTTATTCCCGGCCACAAACACTGCGCTGAGGGTAGTTCCGGTGCTTATACCTTTTAAATCTCCGTAATTTTTTATGGCCGAATTTATCATAAAAAACTGCTTATACAGGTCTGAGCTTATCTGCTCAATACTCATTATCTGTTCTTCGCTGAGATTGTCCCACCAGTTTTTCAGGGAATCAACAGCCATTTCGCTGGCACGACCGCCGTCAGTCATACCCCCCATCCCGTCGGCAACAACAAACATGGCAAATTCACCTATCGTTTCACTTTCTCCGATTTTAATGAGCAGCCGGTCCTGATTACCGGCTTTTTGTTTTCCTTTATCACTGCATAACCCAAAAATAAATTTCATTAAATGTACTCCTGTATGTAACAATATTCAATATCGGCCAGCGTTACTTTATCGTTGTGTTTCAATTCGTATTCTTTGTTGCTGATAAGCCTGCTGCCGTTTAAAAAAGTCCCGTTTTTGGAATCAAGGTCTGAAATAAAGTAATTCCCGTTTACCTTTTTGATTACAGCATGAGCACGCCCGATATTCATGCTGCTGATGGAGTAATCACAGGTATCCGTATTCCTTCCCAACGAAAATTCGTTTTTATTAATCACAATTTCTTCTTCACCATTTATAGCTTTTAGGAGGGGAAAAACCTGTTTATCCAAAAGAACCGTATCATCACTGACTGGTTTACTCTCGATCTCGACTTTGTATTTATTTAACTGACTGGGCTGCGAAGCTTTAACCTCAGTGCAAGAAGAACTGTTTCCTTTAATAAGAGGCCGGGCTCCCGGCAGAAACAGCAGCCCAAATACTGCAGCGCCCCTTGCAAGTAAATAACCGCCCCATTTTGGCAGATTCGACAACAAACAATTTTTCCGGGACTTACCGGAAAATTCACCGGTGCCGGTGGTTGTTAATAAATTCCGGCTGTCAGGTTCCGGTACTGATTCTGACTTCAGATCTTTAACCTTACGGCTAAAATCGGTTAGATTAAATTCGTCATTTTTCAATCCGGCCAGCAGCTGCCGGATTATGTTGTCGTGGGATTCGATGCCTGCAGTATTAATAACCAGGTTAACCACCAGGGACCTCAGATTCTGCATTACCTCCTGTGTTGTCTTAACAGGCAAGTAAACAAGAGAAACCTGCAGCAGTCTTGGGTTAATATAAATAAACCTTTCATCAAGGATAAAATTACGGTTGTCAAGGAAGTAATTCTTACCGGCCAGAATTACAGAAATGATTTTGTCAAGGACACTAAGGAACTGGCCTTTACTTAAGACCTGCCTCTTTAGAAAATTGGCCAGGCTCACCATTCCGTCAGTATCGTATTGGAGCTGTAATTCCTTATCCTTTTGGATTACGTGGAACTTTAAAATCCCCGGCAGTTCGTTATGAGCTATCATTTCGACCTGGTAATCAACCACAGGAGTATCATCCTGGCTTTTCCTGGTCAGAATGAGCAGGTTCCGGCCTGACCCGGCAGTAAAATCAACATTGAATCCAAACAGGCTCTTATCCATAATTTCCACCTCTTACCACCTGTATATTTGGTCAGGCCAGGATGCAGCGAGCAAAAACTGCACGATCGCCCCCGGCACGATAGCTGCCGAAAAAATAAATTTAGAACCGGTATCCCCTGCGGAAACATAAACAGGTATCTGTTTGGTAACCAGAATAAACTTAACATAATTCAGAACCTGCAGCATTCGTCTTTTAAACTGCTTTCTTTTCCAAAGCAGCCCAACAGATATGAGTCCACCTATATAAACAGAAAACATAAAACAATAAACCGTGAAAGGCAGGCCCATAATCGCTCCTATGGCGGCAAAGAGCTTGATATCTCCCGCTCCCATCACGTTGATCCGATATAAAATCAACAGGGCCAGTATGGGAATCAGCCATCCTTTTAAAGATAGCTGCAAACCGGTAATACCGCCTTCATAAACATTTAGCGCCAAACCCGTTAAAGCAGCCGGTAAAGTAATGAAGTTTTTAATCCTCGTTTCCTTCAGGTCATAATACAGAGCCAGACCAAGACTAAATAGAAGAACTACTGATCTGGCGAAAAAGCATGCCGTCATTATGTTTCCTTCCTGGTTAGCCGTCCACCCATGCGCGTTCAACCGCCGTGTTGGAAAGTCCTATTTTATTAACCGAAAAAAAGGGAACAGGCATTTTTATGCTGTAATTCACGGTAAGAACAACATCTTCATTAATTTTCATCCGGGTAATTGCGAAATCAGTCTGCGCGATGTTGCTCAAAGGATAAAACTCCCTGATTTTATTTCGCGCCACTCCCTTGATGACTGCCTCTACAGCTAAAGAACTTCCTTGATCAAGGACTTTTCCGGCTATATCGGCAGAGATATCGGAACCGGTGGGTATAGTTGTCCCGGGCGTATCCCCGTCTGCCGTTATATTCCTCTGCAAAGATTGAATGGGATAAGCGTTGGCGGCAATCAGTTTGGCTGTCTCGCTGACGGCATGATCCATACCGATATAAACAGCGGCAATATTAATAAAATTAATCATCAGGAGCATGAAGACAAGGAAAACGGGAAATACCGCGGCAGCTTCAATGGTTATACTGCCAGTAGTGTTATTGAAAAATCTGTTCATATTAATAACCAAATTCCACCCTTTTCTTTATAAAGCACCGGCCGTTGACTATCCTTGTTCCGAACGGGCCGCTATCCATGCTGCCAAAACCGGCCAGAGGCAGAAACCACAATTTTACTGATACCTCTGCATCACCGTTTACAAGAGTAAACAGCTTTGCCGGGTCCGAACCGCTTCTTTCCTTTATTAACTCCGCAATTCTGGCAAGTTTGCCATTTTCGTCACTGTTTAACAGAAGCAGCAGCCTTAGATGGTCCCTGTAATTCAGAGTCAGGTTAAGCTTTTCCAGGGGGTTGTCGGGGACCATTGCCGCAATTGGCACATCCTCCTTTGAAATCATCATTTTACAGGTATCAACCGAGGCCTGCAGGGACCCCATTATCAGCGCATAAACCGTACGGGCCATCAGATCGGCAGGGGCCTTGCTGAACGCAAAATATGCGGCCGTATCCAGGGCAAATCTGGTTTTATACAGCGCGGCCACTGCAGACGCTTTGGGGTTCTTCCCTCCATAACAGATATACTCCGCTTCTGTATGGCGATATGGATATTCGGGCCCACCTTTGGTTTCAGAGGTGAGATTGGAAAAGTAAGTAAGGGCATACTCGTTTATATAGAGTTCATCCCTAATTTCAAGCAATTCTTCCTGCCCGTTTAATTTAATAAAAATGTTCTTTAGAAACCCTGCTATCCCGTCAGCCTTTTTCCCGTCGGTTCCCTCAAAATCTCCACGGGTCCCTTTAATTATTTCGGGTGAGAAATACCGGCTGATTTCCGGGTCCCGGGTCTTATAGAATTCTGCCTGGGATCTGAGTTCCTGTTCATAATAAGGGTTTCTTCCATTTTCCTTGTTTTCCGCCTCTGGTGTTCTCTGATATGACGAAGCGGCAGCATGAATACCCTCTTTTGTTTGTTTTATTTCGGCCTCTATCTCGGTAAGTTCTTCTTTCTGACGTTGTCTGGTTTGGTTAAATTCATTGATTACAGTTTCATCTTCTATTTTGTAAGCTGGTTGCGAAGAATTACCAAAATCATAAATGCTTAAATCACGTTTTTCCTCACTTTTTTTGATTTCCAGCTTGATTTCATCAGTTTCTCTTACTGACTTTTTAATTTCCCTGGTTATTTCTTCTCTCTTTTTGGCTTCCTTTATTTTTAAATTACTGTTATGCAGATTTTCAATTCTTTCTTCAACCCGGCTGAGGCTTTTTCTTTTTTCGTTACCTTCATCATAAAACCCGGCCAACTGCCCGATGGCCCTGAATTTATTGATCAGCCCTGTGGTAATCTCCACCGGAGCCCTGTATTTCATTGCTTCCAGTATTTGCTGTTTAAGTACCGGTGTGCTGTCCAGAGGGTGTGAGAAATTTGCATTTCCTCCTTCGTAATGAAAATCCAGCAGGTCAAAAACCGGTTTCACCGGACTGGCAATGTTTGCATTTATGTATTTCTGCATTTCCTTGTTAGCTTCGGCACTGTTGACAGCAAAGAGTCCGAAATCATTCTTTAAACCTGAGTTATAATCAGCCATTACGGACCTGGCTGAACTATTGGCAGCCCTTCTCAACTGGTTCTGGGCAATTTTAATCCTGCTCAGATCAATAAAAACCCCCACAAACAACAACATTGCCATGAAGATTATGACCAAATAAATTGTCACGGTACCTCTTTGGTCATCTATAAATTTCATTTAGTGAACCTCTTTACCTGTTAAGTTTTCTTTTGGCACAGTCCCGGCAGAGGTGAAATCCTTGAGCGTCGGCGGCATCAACGGAGTTAAATTCCACAAGATTCTCGTCCTTAATTTTGCTGATATGCCAGCAGCCGGGGTAATGATATACTTTTTGCCCGTTAACATCGCTTTTGGCACTGGCAATAACGCGGGAGTCGTCCTCGGCCGGGGGGGTCCCCCTCCCGAAGATACCAAGGCTGTTAAGAACCTGGCTAAGATACTCATTTCCCAAGTCAAAATTTCTGATCAATTCGACCGGTTCCGATACATCCGACCTGGCTCCGGCTGCAGTGGCTGTACCGCTAAGCGCGGTCAGCCACCTGTGGGGAAAAAAGATATCCTGGTTTACAACTACCGAAACGGTTCTCTTGATAATCTTATTATCGTATGAGACCGTCGCCCGGCGTGGATTCCTCGATTTATACAGCCCCTGCCCCAGGCGGCCTTCTATGAAATTACCGGCAGATTTATCTTTTTGATAAACCAAGGCAGAACCGGCATTATCGTCGAAAATCCGCCAGTATAGTCCGTCAGTATATATAGCTCCGCCCAGGGAACCGGTTTCCAACTCTTTTTTGCTGTTGTCCCAGGTTGCTGCCCTCTCTTTTGCCGTATATATAGCTGAATCCAGCACTATAAGCCGCTGATATATGTACATGGAAAAAAAGATAAGGCTGAATAGCACCAGTAAAATTGCAGGAAGAATGATGGTGGCTTCAATGGTTGCACTGCCACGATTTTTCATCTTAATCGATTTTTTGCCCGGTAACGGGAAAACCGTAATCCTTGGATTGGGTCTGGGTGTCCTCTATAAAGCCGTTGTACCAGTTAGTCAGAGTCTTTCTAAACGCAAAAGCAATGCTGACTATAACAACAAGAATAATCACCACCTCGATGGTCTCCAGGCCGTCCTCATCTTTAAAAAAACCCGTGATAAATTGTTGCACAGACTTAACCACCCTTTCTCTGCCATGTTTACATACTCATCGTCATAACTGCCGGGGCAATAACGATGATAGCGACCGCAACAAAAACCATCACCATCGGCAAAACCAGTTTAGCAGCCGCTTCCTCCCCCTGTTTTCTGGCCAGGTCCTTGCGCTTTTCCCAGGCTTCCTGGGCCATCATTCTCAATGCGTAAACAAGGTCTGCCCCGCCCCGGTTGATATTCTGCAGGAGAGTTGAGACAAATCTTGTAACTTCGGGCACCCTGCAGCGCCTGGCAAAATCCTCATAAGCCTGGCTGACAGGTTTCCCGGCGACTACATCCACCAGCAGGCAATTAAGTTCCTTATTCAGCGGTTTTTCCGGATTGGCATCCCTGATAATTCTTTCAACAGCTCCGGATACCGGCAGGCCGGCATTGACCAACAGGGCCAGGATATTTATGAACTCCGGCAGGTCGATAAGTATATCCCGTTTTCTTTGCTGCAGCCTTTTATCCAGGTCACGGTCGGTCTGGTAGTAAAGATAAGCTGTAATCAGGATAGCCATAATGATAAAAGATAAACCGGTTTCGCCCGCCAGGGAAATCAGACCCATTACGTTAATGGCTGCCAAGACCAGAGTTAATTTTTGGGCGTTATGAACCGCAAAATACCTCTCAGACTGGCGTTCACCAAATAATGCCAAGATTTTAGACTTTACCCTCAGTTCATAATTTGAATTAAAACTATGAGGTATTTTACCGGCCAGGTAAAACCCGGCGGAGGCCAGAAAGGGAAGCTTAAAGCCATAGGCCTCTATTTCGTGGCGGTATTCGGCTGCCCTATTCTTTGCAAGAAGATACAGGGTAACCGACATCCCAACCATGGTTACCGTGACAATAAGCTTAACCGGAGGAACTGTGACCATTAACCGCATCACACCCTAATATCAAGTATCTTTTTAGAGACAAAATGAGAGGCAGCAAGTATAGCCAAAGCCACCGCTATTATAAGGTATCCCCGTGTCGAACTGTATAGGGCATCCATATACCCGGAACCGCCATACCTGATTAATGCCACAAACACAACAGGCATAATATTGAGGATTTTTTGTTCGTATTTTTGCCTGCTGAGCAGCAGTTCAATATCCTGGGAGATTTCGATCTTATCACCTATGATGGCAGCCGAATTTTTGGCTACCTGCACCAGGTTACCGCCGGTACGTTTACATACCATGACCACATCCGCGAAGTTTTTTACATCCTCGAGCCCGGACCTTTGAGCAAAGTCTGCCAGGGCATTTTCCACAGGCTCGTTTAATTCAATGCTTCTGCAGATAAACATCAATTCCCGGATAATATGGGTATCGTCCGCCGGATAAAGCATTCTCAGGTCGGATAACACACATTTAAAGGAACTCTCCAGAGACCTGCCGACACCTAATGATGATGACAACGAATATAAAGCATCCTTAAACTGCAGGTTGAGTTCAGCTTTTCTTTTGATGAGAAGTTCCCCGGCTTTATATTTGGGATAGAATATCGAGCCAAGTGCGATTAAAGCGGCGATGACGATATTATCAAAAAAGAGGATGGCCGGCAAAAAGAGGGCAAAGGCAGCTATGACAGTGTATTTGAGTTTTTCACGTTTATCCATGATATAGACGTTATAATCTGTCAAGCCCACTTTGATCAGCCTCTTTATTATTCAAATGCATCTGCCAGACCCGCCATTTTCAGCTTGAGCCTGTTTTCCAGTCGACTGCCCCTTTTTTTCAGGGAACCGATAACCCTGCCGTTTTCTTCTCCTTCTTCTTCAAAAAGGTACAGGGGATTAATTACTATTTCACCACCGGCAAAGCCAACAACCTCAGAAATTTCCATGACTCTCCGTGAACCGTCTCTTAAGCGGCCAAGATGGATGATCATGTCAAGGGCAGCTGCAATCTGCTTCCTGATTACATCCACCGGCAGGGGGGCAGCAGTAAGGACCATTGTTTCCAGCCTGCTGAACATATCCTTCGTAGTATTGGCATGGCCGGTGGAGAGGGATCCGTCATGTCCTGTATTCATAGCCTGCAGCATATCAAGGGCTTCGCCGCCCCTTACTTCACCAACCACTATCCGGTCAGGCCTCATCCGCAGGGATGTTTTTATCAGGTCCCTGATTGTAACTTCACCTTTTCCTTCCGTATTAGCGTTTCTGGTTTCCATACTGACAAGGTTTTTGACACTACGGATTTGCAGCTCGGCCGAGTCCTCAATTGTGACGATCCTTTCGTGTTCGGGTATAAAATTGGATAATGCATTAAGAAATGTGGTTTTTCCGGAACCTGTCCCTCCGCTTATAAATATGTTGTACCTGGCCTGGACCAGCTTTTTTAGGAAAAAAGCCGCCTCCTCGGTAAGAGAACCCAGTTCCACCAATTTTCCCACGGTAATCGGTTTTTCCGGAAACTTTCTGATTGTCACGGTAGGACCTTTTATCGCGATGGGAGGGAGGACAACGTTGACCCTTGACCCGTCGGGAAGTCTGGCGTCAACGATCGGAGAAGCCTCATTAACTACCCTGTTAATCTTGGCCACGATGGATTGAATGATATTTGTGAGCTGCTCCGGATTCTCAAATCTCAGATCAAGCTGGAGGATTCTGCCGTTTTTTTCTATAAAAATTTCACCGGGTGAATTTATCATTATCTCAGTTACAGAAGTATCTTCCAGAAGTGGCTGAATGATATCCAGCCTTCTCATGGAATTGAAAACTGTTGAAATTATCTCGCGTTTCTGCTCCAGGTCGATATACTGCTCTTTGCTTTTTTCAAAGACTATCCGGATTATCGTCTGCCTGATTTCCTGGTCTTCAATTTCTCTGGAAAGGTTTAACCTGTTTCCCACCTCTTCCCGTATTTCCTTGACCAGTCTTTCGGTGCAACTTTTCACCTTACCACCTGCTGTCCTCGGACCTAAATTATATCAACACTGTTCCGGTTTCCCCCATGGCAAATATGCTCCGCTAAAGCGGCAAGACTGTTGGTAAAACTTCGGTCGGGGTCAAATATACACTTTCCACAGTCATAATGCCACAGATTTGGTATATGAGGTATTGTCAAACCGGATTCAGGACATCTGCCAAAGCTTGTGTTTTGGCCTCCACTTCTCTGATTGGTTACCCTGACAATTTTATCCGTGATAGATTTCGCAGGAGTTCCAGATCTCCCCAACTGTTCTAGAAATACTTTTATTTTATACGTATAGATAGCATCCGGCGCCTCCACAAGAATGACCCCATCACTTGACTCCAGGGCAGTCAGTACTTTTCCATCGGCCCCCGAATCTGTATCCATGATGATAAAATCGTAATTACCGGCGCCTTTAAGTTTTTCCAGAAACGTTTTAACACCACTTTTACCAAGTGCCATGAGTTCAAGAAAATTATCCGGCGGTTCCAGAAAGTCAAAGTTATTTACGTAATCCCTGGTCTTAAAGGCTTCTACGGTAACCGGGAGTATATCGGCATTTTCCGTCAGGCTTAACAGGACGTATGTAAAAGCATCGTTACCGGTTGATGGCAGAGTCGAAACCATCGAACAGGTGGCTTCGAGACTAACGGCCAGAACGGACTTACCCATTTCACTCAGTTTGAAACAAAGCCCGGTAGCCAATGATGTTTTGCCCACCCCACCGGCAGGCGAATAGACGGAAATTATCCTGGTTTCCCGGGCGCCGGCAGCAATTTCGGACGCAATTCCGTTTCTTTCCGAGTAAAGTTGAATCAGCTGGTTAACCAGCCTTTCTCCAGGCTGATACTTGTTCAGGGATTTAACTCCTTCCATACAGCAATCGAGACTTCCCTCCGTCAAGGCAGCAATAAATCTGACTCGGGTAAACAGCTTATCATCGGCCTGTTGCAGAAATGCCGGATGAACCAGAAGAATATCGATGGATTCGCTGTTGGAAGCGAGGTATTCAGTTAACAGGTCTGCTCTGGAGAATGACATAACCTTAAGCCGGGAAGAAAATTCGGAATTAATATACTGTATCAGCTTCTCTAAATATCCAGTGTCGACATCCGCCACGAGTAGTTTAAGTTTATACATGAATCAGGCCCCCGTCGGAGTTTCGTTGTAATTGTATACTACCCCATTCCAAAGCCGGCCTCAATCAGTAAACAATGATAAATCAATGAGAGATCAATGATAATTGAGTTAATGGCCTTTGTACATTGCTGGTAATTTATGTTACAATTATTAGAACATAATTACATTTTAGGAAGTTTATATCTTGATTAATAGTGCATTAGGAGGCTGTCATGTCGGCTAAAAAGGCTTTTTTTGTAATCGAAAAAGGAGACCCCTATAATAACGGAGACACCGTTAACCTATATGCCAAAGACGAACTTCTGGTGGGACGTTCATCTCAAATACATAATCCCGATATAGCTTTCTCCAGCAAGTATATATCGCGAGAACACGCCATGATATCTGATAGAGATAACCTGTTTTATATTACCGACCTGACCAGCAAACACGGAACCTTTGTCAACAACCAGGATATCGGCCATCACAACCCCCACCTGCTTAAGCCTGGGGACCGCATAAGCCTTGCCAACGAAAAGGCGGTTATGATTTTTAAGCAGCCCCTTGATATATATCCTGATGAAACCGTTGACTTGACCGGCGCTTTCGCTGAAGGGACCGAACCTGCCGGGGCAGGGCTTATTGTACATCCCGAACGCAGGGAAGTGATATTGGATGGAAAAGATATCCAAATGATCGGTAAGGATATTGAGCTGCTTTTGGTCCTATATAATCACAGGAAGAGAGCAGTTAATTACGCAGAAATTAAACAGTACGTCTGGCCCGAACGCATGATTAACCCCGGTGACACTCCGGACGTCGGCAACGAGGAAATTAATGCCCTGGTTTATAGGCTGAGAAGGCGGCTGGGCGAGTTTGGCGCCAATATTAAAGCGATTCCCCGATATGGCTATATGTTGGACCTGGAATAGGCAGGAGAGGGAGTTAACCTGACAAAATGCTTTTGTGTGGGGCTTGTTGACAAAGCACCAAAAAATTGGGGTCAGATTGTTTAAAACCGTTAAAACAACCTGACCCCAGTTCAATTTGATATTGTCGGGTATAAATGTTTCCGTAGCGGGGCTTGAATCACCAATCGGCTGAGATTCCGCCCAGAGCGGAGGAAACATTTATACCCGTGCCTTTACTTTAAGTATTTGTCAAACAAGCCCATTTATCGGGGTTAATTGTTTATACAGTAGTACCGGCCTTCATCATGGTAAAATTGCATTCTTCAATACACAGGTTAAGATGATGAGCCCCTTCGTGGAGCATCATTTTCACCTGGTGATTGGTTTCCGTGCCGGCCATGCTGTTTAGCTGGTCGCGAACCTGCATACATTGCTGGATGCATTGCTGTACCTGTTGACTCGCTGCCAATGTGATTTCCTCCTTTTTACTTAAAATCCGGTCATTTTGTTGGCTTGTTCACAGCTTCTGATGCACATTTCAATATGTCCCGCACCCAGTGTTGCCATTTCCCGTGCGGTAGCGTCCGTGATGCCATTAGCTGCCGACCTTAACATATTGGCAGCCTGAGTACACTTATCAATACACTGCTGAACCTCCTGCTTATTGGCCAAGATTATCACCTCCAATTCTTTTTTATTATTGTTTTTGGAGGCTGAAATTATACTGGCTTTTCTCGTGAATTATATCTGCTCACTGGTATAGATGATGCCTGGTCAAGGACAAATTGTTGTTTAAGCCTTTGGAGACCAGAATTTGGTGCACGTCCAGACCGGTGTTTCGGAAGGATTCAGCACAGGAACGAAGATACAGGTGCCACATGCGAGCAAAACGCTGGCCATGCTTCTGCAGTACCAGATCATAACTTTTTTCGTACCCTTCAGCCCAGCGGTCCAGGGTCATAGCATAATGTATTCTCAGGCTTTCGATATCCAGAAGATGTAATCCGTGGTCCGGCAGCAGCCAGATCAGTTCTCTGAGCGAAGGCACATAGCCCCCCGGAAAGATATGTTTTTTTATCCAGTTGTTCGGTTCTCCCTCAGTGAGATGAGTGATGCTGTGAATCAGAGCAAGGCCCCCCGGTTTAAGGAATTTCCGGACAGCCATCATACACTGTCCCAGATTCGCTTTTCCCACATGCTCCAGCATGCCCACACTGGCTACCTTGTCAAAGGTCCGATTACCGGCGGCAAGTTCGCGGTAATCAACCAGTTCTACGTCAACCAATTTCTTCAAACCTAATTCAGATATGCGTTCTTTGGTTCTCTGATACTGTTCCCGGCTCAGAGTGATTCCAAGCGCATTGACCCCATACTCCTGAGCCGCCCTGATAATCAGCCAGCCCCAGCCGCTGCCGATATCCAGCAGGGTCTCGCCCGGTTTCAACTGCAGCTTTTTCAGGACATGGTCGATCTTCTGCAACTGAGCTTGCTTTAAGGTATTATCCGGGCTGTGGAAATAAGCGCAGGAATAACTCATGGTCTCGTCCAGCCACAGGGCAAAAAAATCATTGCCCAGGTCATAGTGGTACCGCACGTCTTTTTTCCGGCTGCCCGGGGAATTATTCTTTTTAACTCTTGACAGTACCTGTTTGGCCAATTTTCCGGAGCGGGTGGAAAGCAGATGGTTCTGATTGGTAAAAACCCATTTGATTACCCCACCCAAGTCTCCTTCCACATCGATGACCCCGTCCATATAAGCTTCACCCAGCTCCAGAATTGGGTCCTTGGCTAATCGCATAGCAGAAAGGGGTTTATTTAAATTTAAAGTAAAATTTGGTTGGCCCTGACCATACTGTTTACTGGTCCCGTCCCAGAAGTTGACGGCTACTGCACCTTCGGGCAGACGGCTTAAGATTTCATCGAAAAATACTTTTTGCACTGTTAAACACTCCTTTTTCTTTAAAAAATACATTCATTATTTTCCCAAAAAACCCCATAAATTATGTGTCTTCACAAAGCCTTCCGGAGGAATGTTTATTATAATACTATTTTTCGCGGGGATGTTCTTCCTGCGCAGGTGTGGATGGGGTGGAGGTTGTAGAGTACCCCATTTACCCATCCGGTCCAGCGGGGACCGTGAGATTCAAACGTCGGACGGCACCTGTTGTAATACCTTCAAGACAAAACGCCACGGTTGTTGTTAAATTAATAGCAAGGGCTACCTCTTTTCAAAGAGATAGCCCTTATCTTTTTCCCTGAGACTACTCACTGGTACAGGTGGTAAGTTGGGCTCTCCCTCGGTCAGGTGGGTGATGCTGTAGATCAGTTCATAAATTTAGGACCTGTTACTCATACTAAACTGGGTATATAAAACTATCTGTTAGGAGATGAACGGCAGTTGGAGAGTTATGATGTAATAGTAATCGGATCCGGCCCGGCAGGTTCTATGGCGGCCAAGACTCTCGCCAATCAGGGGTATGAAGTATTGCTTTTGGAAAAACAGTCTTTGCCCAGGTATAAACCCTGCGGTGGGGCAGTTTCAGCAAAAAGCCAGAAATTTCTCGGCTTTCCCCTTGACCACTTGAGCAAAAATGAGGTCAACCGGTTTCAAATATGCATTTCAGGTGAACCCCCGGAAGAAATTAGCTTTGACACTCCATATCTGCATTTGGTGGACAGGGCCGAATTTGACAATTACCTTGTCCAGTCTGCCATGGCGAAAGGTGTAAAGGTCAGAGATAACGAAGGATTTACAGACTTGGATTTTTCGTCCAACAGTGTAATTATAAAAACAGTCAGAGGACAATACAAAACAAAATTTGTTGTGGGAGCGGACGGGGCTTTAAGTGTTGTCAGGCCTCAGCTGGGTTTAAATTGGATACCCAGAATGGGAATTACTTTAGAAGGAGAATATCCTGTTACCGGCCCGGACTTAGGGACTCCCGGTATGGTGGTCGTTGATTTAGCTTGGGCTGATAATGTTAACGGTTACAGCTGGATATTTCCCAAAGGCGATTATTTATCTATTGGCTTAGGTACTTTTTCTTCAAAACTTCCGGAAATAAAGAACAGGTTGGAAAACTATCTAAAGTATAAAGGCATTGGAAAATTAAAGCCTGCCCTTCTAAAAGGCCATCCCATACCCGCTGACGGAGGTGTGCAACGAATTCTTCACAGTGAATGGGGAGTAGTAGTCGGTGATGCAGCAGGTTTAGTAGACCCCCTGACAGGGGAAGGTATATATTATGCTCTGCTAAGCAGTAAAATTGCCGGAGAGGAGATAGCCAAGGCCTTGGATTTAGGCAAAAGAGAACTAGGGGGATATTCGCGAAGAATCAGCCATGAAATTACAAAAAAGCTAAAAATAGCAGCAAGGTTAAGAGGTCTCGTATATAGTTATCCCGGAATTTTGAAGAAGCTACTTACTACTGACCCTGAATTAGGCAAGTTGTTCTTCTCTGTAGTCTACGGCAATCAAAGCTATAATCACTTTTTGCTCCGTTTACTCACCGTTACGTCTTGGAAAAGCATTTTCCCCTGTAAATATAAGCCTCGCCTTAGCGTCTGAAGATAGGCCATTATGCAGTATAACTGTTACATCCGGTGGGGAGTATAATCCGTAATAAATATAAAATCTGTTAGATTGAGGTGGCTGATTTTGGTCCGACTTTTTTCAATTATAGGAATTATCGTGGCTTTGTTTATGGCTGTATCTTTCGCCTATTACCGGCGGATAGTCAAAAAGAAGGATTTACGATAGTGGTCTATTGATGTACATCTCAGCAGGGAAAGGTGTTGGAAATATTAAAGCCCGAGGTGATTAAAATGTACTTTCGAATGCCTTATGGCAATTGGAGTTGGCTTTTTATAATACTATTTTTCGCGGCAATGTTCTTCCTGCGCAGGTGTGGATGGGGTAGAGGTTGTGGAGTACCCTATTTACCCAGACGTCCTAATTATCACTATGATTATAGAAAATCTGAAGCTATAGAAATATTAAATAAGCGGTATGCCAATGGGGAAATTGATGATGAAGAATATAGACGGAAAAAGGAAGAAATTTTAAGGTAAGTGAAGGGACCTAGGGGGTAAGACGTTTTGGTATGGAAAGGAATTTTTGCAGGGGCTAAAGATCTGCCTTTCTGGGCTTTTGCCGTGAGAGCTGTCCTGCTTTATACAGCCTTGATTATTGCCACACGTTTTATGCGCAAACGCCAGATAGGCATCCTCTCCGGCCATAATTACTTAGTGGCAGCGGGAATAGTCAGCCTGGCAGCGGTAAGGATGGTCAATCCCGAAGCCTCACTCACTTCCGGACTGGTGATTATATTTGTCTACGCCGGAATGAATATTCTCTGGTCTTACCTGGACATAAAGTGGCCTAATGCCATTGACCGTGATGCCATTACCCTGGTTAAGAACGGTCAGGTAATTAAACAAAATCTGTATCGTTCCATGGTGACTATAGATAATCTTTTAGGCCAATTGAGAGTAAGAGGCGCCGCCAACCTGTCCGAAGTGGCTCAGGCCACCCTGGAACCTACAGGAAAGATAAGTGTGTTAAAAAAACCGGCAACCATGCCGGTAAACAGGAGCCAGATGAACCTGCCGGCCAAATTCACGGCGCAGCCGGTGATCCTGGTCTATGACGGGAAAATTGATTACGCTAACCTGTCGAGACTGGGGTATACGGAAGACTGGCTGCAGGAGCAGCTGCGGAACAAGGGTTTTACCGGGATAAAAGATGTTTTCCTGGCCCTGCTTGAACCAAGCGGGCAGCTCTCCGTAAGTGTTTAGGAGGGGATAGGGGATGCCGGATATTTTTAGTTCACTGCCGGAGTTAAGCCCCGTCGGTTTCGGACTTAGGGCTGTGGCGGTAGGCATAATACTGTGGTTTGCCAGCCGGAAGCTGCCCCGGCGGGCAGGAGGCCAGTTTGCGGCCTTTGACTTTACTTTTTTCTGGATGATGGGGGGACTGATCGCCTCACCCCTTTTTGACTCGAAAATAAATTTTGTCAATCCCATTACAGCCGCTGTAACTGTTTACGTCTGGCATCATTTTATTGCCTATCTTGCTGTCAAAAGCCGGCCGCTGGCTGGAATGATTTACGGTACAGCGATTCCTTTGGTCAGAGGCGGAAAAATCATCAGGCAAAACATGAAGAAGGAACTTTTTAACCTGGAGCTTTTGCTGACTCAGCTCAGGTTACAGAAAGTCACAAGCCTGGCTGAAGTAGAAGAGGCTACCCTGGAGACCAACGGCGAGGTCAGCGTGATCAAAAAAGCCCATCTATCACCGGTAACCCCGCAAGACCTTAATATTCCCGTTGTGTCCGGCGGAGAAGCTACCGTGGTGATAGATGACGGTAAGGTACTGGTGGATAACCTGGTAAAACTAAATCATTCTGAAAAGTGGCTGCAGGAACAGCTGTATAGATACGGCATAATCAAGGTTAATGATGTTTACTATGCAGTTATTGATTCTACGGGTAACCTATCTTACTCTGTCAAATAAATCACTTGCCAGCATTTATTCTTAATGGAAGGAAGGACAACTAATGCTAAGTGACCAGGAACGGATGAATAACGCTTTTAAGGAAATGCTTTTTCACGAGGAAACCACGGCCAAAAAATATGCCCAGTTAGCCCAGCAGATTACTGACCCCAAGCTGCAGCAGATGCTTCAGGGGATGGAGCAGGCAGCCAGGAACCACTACAGTACCATATCTGCGAAAATGCAGCAGTTTGCTATCGGATGAAAGGAGCGGGATATTATGAATACACTCGACTATTTACAAGATATACTGCAGGATGAAATGATGATGGAGTCTATGTATAACAAACATATGATGGATATAATGAATCCCGAGGTAAGACAGCTGTTCACCCAAATGCGGGATGCTAAAATGGGCCATATAACCCAGCTTCAGGGAGAGATTCAAAAGATTATGCAATCTGGAAAAATGCCTAAATCGTAAATAATACTGGATGCCTAAAATCATTAAGGGACAGGAGAATTCCTGTCCCTTAACTTTTGTATGACAAGCAGGCGCATCTAGTCCGGTTCAAACCGTTTCTATTTTATCTCGCTCAAATCGTAAGGTGTCTCCTGGTAGACATAATAATTGAGCCAGTTGGCAAACAGCAGGTTGGCATGGCCCCGCCATTTGACCAGGGGATCCTTTGCCGGGTCGTCATCCGGGAAATAGTTCTTGGGTATGGTAATATCAAGCCCCCTGCATACATCGCGGTCGTATTCCCCCTTTAGGGTCAGCGGGTCGTATTCGGAATGACCCGATACGAATACCTGCCTGCCGTCTTTTGACGCCACCAGGTAGACGCCTGCTTCCGGGGATTCCGAAAGAATTTCCAGTTCAGGCACCTTTTCAATATCCTCCCGCCGCACTTCGGTGTGCCGGGAATGGGGTGCGTAAAACTCATCATCAAACCCCCGCAGGAGTTTAACGTTTCTCTTGTTCACTTTATGGGAAAATACCCCGAACTTCTTATCCGGCAGCGGGTATTTATGAATGCCGTAAAGATGGTACAGCCCGGCCTGGGCAGCCCAGCAGAGAAAAAAGGTTGAGAAGACATTATGCGCCGACCAATCCATGATTTCCTTCAATTCTTCCCAGTATGTCACTTCCTCGAAATCCAGGTGCTCAACGGGCGCCCCCGTAATGACCAGGCCGTCAAACTTCTCGTCTTTTATTTCATCGAAGTGTCTGTAGAAAGAAATCATATGCTCTTCGGGAGTGTTTTTGGACGTATATGTTCGGGGATGGAGCAGTTCTATCTCCACCTGCAGGGGAGAGTTGCCGAGCAGACGGAGTATCTGGGTCTCGGTGACAATCTTGGTCGGCATCAGGTTTAAGATGGCTATCCTTAACGGGCGGATATCCTGGTGAGCGGCCCGGTCCTCGGTCATCACAAATATGTTTTCATTGGTAAGTATCTCAGCTGCCGGCAGATTATCAGGTACTTTAATCGGCATATCGCTTTCGCCTCTCTTTAAAAACTATCGTTTTGACTGCCCTGCCTCATCCAATTCGTCAATCTTACGTTCCATACGCTCCATTTTGCGCTGAAGGCACAGGATCATCTCAGCCACCGGGTCCGACAGGTCCTCATGGCGAAGGTCAATGACCGAGTTTACATCTAAATCCGCAATATTTATGCCGTTTCTGATTACAATTTTGCCCGGTATGCCGATAACGGTGGTGTGGGACGGGACATCCCGCAACACCACCGAACCCGCTCCAACCTTGACATTATCCCCTACCCTGATATTTCCCAGCACCTTTGCCCCGGCGCTGACAACAACGTTGTTACCGATGGTGGGATGACGTTTGCCTTTATCTTTCCCCGTCCCGCCCAGGGTAACACCCTGGTAAATGGTAACATTGCTGCCAATCTCGGCGGTTTCCCCTATCACCACTCCGGTACCGTGGTCAATAAACAGGCCGTCTCCTATCATGGCCCCGGGGTGAATTTCTATTCCGGTAAGGAATCGCGAAACCTGGGAAATAAGCCGCGGGATGAGGATAAATCCCTGATTATAAAGGTAGTGGGCCAGCCTGTGAAAGAGGATGGCATGAAGACCGGGGTAGCACAGCAGAACCTCCCAGAAACTCCTGGCCGCCGGGTCACGTTCAAAAATAACTTTAATATCTTTGCGGATCCTGCTTAACACCGGTAAACCCCCTCACCAATCAGGCTTGATAAATCGCATAATAAAAACCTCTTCAAACGAGAAGAGGCGCATAACTATACTGTCCTCTCTCATCTTCCAGGATAAGTCCTGCAGGAATTGGCACATTTCCGTCAGCTTCCATCGGAGTCTGCCGGCTGTTGCCGGGTTTCATCGGGCCAGTCCCTCCACCTCTCTGGATAAGAGTAAAAATACACATATTATATTTTATAATACTACCATACGTAGCAGTTCATGTCAACGGAAATAACCTTTTTTACACTAGTGCCTCTCAGGCAACGTTGACCTTGTTTCATGTGGCCTTCGAGGGGGAATGGTATAAACGCTCGTGACTTATGCTTCGCTGCGTAGTCCTGCTAATACAAATGCCTGTGGATAAAGGTCTGTTCCGCATATTACAGTAACAGTATCCGGAGCGGCCAGACTTTATCCACAGGCATTTGTAAAGCAGGACTACCTTGCTGCGCAATGTCACTCGCTTATTATACCATTCCCCCTCGAAACAGAAAAAAACAAGGTCAACGTTACCTGAAGGGATACTAGTGAACCTCCCCCACCTTCCTTGCAGATTAGAGGTGGGGGCTTCAGGGAGCAAGACTAATGATTGACCAGAACGGTTACTCGTTATGAGCAGCCTCACCCGCGAAGAGTGCCTGACCAGTCATTGTCTCTCCCGATAACAGAAGGGTTCTGAATCCCTCCCGGCCCGGAACAGGGCTTCTACTACTTTCCGCTTAACCGGCGGGCCGT
>Ga0074195_1002183_pt1 | contig 23008 bp, 20 predicted proteins | sample EPASupsiteHSE623_FD_64525 | JGI IMG/M metagenome (GOLD analysis project Ga0074195, IMG submission 64525) | Bioremediated contaminated groundwater from EPA Superfund site, New Mexico - Sample HSE6-23 | ecosystem: Environmental > Aquatic > Deep subsurface > Groundwater > Contaminated ...
ACATCCATGCTATATCCCTCAAAGGGGCTTAATACATATTTATTTAAAAATGCTTCTGCACTTTGAAGGCGATAATTCAGAAATCATAAGTTAAAAGTGCGGAATATCGGATATATTAAGAATCCCGAATATTTTCAGGATGACTATCTCCACTCCCTTGAGAGTCTATGTGTAACCAGAGAGGATCGCGAGTACTGGCTAAAGCTCCTGGAGCCTTACCTGCAAGAGGAGACGCCAAAATCCCAGGAAGCAGAGTATGCTGAATATCCGGTGCTGGAGCTTATCTCAACAAAGCTGCGCTTGCTATTGGATCTTGGGAGGAAGGATGACTACTATTGCCTCATGAAACAATATTATAGCCACAGCCCCAATCTATGCCTCTCGTATGCAAGGGCTCTCAATGACGATGGAAAGCCAGAGCAGTCCGTAAATGTGGCAGAGGAATGCCTATCACTCTTTCCTGATTATATGACCCGTCCCATCCGGGTTTTCCTAAATGAGATATATGAGCGCTCTGATGCCGGAAAGTACAAAGAGAATCTTATGTGGCTATTCCTAAATACCAATGAATGGAGATATTATGAAACACTGAGGGCATCCTTCCCGGAATCCTGGAGCGATATCTTAGCAAAAATTGTCGATAGCCTCTCCCAGGATCACTTTGGCATAAATAGATTAATCAATGTCTATCTAAGGGAAGAAATGTATGAGGTGGCGCTCAAAAAGGTACTTGAGTCAGGGTGCATCTCCACCCTGGCGAATTATCACCAAGACCTGGCAGGCCGCTATCCCGATGAATATTTCAAGGCATATCGCGAGCTTATACATTCATTTGCAAGTAAGGAGACTGGGAGGAGACACTATAAGGATGTAGTATCCTATCTCAGGAAGATGGGCGAGATTAAAGGGTTTGAGAGCCAGTTCTCTGAGTTCGTGGTCCAGCTGAGGCAGGAAAACCGGAGAAAGCCTGCCTTTATCGATGAGATGAGGGCTTTGGTCGTATAAAAGGCTGTTTTAGAAAGGATCAAGCCCCTAAAATAAAATCCTGCTAAAGCGAAATGAAATTATGGCGAATAGGTAATCAAGAACCTGGTTGGCAGATGAAGGTAGGAGATAAAAGCCCAAAGTCCAAGCCATTGTGTCCATCCTTTGCCAGAATCTTCACTGCATTTCTAAGGCTTGGGGCGACATCATTTGGCGGCCCTGCCATGATAGCCTATATTCGAAGAATGGCAGTCGAGCAGAGTCGATGGCTAGACGATGCCACCTTTCATGATGGTGTGGCTCTATGTCAGACTGTGCCCGGAGCCACTGCCATGCAGGTAGCAGCCTACGTTGGCCTGAGGGTAAGGGGTGTATCAGGTGCAGCCTGTGCTTACATAGGCTTTGCCTTGCCAGCCTTTCTGATCATGATGGCCTTCTCAGCATTCTATGTCCAGACTCAGGCAATGCCCACATCTATAGCTGCGTTTAGCGGTCTTAGAGCCATCATTGTGGCCATGATAGTAAATTCAGCCATAACCTTCGGCCAAAATTACCTGAAGCATGGGCGGGACATGACCATCACCGCTTTTGCTGCTGTGGCTTTTGCGTTTGGGATGAATCCCATCTTGGTAATATTGCTGGCTGCCATGGCTGGGCTAATTGCTTTCAGAGATGTGAAACTCCCGATCAAGCCGTATCTCCAGACCAATATACCCTCGACATTCAGGCCTCTTCTCATGATATCTTCATGCGCAGCGGCAGTTTTTGCTCTGCTATTCGCATTCCATAGGGACCTATTCGATCTGGCGGCTCTGATGTTCAGAATTGACCTCTTCGCCTTTGGAGGCGGTTTTGCATCTATTCCTCTAATGCTCCATGAATTCGTTGATGTAAGATCCTGGATGGACAGCCAGACATTCATGAATGGCATAGCGCTAGGCCAGGTGACGCCAGGACCTATAGTCATCACTGCAACATTTGTGGGCTATATGCTATATGGGCCGGTAGGGGGCATAGTGGCAACCTTTGGAATATTTCTGCCATCTTTCCTGGTTTTAATAGCAGCAGTTCCGTATTATGACCGGCTCAGCAGATCCGTATGGTTCAACAGGGCAGTAGGAGGCATTTTCTGCTCATTTGTAGGATTGCTGGCCTCAGCTGCATTTCACTTCGCACAGGATATGCCCTGGGATATACCTAGGGCGCTGCTTGCACTGGCTGCAATAGCTGCACTATTGAAGAAGGTGGACATCATGTGGGTGGTGCTGATAGGAATCGGAGTCTCTGTGCTTATGCTATAGCTAAATAGAATAATAGACTCCAAGGTCTAAGGCCCTGGATAAACAATATCCATATTTTCCAGTCCCAGGATCAGCCTGCGAAGCTCCTCACAGTTGATAGGACGCTTGAACTCGCTGCACATCTTGACCTTCTCTGACAGCTCGACTATCTCATTGTCCTTGAGGTGGTAGCCCATGCGCTCAGTGATGTACCTCAAAGCCTTGGCGCCAGTGTGCTTGCCAATTATTATATGCCTTCCTGCTCCCACCATCTCTGGAGAGTAGAGCTCATAGGTCCTGGGCTCCTCAAGCACTGCTGCCACATGGATGCCTGACTCGTGGGCAAAGGCGTTGGCTCCAACCACTGCCTTGTTCTTGGCTATTGGTACTCCTGAATAGGACTCTACTAGAGATGACAGGTCTTTGAGCTTTGTTAAATCATAGCGGTCTATGCCATGATGAAGCCTGAGAGTCACAAGCAGCTCTTCTAAGGAGGTATTGCCGCTGCGTTCCCCAATGCCGTTTACTGTGGTGTGCAGCTGCTTGGCCCCGGCCTCAGCTCCTGCCACACAGTTGGCCAGGGCCATGCCCAGATCATCATGGCAGTGCATGCATATGGGGATCTTCACAACCTTTTTTATTTCGCTTATCATATAATAGGTCGTGCGAGGGTTCATGATTCCTACGGTGTCCGCGACGCTGACATAATCGGCGTGGTGCTCCTCGGCCTTCTTAAAGAGCTTCTTTAACACCTCGAAATCGGTGCGGGTAGCATCCTCGGCTGAGAACCTGACTATAAGGCCGTGGTCCTTTGCATACTCCACTGCATCCAGAGCGCAACTTATGGCCTCCGGGCAGCTCATATGCAGCTTATGGCGGAGGTGGAGCTCAGAGGTAGCTATAAAGACACTGACCATATCTACGCCGCAATCCAGCGCTGCATCTATGTCTTTCCTCACGGACCTTGAAAGGGCAGAGACCTTGGCATTGAGTCCTAGATCACAGACCTCCTTTACGGCATTCTTCTCTGCTTTGGAGACCACAGGGAACCCGGCCTCCACTATCTCCACCCCGATCTCATCCAGCCTCAGGGCGATATCGAGCTTCTCATCGGCCCTGAAGACTACCCCGGGCATCTGCTCACCATCGCGGAGGGTCACATCGCATATCTCGATATCTAATGGAGGTGTTCTGGCCAGGGCCAGGAATTGATTCGCGGAGTAGTCTTGCATATCGGGGATTATTGATGATTACATTAGATAAATTGGTTTCGTAGGAAAGAGACTTCCGGCCAGGGCTGGCATCGACAGGCTGAACAAATGCTCGCAGCATTGCACCAAAGTGTGGCACTTTGACCAGACCATTTCAATCAGGGCGCCCTGTCAGTCACATCCGGACAATAGGGCTTTGAAAAGAGCAAAATTGAGACGTGACTGCGGCGAGGCTCATCTGGCTCTCTCTTCAGGGGATCATATGACCTGGACTTTTAAAAATTTAGTGAGATAATGTTTAAGGCATAGAACGATGGGACAGTACACCGGATGCCAGCCAAACTACCCCCAAGCTATGCTTTCCGAGGCTCTGAAAAACCGCTCATTGGAAAGACCATAGGAGATATGTTCGATGAGATCGCTGATAAGTACCCAGATAGTGATGCCATTGTCTCAGTCAAGCAGGGCGTCAGATATACCTATCGTGAGATGAAGGATGAGACAGATAGAATAGCAAAGGGACTGCTCAGCCTTGGGCTTAAGAAAGGAGACCGGCTTGCAATATGGGCCACAAATATAGCAGAATGGGTCCTCACCCAGGTGGCCACAGCCAAAGCAGGCATAATCCTGGTAAATATCAACCCTGCCTACAGAACTCACGAGCTCGAGTACGTCCTCAAGCAGTCTGAAAGCCAGGCGCTCCTCATCATGGATAAGTTCAAGACCTCAAATTACATCCAAATGTTCTACGAGGTCTGTCCCGAGGCTAAGACCTGCAAGCCAGGAAAGATCGCATCAGAGAAGCTGCCGTTTTTAAAGACTGCAATAAGCATCAGAGGCGAAAGGCAGCCTGGGATGTACGCCTGGGAGGATCTCCTGACGAGGGGCGACGAGTTTGATGATGTTCTCCTAAATGAGGTAAAAGAGTCTCTGGACTTCGATGATCCAATCAACATCCAGTACACCTCTGGCACCACTGGCTTTCCCAAGGGCGTGGTGCTGACCCATCACAACATCATGAACAACGGCTACTTCATTGGCGAGTGGATGAAGTTCACTGAGAAGGACAGGCTGTGCATACCCGTGCCCTTCTATCATTGCTTTGGCATGGTGCTCTCAAACCTGGCCTGCATGACCCACGGCTCGGCCATGGTTCTCCCCGCAGAGTACTTCGACCCAATCTCCACGCTGACCGCCATTGAGAAAGAGCGATGTACTGCAGTTCACGGCGTGCCTACCATGTTCATAGCCGAGCTGACCCACCCAGACTTCGCGAAGTTCGACCTGAGCACCCTGAGAACTGGCATAATGGCAGGGTCACCCTGCCCGATAGAGTTCATGAAAAAGGTCAGCCAGCTCATGAATATGAAAGAGGTGGTCATAGTCTACGGCCAGACTGAATCCTCGCCTGGAGTCACCATGTCCTCTACAGACGACTCTATGGAGAGGAGGGTGACGACTGTAGGCAGGCCCATGCCGCATACAGAGATCAAGATCGTAGACCCAAAGACTGGAAAGATCGTGCCAAGAGGCGAGACTGGAGAGATCTGCGCCAGGGGATACTGCATCATGAGGTGCTACTACAACAACCCCCAGGCCACTGATTCTGTGGTGGACGAGGAGGGCTGGCTTCACACTGGAGATTTGGGTACCTTAGATGAGGAGGACTACTGCAAGATCACAGGTCGCCTGAAGGATATGGTGATCAGGGGCGGCGAGAATATCTACCCAAGAGAGGTCGAGGAGTTCCTGTATACTCATCCGGCCATAAGCGATGTTCAGGTAATCGGTGTTCCTGATCTGAAATATGGTGAGGAGCTCATGGCCTGGGTGAAACTTAGGGAGGGCTGCACTGCCACTCCTGAGGAGATCAAGGCCTTCTGCAAGGGGAAGATCGCTCACTACAAGATACCCAGGTACATCAAGTTCACAAACGACTTCCCAATGACGATCACAGGCAAGATCCAGAAGTATATCATGAGAGAGATATCCATTAAAGATCTTGGGCTGGATGAAGTGGCCAAGATGAAGACGGCTTGAGTCTGAAGGAGTTTTGAGCTGGATATAGTTGAATATTATAGAGGCGATGATGATCAGTGAAACTCTGTCGCTGGTCATGATGGCCTCATCCTCTGCTTTTATCCTTTTTTCAGCATTTGGTTGATTTTGGAATGAATATCTAAGGCATGTAGGGTTACGAATATATCTAATAGCGTTCGTAATTATTCCCTCTGAGATCTGAATTGAGCCAGAGACCTTCCATAGACTGTGCGCGAGCACAAGCTCTTCGCCAGAGAGCAAGGCTCATCGGCGCTGCAAACCTCCTCTCAAGAATGAGTGGCATTTTCCTATTGCCCATTTTGACAAAGAGCCTGTCTGTTGGAGATTACGGCCATTGGTCTTCGGTTATAGTCTAAAACCAAACATTTATAACCTAATTATGCATTAGTACTCTGGTGTCCCATCCAGAGCAAATTCATATTCAAAAGTATATGTCTGTGGAAGAGCTTGATAGAAGAATAAGAACATTAGAGACTAATACAAAGGTATTAAAACGCTTATATTTCGTTAAGTATAGGTATAATGGAAAAAGCGTAGAAGATGCATGTGATTTAATAGGAGTAAAGAAGCCTGTTGGATATATTTGGCAAGATCGGTGGAATAAAGAAGGATATAATGGATTGATTCCTCGGTATGCTGGTGGTAGGCCGTCAAAGCTATCAAAAGAGCAAAAAGACAGGCTGCTTAAACTCCTTGAGCAAAAAGAGAATTGGAGTACTGAAGAAGTTAGGGATCTCATCCATACGGAGTTCAATGTAGAATATACTTTGAAACAAATAAGAATTATTTTAAGGAACTACGGGATGATGTGCGCTAAGCCCTATCCTCATGACTACCGTAGACCAGCGGATGCTGAAGAGATTTTAAAAAAAGATTACCACCTATGGAGGAAAATGTAATAATAGGTTTTATAGATGAGGCATCACCTCAGACGACCTCCAACACACAGAGGTTATGGTCGTTCCATAAACCTAAAATATCTAAAAATACCGATAAATATAAGGCAAATGCTTTCGGTTTTTATCCGCTAAATGGATCTCCTGTAATAGAATTCAAGGAGGACTCAAAAACCTGGGATGTCTGCGATTTTCTCAGAGATATAAGAATGGCAAATCCTGAAAAGACAATAATTGGAATTGCTGATAACTCTAGGCCGCATAAAGCAGAAGATACCTTAGAGTTCGCTGAAGAACTCGATATCAAATTGGTATTTCTACCGCCATATTCGCCAGATTTGAACCCTATTGAGTTTATTTGGAAAAGCATTAAGCGAATTATATCACGCAGTTTCGTTAAAGACGCTAATCATTTAAAGGAGATAATAGAAAACGCTTTCCTTAAATATGCTGTTAAGTTAAGCTTTGCAAGAGGATGGATCGAGCGCTTTATCAATTCTGAAGATAGGTATAAAGTGTTTGGTTCTTGACTATAAGGAATGAAACGAAAGTTATGGGAAATCATATTCACAAAATGATGAGGGGACGAGGTTAGTATTTTTATTGGATCGATCGCAGTGATGGCACGACTCAATAAGTGCCTCGATGATCTGGCCATGATTTTTGCCACATTCAATGCGATTCTGCTCTTAACCGAAGACGCATGAGATTACGGCATATGGGCTCAGGCCAATGTGACCCTGGCGCGGCTGTTTGCAGTTGTTCTGTAGGTCCTGGCCCTCAAGCATGATCGGATTTCTGGCCTCTGAAAGATAAATATATCCTGGAGGATTTTATTCCATATTTTATTATTAGCTCTATGCCTGCGCTTTTGGGGCAGTTGCCCCCCTGACCCCCTCTGGGGGGAACCCCTATGCATATATGCCATAGGTGCTGCAAGAGAATGTTGGCACCCGATTCGAATACATTCGGCATCTTTTAAGCTCCATCTGAAATGCTATCCATCCATAAAACCGCTTCCTTACAGAGATTGTATATTGTCTGAAATGTCCCCCCCCAGAGGGGGTCAGGGGGGCAACTGCCCACAAAAGCGCAGAGCATAGCGCATAGGAGGTGATTATATCTCACCCTGATCTATCCAATGATTTTAATGCAGCCGATCTGCTGTGAGAAATCCTGCAGGAAAGCCTTTTAATATGGTGAGGCGTTGGACCAGCTCGGAAAAGCCCTTGGTCCAATACGGGCCGGGCATTAGAACCAAATGCAGCAGGCGGCTCAAATGGATGCATCTGAACTGAGAAACCGTTAAGAGGGCACATTCATCTCTTGAGGATGGCATTTATATGGTCAATCAGGTGATACCCTCTTCGATGCCGAGATCCTGCGAAGAGAATAAAATAGTATTTCGTGCCTAGAGGGTGAATTGCATAGCTCCAAAAGCTCTAATAACTGGAATTACGGGCCAAGACGGCTCATATATGGCAGAGTTCCTGCTGGCAAAAGGCTATGAGGTTCATGGCATAGTCCGAAGGACCTCGACCTTTAATAGAACGAGAATAGATCACATCCGTCCCGATACAAGCGATTATGAAGGAAAGCTCTTCTTGCATTATGGTGAGCTTGCCGACTCAGAGCAGATCTCAAACATAATTTATAATTTGAGGCCAAATGAAATCTATCATCTCGGCGCACAGAGCCATGTAAGAATTAGCTTCGATATACCCGAGTATACAGGAAACGTCACAGGACTTGGAACTGCAAGGATTCTTGAGGCTGTGAGGCGGTGCGGAATGGATATGAAGTTTTATCAGGCCTCAAGCAGCGAGATGTTTGGATGTTCTCCGCCACCACAAAATGAGGCCACTCCCTTCCAGCCCAGGTCCCCTTATGCCTGCGCAAAGATCTATGCCTACTACATGACCAGAAATTACCGCGATGCCTATAATATATTTGCCTGTAATGGAATCCTCTTCAACCACGAGTCTCCCAGGAGAGGGGAGAACTTCGTTACAAAGAAGATCACCAGGGGGATATCATCGATCATCTCTGGCAGGCAAAAGTACCTCTATCTGGGAAACCTCGATGCCAGAAGAGACTGGGGCTACACGCCGGAGTATGTTGAGTTCATGTGGAAGATCCTTCAAAATAAAGTCCCCGATGACTTCGTCATAGGTACTGGCGAGTCTCACTCTGTTACGGAGTTCATGGAGGCCGCCTTCTCTTATGCGGGCCTGGACTTTCAGGATCATGTCAGGATCGATCCCAAGTACTTCAGGCCAACTGAAGTCGTCGACCTGATTGCAGACTCAACCAAAGCCAGAAAGAGCCTTGGCTGGAACCCCGAGATCACATTCAATGATCTGGTCAAGATAATGATAGATGCAGATATGCGCTCTCAGGGCTTGGAACCCATTGGTGATGGAGATAGACTGATCAAGGCCAAGTTCCCACACCGGTGGTGGATTGTGGATTAATATATGCCAAATAGATCCGTCATTCAGGATAAATAGCAGCTGTCGATATTTAAGGTATGCAGATTGAGGAACTTTAATGAAAGCGCTCATACTCTCAGGCGGCTCTGGTACTAGGCTGCGCCCCCTGACCTACTCTCAGCAAAAGCAGCTAATCCCTGTGGCAAATATGCCTGTGCTCTTTTATGCCATAGAGGATATCATCGAGGCCGGCATAAATGATATAGGCATAATCCTCGGCCCAAACAAGGATCAGGTTATAGATACTGTAAAATCCGCGGATTGGAATGCAAATATAGAGTTCATCTATCAGGGAGATCCAAAGGGCCTGGCCCACACAATCCTGGTGGCTGAGAAGTTTCTCGACGACGATTTTGTGATGTACCTTGGAGACAACATCCTCCGGGACGGGATCGCAGATCATAAAAAAATGTTCTGCACCCAGGATAACGACGCCCGCGTGCTTCTCACTGAGGTGGAGGACCCTCAAAGGTTTGGGGTTGCAGATCTTAGCGAGGACGGACGCATCCTCAGGCTTGTGGAGAAGCCCAAGGTGCCTCCCTCAAATTATGCCCTTGTCGGGGTATACTTCTTCAAGCCGATCATCATAGAGGCCTGCAAGGCGATAAAGCCCTCATGGAGAGATGAGCTCGAGATCACGGACGCTATCCAGTGGCTGATTGAGAACGGCTACAGGGTTGATGCGTCCTTTGTAGAGGGATGGTGGAAGGACACAGGCAAGCCCGAGGACATCTTTGAGGCCAACAGGCTGATACTGGATGATATAAAGGCCAGGAGCCTGGGCAAGGCTGATAATTCCAGGATTATAGGACGGGTGGTCCTTGAAGAGGGAACCGAGATCCGGGATTCCATTATCAAGGGTCCCTGTATCATAGGAAATGGAAGCGTCATATCGGGGTCCTATATAGGGCCGTATACCTCTATAGGCCGGGATTGCAGCATCTCCGGCACTGAGATCGAGGACAGCATAGTCATGGACGGCAGCAACATCTTGAACGCCGGAAGGATTGTAGAGAGCCTCATTGGCAGGAACGTAAGGATCCACGAGTGCGATTCCAAGCCAAAGGGGTACAGACTTATAGTCGGGGATAACTCGGACCTATCACTGTGATCAAATGAAAGCTCTCGTTACTGGCGGCCTGGGCTTCATAGGAAGCAACTTCATAAGGTACATGCTCGACAGGCATGAGGATTGTTGGATCACCAATGTGGACGCCCTCAGGTACGGGTCGAACATAGATAACCTAAAAGACCTGGAAAAGTCCGGCAGGTATGAGCTCGTCTGTGGAGACATAGCCGACCCTGCCCTGATCTCCGGCCTGGTGGAGAGGTCTGATGTGGTGATAAACTTTGCAGCCGAGACCCATGTGGACAGGTCCATCTCCCATCCAGACTCATTCCTGCAGAGCAACGTCATGGGGGTCTTCAATCTTTTAGAGGCTATAAGGAAGAAGAACACCAAATGCAGGTTTGTTCAGATCTCGACTGATGAGGTCTATGGAGATATCCTGGAAGGCTCATTTAATGAAGGAGACACAATCAGGCCGTCATCACCCTATTCAGCAAGCAAGGCCTCTGGAGATGTCTTTGTCATGGCCTATGCCAGAACATACGGCCTGCAGGCCATGATTACAAGGTGCACCAACAATTACGGCCGGTATCAGTTCCCTGAGAAGCTGATACCAAAGACGATTCTGAGGGCTGCAAGCACTCTTAAGATTCCCATCTACGGCACAGGCAAGAATGTCAGGGACTGGATCTACGTCCTGGACCACTGCAGCGCTGTGGAGAGGGTGATCTTTGACGGCCGACCAGGCGAGGTATACAACGTCTCTGCTGGTGATGAGAAGGCCAACCTGGAGGTTGTAGGAGATATCCTGGAGATCATGGGCCTGGATGACGGACTCATAGAATTCGTGGAGGACAGGCCGGGCCATGATGTGAGGTACAGCCTGGACTCATCCAAGATCAGGAATGAGCTTGGCTGGAGCCCAAAGCAGAGCTTCAAGTCCGGAATAAAGGAGACTGTGGACTGGTATCTGGAGAACGAGGCCTGGTGGAAGCCTCTAATGGACAGCAAGGTCCTTCACAAAACGCCCTGGAAGCTGGACTGGCGGATATGAGGATAATGGTGACTGGAGGCAGCGGCCTTCTTGGCAGCAGGATTGCCAAGATGGCACTGGATGCGGGGCATGAGGCCATCTCTGGCTATGCCCATAACCTTCCTGAGTTCGGAGAGGCTGTACTGCTCGACCTGACGGATATTCAGGGCGTGTCTGCGACGGTTGCCAGATCACAGCCTGATGTGATAGTTCACAGTGCAGCCCTCACTGATGTAGATAAATGCGAGAATGATAGAGATTTAGCCCGCAGAATAAACGTCCTTGGCACAAAGGCGGTGGCTGAGGCTGCAGAGGCGTCAGGAGCCCACCTGATCTACATCTCTACGGATTATGTCTTTGATGGAGTTCAGGGCAATTACTCAGAGGCAGACGAGGTCCGCCCCATCAACTATTATGGCCAGACCAAGCTCATCGGCGAGAAATACTGCAGCTGCGTGGCCAGGACGTGCGTCATATTCGGCTCAAGGCCTGCCAGCGGCAAGGTCAACTTCGCTCTCTGGATCATCAATAAGCTCCGTGCTCGGGAGACAATCAGGATAGTCACAGATCAGTACCTGACCCCGACACTCAATACCAACCTGGCAGAGATGGTTCTGGAGCTGGCAGATAAGAGGCTTGGAGGGATCTACCACCTGGCAGGAGCCACCAGGATCTCCAGGTACGACTTTGCAGTCAGGCTCGCAAGAGAGTTCGGCCTGGATGAGAGCCTGATTTCTCCATCCAAGATGGCTGATATGAAATGGGCTGCCAGGAGGCCTGATGATTCGTCTCTGTGCACTGCCAAGGCCGCACTATGCCTGGACCATAAGCCCTATGAGATTGAAGAGGCTTTCAGAGTTTTGAGATCGGAGATGGAATCATGTTGCCAGGAATTGTCATAAAGCCTTTGAAAAGGCTGGTGGATGAGAGGGGATCTTTCACTGAGATCATGAGAAGGGACTGGTCTGATGTCCTCAAAGACGACATAATGCAGGCCAACATGTCTTTTAGCTATCCTGGGATGGTCAGGGCCTGGCACAAACACGAGCGCGGTCAGGTTGACCATTTCCTGGCAGTCAGGGGCGCCATGAAGATCTGCGCTTATGATGACGAGTCTGCAGAGCTGGATGAGATCGTCTCAAGCGGCGAGAACCTGCAGCTGGTAAGGATGCCCGGGCATTACTGGCATGGGTTCAGGGTCGTTGGGAATGAGCCCGCAACTCTCATCTACTTCGTGAATAACTTATATGATTATAAGAACGCAGACGAGGTTCGCAGGCCCTGGGACGATCCAACCATCGTGCCCAGATCGATCAACGGCAGGGCTGACGATCCGAGGTGCAAAAGGCCCTGGGACTGGTTCTATGTGCCACACAAATGATATATCCAGGGCAGTGCGTACAGGTGTTGCCTGGAGTTTAGCTCAATGGATGTCGTCAAAAGAATAGCAAAGAATACCGCAGCCCTGCTCATAGCCAATATCATCAGCGCAGTCCTGGGATTCTTTTACGGCATATACATTGCTCGCTACCTTGGTGCTGAAAAGTACGGCATCATAGCTTTTTCCATAGCCTTCATAAACCTCTTTGCCATTTTTACGGATATTGGCCTCCTCCAGCTGATGCTGAGAGATATTGCCAGGGACAAAAGCCTGACTGCAAAATATCTGGGAAATATTGCAGTCCTCAAGGCCTTCCTGGTAATCTTCGCCTACGGAATAATCATTGTTGTGATACATCTTCTCGGATACCCTGAATCGACCATCCAGATAGTGTATATCGTGGGCCTGACCATGGTCTGCGGCTCTTTCATTAACCTCTTCAACTCCGTCTTCCAGGCTAATGAGAAGATGGAGTACGTCTCAATAGAGAGCATTCTTAGCGGCTCCTTTATGCTTGCAGGCGGGCTCTTTGCCATCTACATGGGCCTTCCATTGATAGGCTTTGCCGCAGTCTATTCCGTCTCAAGCTTTGCAGTACTGGCCTATGTAGTGCTGGTGGCAATCAAGCTTCGCCTGCCCTTGAAAATAGAGGCCGACCTCTCTTTCATAAAGACGGCAGTGAAGCGCGCCATACCTTTTGGAGTGGCGAACCTTTTCATGGTATACTACGTCTGGATCGCCAGAGTGATGCTCTCTTACCTTATGGATTACAGGAATGTCGGCTATTACACTGCAGCCTACAACTTTATGGGCCTCTTCACCTTCATCCCAAACGCCTTTGTGACATCGCTCTTTCCAGTGATGTCCATGTCCTTTAATACCTCAGAGGATTCCTTGAGGAGGATACTGCATAACGGGATCAGGTACATGTATATGCTGGCGCTCCCTATGGCCGTGGGCGTGACCCTTCTTGGTGAAAACATAATAGGCCTTATCTACGGTCCGGGCTTCTTGCCGGCAGTTGAGCCTCTCACCATCCTGATCTGGGCTGAGTTCTTGATCTTCCTGGATGTGCTTTTGGGCCAGATGCTCCTCTCCATAAATAGAGAGCGGTGGACCATGGCCAGCGCGGGCATAGGGTCAGCTCTAAACGTTCTTCTAAATATCATCCTCATACCCAGGATAGGAATGGTTGGGGCAGCGATGGCCACCTTCTCCACTGAGCTCTTCTTCTTCCTCTTCTCACTTTATCTTCTTTACAGGTGCGGATACAGGATAGATGTGAGGCACGTAGTACCAAAGCCTCTATTTGCAACTGCAGTCATGTCCGCTTTTATCCTGAAGTTCATCTATTTGCCTCTATTCTTATTGATCGCCCTCTCGGCGGTATTGTACTTCGTAACCCTATATTTAGTCAGATATTTCTCAAAGGAAGATGTGATGCTGATCCGGGCTCTTATAGCCTTCAAGAGGCATAGATCTGCAGCATGAGGTCCCGTGAGATGTGCAAGATCTCGATCGCATCCAGTTTGTGGCTTATGGGATTATGTTTTTCATCGATCCCCTTAAGTACAATTGGCTAAAACCGAGGTTAATGCAAAACTACGACCTATTCAACCCCAGCCTTTATGGAACTCATATAAAGGCGTTAGGCCTGGTAGGCAAAAATAAGAAAGTATTGGAGCTGGGCTGCGCTACTGGTCAGATATCCAGGCGGCTGGCTGAGAATGGTTGTGATGTTGTAGGAATAGAGATTGATGAAGAATCTGCCAGAGTTGCCGAAAAATATTGCAAGGCCATATATGTGGGCGATATTGAGACGGTTGGAGACATGCCATACCACGGCTACTTCGATTGCCTCTTGATGCTGGATGTACTGGAGCATCTGAGACATCCCTCAGATGTGCTAAAAAGCCTGAAGAAATACCTCAAAGAAGATGGATATATCATTGCATCCATTCCAAATGTGGCCAATTGGCAGGTACGCTGGGATTTGATGCTCGGCAGGTTCGAATACAAGGATAGCGGCATACTCGATAGGACTCATCTAAGGTTCTTTAACGAGAAGAGCGCAAAAGAGCTCTTCCATGGCGCAGGCTTCAACATCACCGGGTTTGATATAGTGCCGGCACTTCCTGCCATTCCCATGAGGTCCAGTCGCATCTACTCAATTGCAAAACTTTGGCCAAACCTCTTTGCCATGCAATTCTTAATCATAGGAACAGCAGATAAAGACATGCCATTGGTCTAAGTGCAAATTGCCCACCTGGTGAGTGTCTACGCCTTCAGGTTTAAAGTCAGCCAGGTTCGAAGCACTATGGAAGGCTTAACCTTTTCATGGATAAGGTGGACAATATTCTCTACTCCATAGCACGGCATTTGTTTAGCTGGCTTTTCAGCATCATTGTCACATATGCCTTTATATCTTTTGATTGCACACCTGTAATTGAGATGTATAGTCGAAGCTGGATTAAATGGCTGAGATCTGAAGCACGAGGCCAGAATATGCCTCTTTATTCTGGGCAAGATACATCTTTCATGGCCTCTCTTCCAGATATTTTTGTCCCTGAGATGACCAGAGGAGATACGATCCCCATGAAGAAGCAGGGAGATGATCACCTCATTTATGCCGCCATAAGTGGGAGCTGGATGACCTATTACTCAACAGATGTGAGTCGATGTGAGCCGGCTGTTCACATCGAGTATGAGCCGGTTAGCCACTGCCTTGGGATCAAGAGATCTGACAGGTCTGTGGCACGGCATGTCGTGGGATGGGGCAAGACGTGAGCGCTTCAGCCTATGAGATAGGGGGCGATATGCCCGGCGTGGCTGTGATCATTCTAAACTGGAATGGCTGGAGGGATACTGAAGATTGCCTCTTGTCTCTGGCGAGGATCGATTACAGAAACTATGATGTGATCGTCGTTGATAACGGATCTACTGACGGATCAGATCGGGAGCTAAAGAGGATCATGCAGGATATGGCCTGCGCCTCCAAGGCGCAGGGTAACCTCAATATGCCTGTGAGCTTTGTTGAACTCTCCTCTGATGAGGCTGCGTCAGAGATGCCTCCAGCCCATCGACCCGGTCGAAGCCTGGTGCTCATAGGTGGCGAGGAGAACTGCGGCTTTGCCAAGGGGAATGACATAGGGATTGAGTATGCTCTGAAAAACCTGAGCCCCGATTATATCTTGCTCCTGAACAGCGATACCTTGGTCGAGAAGGATTTCCTTCTTGAGCTGGTGAAGGTTGGGGAGGCTGACAAGGCCGTGGGCAGCGTCCAGTCACTGCTGCTCAAGCCCGGGGGAATGGTGGTCGATTCTCTGGGCATTGAGCCCAAGGCCTACGGCGCAGTGGACCTGGGAAGCAACTCGACATATAAAGAGGAGCTTCTGCCAGGTGATGTAGAGATATTCGGGCCGTGCGCAGCAGCTGCACTTTACAGATCCGAGGCTTTAAAGAGAGTGGGCCTTCTGGATGAGGCCTTCTTCGTGCTGTATGAGGACGTGGACCTGTGCTGGAGGCTCAGGCTTGCAGGCTTCAAGTCTATTCTGGCACACCGGTCTATAGTCTATCATAAGAGGGGCATATCTGCATGCAACGGCGCCATTCAGAAGACATCGCTGCTCAGAAGGTACCACAGCAATAAGAACTGGCTGATGCTGGCAGTCAGGTACTATCCCCTGCGGCATATCTGTCCTCAGCCTTTGAGATACATGATCTTGGTGGGGTGGTGCATGTTGTACTCGGCGAAGCTTGGTCGGACCAGGGAGATCTCAGCCATGCTCTATTCCAGCATCATGCAGAGGATGGCCAATAGAAGGAATCCGCTATTGAGGACGGTTCAGAGAACGTGGATAAACAGGACCAGGTCTTAAAAGTTGCTCTTTTTCAGTCACCCCCTTCTTCTTAATATAAAGCCCGGATTGGTTCAAATTGAGCGCATCCTATATGACTTCAGAGCGTCGCTGTGAGATCCAATGGTGAGCCATCCTCAGGTCTCGATAATTACCCCTACGTACAACCATGAGAAGTACATAGCTCAGTGCATAGAGAGCGCCATTGAACAGACCTATCCTAACTGGGAGCAGATCATCATCGATGACGGCTCGACCGATGGCACAGCGGACGTAATAGCCAGCTTTGATGATGAGAGGATCGATTACTCCAGGCAGGAGAACAAGGGCATCTGGCGGCTTGGCGAGATATACAACGATGCCCTCAGACGCTCCAAAGGGAAGTATATAGCGATTCTGGAAGGGGATGATTACTGGCCTGCCTATAAGCTTGAGCATCAGATAAAGGCTCTTGAAGAGAGCAGGGCGGCACTGAGCTGGGGCATTGGAGCATTGACTGACAGCAATGGAAATATTACATCCTATCGGCCAGATGACATCGGGTCGTTCCTCGGAATATCGAGGAATGAGATGATCAGGGACCTGCTCTTTCACAACCCCATAACTGCCTGCACGGTTGTCTGTCTGAAAAGCGCCCTGGAGGCCATAGGCGGTTTCAAGCAGCCTGAGTGCGTGCCCTATGTGGACAGGCCGACATGGCTTGAGCTTGGTTTGAAAGGCGATTTTCTTGTTCTAGATGAGATCATGGGTTACTACAGGATACATGAGCGCCAGGTGACTTCAACTATGAGGCTCTCAATGTTCAAGGCCAGCAAGCATACCGCTGAGTTCTTCTCAGGCCTTCCTGATGAGATGAGGATGGCCATAGCCGGCCCTGGATGTGATTTAGCCCTGATAGATTCAAAGCTGGCAGAGAGCTTCTACTACTTCGGCAGGGCCTGCCTCATAGAGAAGAACTGGAGTGAGGCTGAGGAGAGTTTTATGAAGGCGTTTGCCAGATGCAGTCTGCAGACTAAGGCCAAGTCAGCTGCGGGCTTGTTGTGCGGCCGGTGCAAGTTGAATATGGAGTGGCTTGCAAAGGCGATGAACAATCCAAGCATCGATAATTAGTACATTCATGCCCAATTCCGGCTGAAATAAGGCCACGATTCTTTTATTTTGGCCTCATCTTCATTGGCATTCTATTGCTGGGCTAAGGCTCAAATCACTATCCTAAGGCGTGCCTGGGATAGGGCGCTCTATCGAGCAACAGGTTGAGAGCGCCGACCAAAGAAGAACTTCCATATTCTTGAAACGAAAATGCCCCATGCTTCTGGGGATGACTGGTTGGAGAGGACTGCACCAAGATATATGCGAAGCGGGTGCTGTTCTGCCAGGTTTTCGAATGACTCCGCTGGAATCTCTGATCCAATATGCAAATCCTGATAGTCTATCTCTCTCCTCCTGAACTGAGGTTAGCAGTCTTGCGTTCTCCTCTGCAATCACTAACAGCTCTTCATTTTGTTGGGACAGTTCCTCATCAGCAGCGGATAGCTCTTCCACGCTCGCCTGCAGCTCCTTCAGGACCTCGGCATTTTCTAGACCGCCTGCGCCCTTCATCTTGAGATCTTCTATATGTTTGTAAAGGTCGGATATCCTCTCTGAGAGTTTATCGCTTGACATCTCACAGCTCCCGCGATAGTATTGTGGATTTCCAGCGCGGCGCCTTAGCGCACCGTCTTGACATTCGAGCTCTCATGAATACTGGGCCGAAAGATACCTACGTTCTCGTTCACGGCGGCGATATGTCGACCGATACCTGGAATAAACTTGCAAAAAGCAATGACTACCCTCCTGGCGGCCGTTTAGCCGGCAAGGTATGGGACAGCATCACCCCTGCTCTCAAGGCCCATGGCTGCAGCGTTTACGCACCTGATCTCAAGGATGAACATATCACCAATGACGGATATAAAATTGGTCGTCTAGACTGAAGGCACTGAAATCCTTTGCATTATTTCAGCCTTCTATGCTATCTAATACTTTTTAGATTTGAGAAGCCTGGCCACGGCATAGGCGGGGAAGACATCAGACACCCGCCGTCCGTACCTTTCTGAGAGCCTGATGTAGGAGAGCCCAAGAATTCCTGCGGCCCTTATTATGAGCTGCTCGCCAATTCCTGCAGCAGCCACGAACTCTATGCCCCTCGGCCTGACCTGGCGATCAATGGCTCGCACAAGCAGCCTGACCTGGTGCTCTCTTACCTGGCTGGCTATGGCCATGGCACCTGACTCGGATATCTCCTCCAGATCCGCACAGGCAGTCCTGGCCAGGCGGCGGAGTGACGAGATCTTGTCCTTAACGCCTCCATCCGGAGCGTCGCAGGTGTACTGGTCCGGGGAGATCTCTCCTAAGGCCAGGTAAGCATCTGCGGCGATAGCAAAGAGCTCAGGCGAGAGCGGCACTATCTGGCCGTCTATCCTGACTGAATGGAGCAGGGCGCCGATGCTGGTCCTCAGCTTTCCCATATAGACCAGCTCGCCGTTTATCAGCCTCTCATAGTCAGTGGCTGCAGCCAGAGGGACGCCTTTGATGGGGATGATGTCTGTGGTTGTGGACCCCATATCTACGAAAAGGCAGTCGCCTATATCCTGGGCGATCAGGGCAGCGGACGCAGACCAGTTGGCTGCTGCAAGATCGATCTCTGCGCGAGGATCAAAACCGTTGACACCCCAGTAATGGACCGGGCACTTGAAAGCAGACTCGACTGCTGACTTGATGCTCTCTATTCCTGTAAGCTTGTTTTGGTAGCAGTCTGAAAGCTCTCCAGTCATTACCACCCCTACAGCCTCCGGGTCAGTCTTTGCCAGGTGCTGGAGGGTCTCTGCCAGGGGCGCGCCCCTCCACAGAGGAAGATAAATACTATCCACAAAATTTCCGTCAGAGCTCGCAGCTTTGGTATTGGCTCCGCCGATGTCCAGACCAAGAATCATAATCATGAATGTGGAAGATTTCGTACCATAAAAGCTTTAGGTCAGGACTCCCTCTGTACCGCACCATCTTTCGGAGATTATGATCATGGCCGCCAAAGAGAAGTATGCTGAGCCCAAATATCTGGAGTGCGGATTTGGAGAGCTGGAGCACAAGGTGATAACCCCGGAGTTATGCTGCCGCTGTGGCACCTGCGAGGCCTTCTGCCCCAAGATCGAGCACAAAGAAAACAGGCCCACCCTCATAGAGTACGATCCCCTCTGCGGACTGTGCTTTGCTTACTGCCCTAGGACCTTCCTGGACATGCCAGATCTGGAGATGAAACTCTTCGGCAGGGCCAGGTCCAAGGATGAGGCTTTAGGCATATACCGCCTGGCTGAATCTGCCAAGGCAGTTCCAGTGCAGGGAAAGATCCAGGACGGCGGAGTGGCTACTGCGCTTTTGATCCAGGCCTTAAAGGATGGGGTCATAGACTGCGCAGTTGTCACCGACCGCGATGAGAACTGGAGGCCAATCCCCAAGGTCGCAACAACTCCTGAAGAGATCATCGCTGCTGCAGGCACCAAGTACACCATAGCCAACAGCGTTGTGGGAGTCCAGGAGGCCATGGATAAGGGCTTTACAAAGATCGGATTTGTTGGCACTCCCTGCCAGATCCAGGCCTTGAGGAAGGTCAAGCTCCTGGGAGAGCCCTACCAGATAGGGCAGGAGAAGATCGCCCTCCTGGTTGGATTGTTCTGCATGGAGAACTTCGATTACGATTCTCTAATGGAGGGCCTGGTTAAAGGAGTCTTCCATGTCGAGCCAAAAGAGATAGAGAAGTTCGAGATCAAGAAGGGCAAGTTCAGAGCAATCACAAAGTCAGGCGCCAAAGAGGTGCCAATTGCGGAGACTGATAGGTTCACATTCAAGGGCTGCGGGCCGTGCTTTGACTTCTCGTCTGAGCTGGCGGACATATCAGTGGGAAGCGTTGGGTCCCCAGAGGGCTGGTCCACAGTCCTGACCAGGACTGACCTTGGAGAGAAGCTCTATAACAGCGCCCTTACAGCTAAGGCCATTGAGGCCAAGCCCGTCTCTGAGAAGGGGCTCGCATTGGCCAAGAAGCTGGCTGCAGGAGCCGGAGGCAAAGAAGAGCGCTTCATTGCCAAGTCCAAGGAGATCACTGAGAAGGGCGGCAGAGTAGACATAAAACGGTAGCTGGTGAAATAGAGATATGTTATCTGTCGGGCTGGCTGGAAAGCCTAACTCTGGCAAATCTACCTTCTTCAAGGCGGCAACGCTTATGGAGGTGGACATTGCCAACTATCCTTTTACGACCATTGATGCCAACCACGGAGTCTCTTATGTCCGTGTACCCTGCCCCTGCAAGGGCCTGGGGATTGAGGACGGCTGTGGAAGGTGCAAAGATGGCGTTCGCTTCATACCAATAGAGCTCATAGATGTGGCAGGCCTTGTGCCTGATGCCCACCTGGGCAAGGGCCTTGGAAATGAGTTCCTGGATGCTCTTCGAGTGGCCGAGGCAGTGATCCACGTCATAGATGCCGCGGGATCCACTGATGCCGAAGGCAACCCCATAGGCATAGGCAGCTATGATCCAATGAGGGATGTCAAGTTCCTGGAGTATGAGATCAGCATGTGGATCTTTGGCATACTCAAGAAGAACTGGCAGAAGCTCAACAGGAACTACATGGCTCTTGGCGGCAAGCCCGACATGATACTGTCAGAGCAGCTTGGGGGTGTGGGCGTTTCTGATTACCACATCAGACGGGCACTGGCTGACACCAAGGTCGACTTTGGAGCCTGGAAAGATGAGGATATCAAGAGGTTCGCCATACTGCTCAGAGCCTACAGCAAGCCCATGGTAGTCGCCGCCAACAAGACCGATGTAGCACCAAAGGAGTTCGTGCAAAAGCTCCTGGCACTTAAAGAGATAGTCGTGCCCGTGAGCGGAGCCGCCGAGATTGGTCTGAGGATGGCCGAGAAGGCCGGGATGATCAAGTACCTGCCTGGGGACAAAGACTTCCAGATCATAGGCCAGCCTAATAAGGCACAGCTGGCAGGGCTGGAGAAGATAAGGGCCCTGATGAAGGAGTACGGAGGAACGGGGGTACAGGAGTGCATGAACCGGGCTGTCTTCAACCTGCTGGATTACATAGTTCTGTACCCGGTGGAAGATGAGAATAAGTTCACTGACTCCAAGGGCGTGGTACTGCCGGATGCCTACCTCATGAAGCGCGGAAGCAATGTCAAAGAGCTGGCATACAGGATTCACTCTGATATTGGCGATTCATTCCTCTTCGGGGTCGATGCCAGAAGCAAGAGGAGGCTCGGGGCTGATTACGAGCTGAAAGATGGGGATGTGATAAAGATCGTTTCAACCAAGTAAAACCACTTTTTTGGCAGGCGGCGGCATTTGCCTGACCGCCTCGCCACCTCACCAGGAGTCTTTGGCATATGAACCACAGTTACCATCTTCCGAGCGTTCAACCCGATGTGCAGGTAACTACGGTTAGGCCCTTCTCCATTCGCATCTTTTGCCCTGATGGGAATCCTGTAGGACTGCGTATAATATCCAAGTCTAACTAGGACCGGTTGTGGCCTAGTGTGCCCACGAGCTCTGCTGCCTTCAGTGAAAAGCAGAAAGGAGTTCTCCCAGCCAGGGGCTTATGTCCTGGTAGGCCCTCCTGATGAGGGGGAGCTGCCCAGAATCTACGTGGGAGAAGGGGATCCAGTTGGACCAAGGTTAGAACAGCATTATGCCAATAAGGAATTTTGGACCTGGGCAGTCTTCTTTGTATCCACTGATATTAAAGATGGCTATGAAAGGAATGAGTGTTCTAGGAATAGCAGAAGTTCTAAATATAAAACCGGTTACAGTGAGCAGTTGGATCTCAAGAGCTGCAGATCATTGTGAAAAGGTCAACGAGGTCGTCCTGTCACAATAATTTTATCCGAGCGATTGCTATCACGCCCGACGGGAAGAAAGCCATTTCTGCTTCATGGGATAAAACATTTAAAGTGTGGGACATAGATAAATGCCTGCTTACCATGAATCTCGAAGAACATAGCGATTCTGTTAGCGCAATTGCCATAACGCCTGATGGAATGAGGGCTATTTTTGCGTCCTTTGGTAGCACTCTCGAGGTCTGAGATATCGATAAAGGTTTATTCATTAGGACTCTTGAAGGACCTCGCATTTATATCAGAGAGGTTGCGATCATGCCTGATGGAAATAGCGCGGTTTCTGCTTCCAATGATAATACTATTGAGATTTGGGAATTGGAAAACGGAGAAATGATTGCCACGTTCAGTGCAGACGCTGAGATATTATCATTCTCCATTAGTCCCAGAAGGCCGATCTTAGCGGCAAGCGATCGGCTAGGGATGATTCACTTTTTAGAACTTGAGAATTATTGCAGTAATCTCCTGGCAGTTGATGACCAAAGGCCAATGCATTTGGGCGTCTCAGGCTGACTGCCCCCCTGACCCCTTGAGAAACTCTTAGATATTCAGATTGAGAGTTCTAATTACATAGAGATCAGCTATAAAATTTTGGGCAAGGCATTAACTACTGGGCCTCTCAAGGCCGACGGGCCCCCTAACCCCGCGTCCGCGGGGAACATTTAGGACTATAGGCAAGCGCTTGCCAGGAAATGTTTGATGGATAAGGTTGCGCACCCTTAATATGCACGCTTTAGCCCTGGATATTGCCCATATGCATTTGGCTCAACAGGGATCAGCCGTGTCTGGCATCTGCCAGCAACGCTAGAGAATTAA
>Ga0074195_1002184_pt1 | contig 22996 bp, 18 predicted proteins | sample EPASupsiteHSE623_FD_64525 | JGI IMG/M metagenome (GOLD analysis project Ga0074195, IMG submission 64525) | Bioremediated contaminated groundwater from EPA Superfund site, New Mexico - Sample HSE6-23 | ecosystem: Environmental > Aquatic > Deep subsurface > Groundwater > Contaminated ...
ACACGACCGCGTCGGCACGGTGTTTACCGATAAGACGCAGCGCCTGCAGCAGGGCGATCGGCAGGACCGCGAGGTTCTTTATCGTTTCTATGACGTTCTTTCCTTTCAGGCCGCCGACCGTCACGAATTCGAGCGTGAAGCCGCGCGCCGGCAGTTCCTTCTCCTCAAGTCCGCCGCGCGAGCCGACAAAGACCACCGTGACCCCGCGCTGGCGCAGGACCTCGGCCACGGCGATGCCGGGAAAGAGATGTCCCCCCGTCTTGCCGCCCGCGATAAGGATGGTCTTCATGGCCGTCGTCATCACACCCTCACTGGTACTGCGACCGGCTGTCGGTCACCACGACATTGAGCAGGAACCCGATCATGAGACACGACACCAGCAGCGACGATCCGCCGTAGCTGATGAACGGCAGCGGCACCCCCTTATTGGGAAGCGTCGATGTCACCACACCGAGGTTCACCGCCGACTGTATGCCGAGTATCAGCACGATACCCGCCGCGAGATAGAGCGAGAAGGGATCGCCGCGCGAGAGGGCGAAATAGACCCCCATCACGAACAGGACGATGAACGCGATGACCAGCGCCGATGCACCGACAAAGCCCAGCTCCTCGCCGACGATGGCGAAGATGAAATCGGTCGATGCCTCAGGCAGATAGCGGAGCTTGCGCTGGCTGTTGCCGAAACCGACGCCGGTCGGACCGCCGCGCCCGAGCGCTATTTCGGACTGTACCTGCTGATAACCCTGCGCCTGTTTGTATTTCCACGGATCGCGCCACACCTTGATACGCTCGAGCCGGTAGGGCTTCATGAGTATCAGTATCGTCACCACCAGCAGCGACAACGCTATGAGCGCCGCGAAGTATTTGAAGCGCATTCCCCCCATGAGCATGAGCGTCAGCGAGGTCGCGAAGATGATGAGCGCCGTACCGAGATCCTCGACCGCGATGACCAGCACCAGCGCCGACACGAGTCCGAAGGGATAGATAAGCTCCTGCCACAATCCCATCCGTTCGCGTTTGTTGCAGATGACCTCGGCAAGATAGAAGATGACGACGAGCTTGGCGAACTCCGACGGCTGGATCATCATGAAGTGCAGGTTTATCCAGCGGGTCGAGCCGTTCACCTCGGTGCCGATGACGAAGGTGGCAAGCAGCAGCAGGATGATGAACAGGAGCAGATATTTTATCCACGAGCGGACCACATCGATGTTCATCAGATAGGCACCGATGAACCCGGCCCCCGCAATGCAGAGATTCAGTATCTGGCCGCGCAGTATGCCGAAGACCTGTGCGTCGGGGCGATTGACGACGAAGACCTTGATATTGAAGACCATGACCATGCCGAACATCACCAGCAGGAAAAAAAGTCCGAAGTAGAATTTCACCGAACGCGGCATCGCTCAGCCCTCTACCCGTTTTTTCAGTTCCGCCACCTTCTTCACGAAATCGTCGCCCCGCTTCTTATAGTTCTCGTACATATCGAAACTCGAACAGGCGGGCGAGAACAGGACGGTCGCCTCACCCGCCGCGAGCCGGTATGCTTTTTCCACCGCATCGGCCATCGAATCGGCTTTTTCGAGCGGCAGATAGCCTTCGAAGTCGGCCAGTATCTTGGGCGCCGCCTGCCCCATCACCACCACGCCGCGGCATTTCCGGTCGGCCAGATCGCGCAGCGGCTGATAGCTGCCCCCTTTGTCGACCCCGCCGAGCATGAGGACGACCGAACGGTCGGCGAAACCGACAAGCGACTTCTCGACCGCGCCGACGTTGGTCCCCTTCGAATCGTCGATGAATTCGACCGCGCCGATGGTCCCGGCGGGCGCCATGCGATGCGGCAGCGGTTTGAATGCATAGGCGGCATCGGCCATGAGCGCCGGTCTTTTCATGAAAGATCCCGCCGCCAGCATCGCCGCCTGCAGATTCTCGACGTTATGTTCTCCGCGCAGTCTGGTCCTTTGCAGTTCCACCTCGACACCGCGGTAGGAGACGGAACGACCGTCCCATATCGCGTCGCTGCGGCCGCCGGCCGAGAAATAAAGCGTCCGACGCGGGATGCCCGCCATCGCGGCGCACAGCGGCTGGTCGCCGCCGTTGACCACGACGAATCCGTCCTCTTTCGCCAGCCGACCGAGCTGCACCTTGGTCATCAGGTAGTCGTCGTAACTCGCGTAACGGTCGAGATGGTCGGGACTCACGTTGAGTATCAATGCCGCGTCGGGATGCATCGCACGGAGCGTCTCTATCTGGAAACTCGAAACCTCGACCACGAGGAACTCGAACCCCTTCTCCACGAAGGATATGATCGGCGCGCCGATGTTGCCGGTAAGGGCGCTCTTGCGGCCGTCGGCGAGCAACATCTCGTGAATGAGCGTCACGGTCGTGCTCTTACCGTTGGTACCGGTGACCGCGATGACCTTCTCTTTTTCGATGAACCGCGCCGCCACTTCCATCTCGCCGGCGATATCGATACCGCGCTGCGTCGCGGCGACGACCAGCGGATGGGTCTGCGGCACGCCGGGGCTGATGACCAGGAGATCGAGTTTTTTCGGCAACGCGCCGTCATCGAGCGTGGCGAACCCCTTCCCCGCATCGGCCAGTTTCGCCGCATTGTCGTCGTGGACGATGACCTCCCATTTCTTGGCGGCAAGGAACTTCGCCGTCTCGACGCCCGATATGCCGAGTCCCAGTATGAGCGCCTTTTTCATAGTGCTACCTCACCTTGATCGTCGCGATGGAAAGAAGCGCAAGAAGTATCGAGAGTATCCAGAAACGAACGATGAGTTTCGGTTCGGTCGCATTGCCGCCGAGCTCGAAGTGGTGGTGTATCGGCGCCATACGGAAGATACGGCGTCCCGTCGTTTTGAAGAAAGCGACCTGCAGGATGACCGACAGCACCTCGACCACGAACAAACCGTTGAAGATGAGCGAAAGCAGTTCGGTCTTGGTGACCACGGTGAACGCGCCGATCATCGCGCCCAGCGACAGAGCGCCGGTATCGCCCATGAATATCGATGCGGGATAGCTGTTGAACCAGAGGAACGCGAGCGCCGCGCCGATGGTGGCGCCGCCGATGATGGCCAGTTCGCCCGCACCGCGGACCAACGGCATGTGCAGATAGGTGGCGAAAGCCGCATGGCCGACCAGATACACGATGACCATCAGCAGCAACATCGATATCATCGTCGGCACGATGGCGAGTCCGTCCATACCGTCGGTAAAATTGAGCCCGTTGGAGGTACCGACGATGACCAGTACGCCGAAGGGGATGTACCACCAGCCGATGTCGAAGGTGAGCGATTTGAAGATCGGCACCACGAGCGTCGGCTCAAAACCTTTGTGGTAGTAAAGCAACAGCATGAAGGCGGTCGCGAAGAGGACCTGCATCAGGAACTTCCAGCGCGAGGCGAGTCCCTGCGGATTACGCTTCGACACCTTCAGCCAATCGTCGAGATAGCCGATGAAACCGAACAGGACGATCAGTAGCGTCATCGCCTGTATCCAGAAGTTCTTCAGGAAATCGGTCCAGAGAAAGATATTGACGAGCACCGACAGCAGGATGATCACGCCGCCCATCGCCGGCGTTCCCGCCTTTGCCAGATGGGCCTGCGGTCCATCGGTCCGTATGGCCTGTTCCATCTTGAGACGTTTGAGATAGGCTATGAAACGCGGATAGACCAGAAGAGAAAGAATGAACCCGGTAAATACCGCCATGAAAGTACGGAAGGTGATATAATTAAGCACGTTGAACTGCGGCACCCCCTGCAGGTACCAGAGTTTGAGGTAAAGCAACATCTCAGTGACCTCCTGTCCTATCGAAGAGCAATTCCAACCGGTTGCGGCGCGATCCTTTCAATAGGAATCGCCCGCGCGACGGCAAGGCCGCCAACAGATCATCCATAGAGCCGAAAAAAGCCACTTGTTCATCATCGATGAACTCGTCGCCGAGCTTTTCGAACTCCTCGCCTATCAAAAAACTCTTGTTTACTACTGTAAGGGTTTTGATATATTTTACAAGTTCTCTGTGAAATTTTTCTGCAAATCTGCCGAGTTCGGCCATGTCGCCGAGCACCAGATAGCGTCCACCTTCCACCCCGGGACCCTCTTTCTTAACGAAATTGTCTATTGATCTCAAAATACTATCAGGATTTGCGTTATAGCAATCGGCCACGATGAACCGCTCCCCCATTATCACCTCTTCCCCTCGATATTTCGGGAGCTTCAGTCCCTCAAAGACCGCGAAAAGCGGCTCGGGCGATCCGACATACGGCAGCACGAGCGCAGCGGCCGCCGCGAAATTCTGCACCATATAGTCGGGCAGGTCGGGCATCTGCGCGGTATATTCATGGCCCTGCCACCGCACAGCGATACGACCCTCGGCAAGAGGACGCACCGTGAGATCGGCTTCCTTGCCCATGGTAGAATAGGTCGTCGCGGCGCGTCCGGGGTGGGCCGCTATCCACCGGGCGATGTAGGGATCATCGATGTCGGCGGCGATGCGGCCGCGCGAGTGGTCGAATATCTCGAGCTTCGCCTGCGCCAGTTCGTCGCGCGAATTGAAGTTGCCGATGTGGGCGAACCCGATGTTGGTGATAAGCACTGCGTCGGGATCGGCCGCCGCGCAGAGATGGGCGATCTCGCCGGCGTGATTCATCCCCATCTCGAGTACGATGTGATCACAGTCGAGCGGCGCATTGAGGAGCGTCAGCGGTAGGCCGAGGTGATTGTTGAGATTGCCGCTGGTGCCGTAAACGCTTTTGCCGCACAGCGTCAGCATCCGCGCCGTGAATTCGCGCGTGGTCGTCTTCCCCGACGAACCGGTGAGCGCGATGACCTGCGAATTTTGCGCATCGCGCCGAAGCCGCGCCAGCACCGCAAGGAACTCCACCACATCGGCGACCTGCGCATACCCCGCGATGCTGAGCGGATCGCTGCCGACGCAGAATACGCCCTGCGCCGCGAGCGCCGCGACGAAGGAATGGCCGTCGACCTTCTCCCCTTTGAACGCGCAGAAGATATCGCCGCGCCGCGCCGTGCGGCTGTCGATCGTGACCGCGCCGAAGAGCGCCGCGTCGACCCGCGTCGTCGCACCGCACCGGGCGAGCGCCGCGTTGACCATCGTGTGGGCCAGCATCATGATTCTCCCAAGTGTCTGCGTATCTCTTCATGGTCCGAGAAGTGCCGCTTCTCGGTCCCGACTATCTGGTAATCCTCGGCCCCCTTGCCCGCGACGATGACCACATCCTCGTCACGCATGAGTTTGAGCGCCCGTTCTATCGCGGCGCTGCGGTCGGGCACTATTTCGACACCCTCTTTCCGCGCGATGCCGACGACGATATCGGCGATGATCGCGTCGGGTTTCTCGGTGCGCGGGTTGTCGGAAGTGACGATGACGGTGTCGGCGTACTTCGCCGCCACTGCGCCCATGAGCGGCCGTTTCCCTTTGTCGCGGTCGCCGCCCGCGCCGAACACGACGATGAGCTTCCCGCCTGCGCCGAATTCCTTGGCCGCCGCGAGCACTTTTTCCAGTGCGTCGGGCGAGTGGGCGTAGTCGACGAATATCCGGCCGCGCCTCCCGACCCGTTCCATACGGCCCGGCACCACGGCGCCCGCCGCGAGCGCCGCCGCCTGCACCGGTTCCATCCACGGCGACACGGCAAGGAGCGCGCCCAGCAGGTTCGAGATATTGAAACGGCCCGGCAGATCGAGCCGCGCCGAAATATCGTCGCCGCGATAAGAAAGCAGGAGTTCATACCCCGCGCCGCGCGCCGTCATCCGTTTAACCCACAGATCGGCGGTGCGGTCGCTTATCGAAAAAGTGGCGAGCGGCCGCTTGCCGTCGAGCAGACGCACGAGTTCCCGTCCCTTCGGATCGTCGAGATTCACCACCGCCAGCCCGCCGTTACGAAGATATTCGTCGAAAAGCCGCCGTTTCGCGGCGAAGTACGCCTCCTCGGTCTGGTGATAGTCGAGATGATCGCGCGTGAAATTCGTGAAGATCGCCGCATCGAACTGCGTTCCGGCGATGCGGTCCTGATCGAGCGCATGCGAACTGACCTCGCTCACCACGAACCGGACGCCCTCCTGCCGCATCGCGGCAAGAGTATGATACCACGTCCACGGGAACGGCGTCGTGTTCTCGGGCGGCACCGTGCGGCCGCCCCAACGGCAGCCGAGCGTCCCGATAAGCCCGGTCGGCGAAACGCCCGACAGTATCTTTTCGATGATGTGGGTCGTGGTCGTTTTACCGTTGGTCCCCGTCACCCCGATGAAATGCATATCCTTCTGCGGATCGCCGTAAACTGCAGGCGATACGGCCCGCAGCGTCTCATGGATGTCGGCGACACGCACATAGCCGGGAAGCGTCAGATCGCGAATACCGAAGGCAGCCACCGCGCCCCGTTCGAACGCCTGCATGATGAAATCGTGACCGTCGGCCTTCTCGCCGGGCACCGCGAAAAAGAGACATCCCGGCGTCACGCGGCGACTGTCGACCGCGATATCGCGCACCTCGATATCGTCGTCGGGCGCATGGTCGGCCGTTATTTCATACGCTATCCGGCGCTTGAGTTCAGATAGTCGCATCACTCCCCTCCTTCGACCGGTTCCTGTTCTTCCTTTTCCTCTTCGCTTTCGATGAGCACCGCGGTCCCGTACGGCACCACCTCGCCCGCCGCCGGCGACTGCTTCTTCACGACCCCCGCCGCCGCACCCGATACCACCACATCGAGTCCCGCCTGATTCGCGGCATAGACGGCGCGGCTGACGCCCAACCCTTCGATGGCGGGCACCGTCACCACATCGACCGGCGTCGCCTCCTTCCCTTCAAGACTTCCCTCGACGGGAGCGGTCATATCCTCGGCCGCCATCTCCGGTATCGGCGGTATCTCCTTGGCCTCTTTTTCGACATACACTCCGTAGAGCGGGAGCGCCCGTTTCGCTATCTCGCGGAACACCGGCGCCGCCACCGTGCCGCCGTACTCTTTCCCCTGCGGCTCGTCGATGACGATCATCATCACCAGTTTGGGGTTGTCGGAGGGGACCGCGCCGATGAACGAACAGACCACCTCATCCCAGCTGTATTTCTTCTTCGCCGGATCGTACTTCTGACTGGTACCGGTCTTACCCCCCGCCTTCACTCCCTTGAGCGCCGCCTGCATCGCGGTGCCTTTGGAAACGACGGTGTCCATCATGCCGATCATCTTTTTATCGACATTGTACTTGAACTCAAGCCGCGTAAGCGACGGCACCGTTTCGTAAAGCGTCCGCCCCGCGACCGGATCGATCACGCGGTCGATGATGGTCGGCTGCCACAACACCCCGCCGTTGTAGAGCACCGAAAGTGCGCGCACCATCTGCACCATGTTGACCGAAACGCCCTGCCCGAAGCTGAGATTCGCCTTGTCTATCGGGTACCATTTCTTGTAGTTCCGCAGTTCACGCGTCGATTCTCCCGGCAACTGCAGTCCCGACCGCTTACCGAATCCGAAACGGCCGAAGTAGTCGTAGAGCTTTTCGGACGAGAGCCGGTCGACGATCTGCACCGTACCGATGTTCGACGAGTGGACCACGACCTCCTCGAGCGTCATAAGTCCCTTGCCGTGGGTATCATGGATGAGCCGGCCGCCGAACTTGAAAACGCCGTTGTAGCCGTTGAACGACTCGCCCGCCCGGACAAGATTCTCGTTCATCGCGGCAAGTATGGAGAATATCTTCATGGTCGATCCGGGTTCGAACAGATCCGAAACGGTGTAGTTGCGGCGCTTTTCCAGCGAATAGCGTTGGTACTGCTCGGGATAGAAACTGGGATTGTTGGCCATGGCGAGTATACGGCCGCTGGCCGGGTCCATCACCACCACGCCGCCCCATTTCGCCTTGGTCTTCTCGACCATCTTGTCGAGCTCCTCTTCGGCGATCGCCTGCACTGCGGCATCGATGGTCAGGTAGAGATCGCCCGCCTGCGTCGCCCCCACCTCTTTTTCTATCTCGAGCGCCCCTTCCCCGCTTCCCGGGATATGGAGCCGTTTTATCTTGAGTTCGCCGCCCGACAGATGTTTGTTGAATGCAAGCTCCAACCCGCCGAGTCCCTCGCCGTCGTGATGCGACACCCAGCCGATCACATTGGCCAGCAGTTTTCCCTGCGGATAGATGCGCTTGAACCCGTCGACGAAGATGACATAGTTAAGATCGGCCACCAGCTGGGCAAGCCGTTTGCGCTCCCCTTCATCTTCGTTGCCGCCCCCTCGTCGCCGTTCGAGTTCCCGCAGACGGCCGGCCGCTTTTTCACGCGCCTCCTGGATCGTACGGACCGTCTCGTAACCGACATCCTTCTTGAGATACCGGAAATTCCCCTTCCGTTCGAGCGTGCGCCGTACGCTCTCTTCGTCGAGTGCCGCCGCCGCCGCCACGATGGCGGCTATCGCCTTCTTATCCTTGATGCCGTTGGGATCGACCGCCAGATCGACGCGCGGTTCCGATATCGCGAGCACCTCTCCGTTACGGTCGTAGATCGCGCCGCGCCGCGCCTTGATGGTCTTCACCACCTCGGAGGAGGAAGAATACTTGTCGAGCTCCTCGTGGCGCTGTATCTGGATGTCGTATATTCTATAAAGGATAACGAGAAAGAAGACGAGCACCACCGCCGCGATGGCGCCGAATATCCTCTTTTCCCGTTTCATAGGAGCACATCAGAACGTCAGGAGCCTGTCCTTGGTCGCCGGTCGCATACGCAGCTCCTCGGCCCGCTTCATAAGTGCGGGCGCCGATACGAGGCGCAGATACTGCGATTCGAGATCGGTCTTTCTGAAGTTGTCGAACCGCATCGAATCGGCCGACGAACTGATCCGGACCATCTGCGCGTTGCGATAACTCTTGAGGTAGGAATCGACGCTCAGGAACACCGCCAGCGCCATCACCACCGCCGTGAACAGAAGCACCGCAGGCGAGAAGAGCTCCAGCTTGCCGCGCACCTTCCTCATTTCGAGGATCACCGGCACCGCCCCTTCCCGTTTGCCCCGTACTTGTGCTATACCCGACATGACACACCCCCTTGTTATATTCAGTTCTTGATAAGCACTCTGAGTTTAGCGCTGCGCGACCGCGGATTAATCTCCACCTCGGCCTCTTCGGGCGCGACCGCTTTGACCAGCGTCACCGGCCGCGGCAGACTGTCGGCGAACGGTTCGGGCAGCGGCATCTGCTGGCGGCGATCGGTGAAGAAATGTTTCACGATGCGGTCCTCGAGCGAATGGAACGTGATGACGCCGAGCACCCCTTCGGGCGAAAGCGACACATAGGCCCGCTCCAGCATCCGCTCCACTTCGGCCAGTTCCTCGTTGACCGCGATGCGCAACGCCATGAAACTCTGCGTCGCCGGATCGATGCGCCCCGCCTTGAAACGCTTGGCCGCCACTATCGCGTCACGGAACTGTTTGGTCGTCGTGTATCCCGCCGCCGCCGCTTTCTTGAGCGCCTTTGCCACCGTCTTCGATTCGCGCTCCTCGCCGAACTTCGACAGGATCTCCTGCAGTTCCTGTTCGGTCGAACGGCGGACCAGATCGAGCGCCGTCATGCCGCGCGTATCATCCATCCGCATGTCGAGCGGCCCGTCACCCTTGAACCCGAAACCGCGCTCCGGATCGTCGAGCTGAAAACTGCTGACGCCCAGATCGGCGAAGATATAGTCGGCTTTGCGGAGTTTCAGCAGGAAGAGGATCTTGTCGACCTCGCCGGCGCGGCCGTGTACCACGGTGACCCGTTCCATCCCGGCGAATTTTTCTTTGAGCCGGTCGACCGCCGCGCGGTCGCGGTCGATGAGCACTAGGCGCGCCGCAGGATAGCGCCGGACGATCTGTTCGGCATGTCCGCCGCCGCCCGCCGTCAGGTCCACATATACCGACAGCCGCTCGGGTGCCGTCCGCGCGAACTCCGCGAGAAGCACCGGCCGATGGCCGCGGTATAGTGTCGACATGCGTTTACCCCTTCTGTTCGGTGTTTTTCGCCTTGTTGAGGATATCGTAGATCTGATCGAACGCCGCCGGTTCGATCGTCTCGCTCTTTTCCAGATTCTCCTTCGCCCACGCCTCGATGTGATCGATACAGCCGAGCAGCACCATCTCCTTATCGATGCGGGCGTGTTCCATCAGATGGCGCGGGATACGGATACGGTTCTGCGTGTCGAGCTCCACCGGTTCGGCCGTCGATACATACCAGCGGATGAAGGTCTCGCGCAGTTTCCCTTCGGGGAAGGCGCGCTCGATCAGTTCGACGCGGGCGGCCCAGCCGGCGGGCGAATAGAGTTCGAGGAATTTCGCGTCGGGGCTCATACCGCGGGCGGCGATGAGCGTCTCGTCGCGCTTCAGGTCAAGCGGGGCGAACCAGTGGGCCGGGAAGGGAATGCGACCCTTCATGTCGACCTTGTACTGATTACGGCCCTGAAAGTGGCGTTTTGTGTCCATGTGCTCCCACTTGAGAGAACTTCGATACCACAATCTACCACAGACAAAACAGAACGCAAGAAAATTTCTCAGATTTTTTTAATAGTGGTCGGTCCTTATAACCGGTTTTTAGGATTCGAATATCTCATTGATCATTCTATTCGTTGACAATCTTTGGACGATGAACTATTCTGGGGCAACGATCAGTGGGTGGTTCATGCGGCGGATTGTCCTGTTTGCCCTCTTCTTTTGTTGCGCGTCGGCGCTCTTTGCCCAAGAGACACCGCGCCTCGCCGTGATGGAACTGACCGACGACGGGACATTCACCGCCGAACAGCGTGAACAACTGACCAAAGAGCTGCGGCAACTCATCGCGAACGAACGCCGCTTCCGCGTACTCGACGGCCCGCCGCAACGAAAACGGCTCGCCGCGCTCGGCGGCAACACGCGATCCTTCGATCACCGCGCCTGTATGGAAAGCGGGTGCCTTGCGCAACTTCAGACGGCGCTCACCATCGATGCGGTCCTCTGGGCGAACATTTCCTGTAATGACGATACCCGCTGTTTTTTGCAGGCAACGCTCCATCCGGTGAAGGACGGCGCGCCGACCAAGGTGCTCATCGAGACCCCGTCCACCGCCGAAAGCCTTCGCGGCGCGCTCTTATCAATAGCCCGGAAGTTGGGCCTCCCCGCCCCGACGATCACCTTCGCCGTAGAACATGAGCAGAATGCGCGACGCGGCAACGATCTTCCCGAAATGACGCTCCACCGCCCCCGTCAACGTCACCTCAAACCGGAGGCACGGCAGCGACTCTTCACTCAGAACTACATCTTCACCCTGCAGGGTTTCGTCGGTACCACCATAGGGGCGAAACTGACGCTGGGCACGCTTCGTTGGGAGAACTTCCAGATGGAGATCGCACACGTCGCCGCCGGCGCCCAGACCATTGAAGAGATCAGCAACAGCCTCCATATCACCTCCTATATGGTCGGCCTGGGCGGGAAATGGGCCGTTTCGTCGAATGGGGAACACGAGCTCGGCTTCATGATCGGCGCGCTGGGCGCCGGCTTCACCTTCACTAATGAGGACACCCGGCTCGAACTATTGCCCACCAAACTGATGTATCGCAACAACATGGACAACGGCGGGGTCTTCGAGGTGGGCATCGCCACGCCGCTGATCTGGCTCTTCAATTATATACCCAACATTCAGCTTTACGTAGGCATCGGGTACTAGCGCGCGGGCGTTCCCCCTAAAATAAAGTTGATTTCACTTGTCGTTCTCATTACAATCCGTTCGATTTATTGAACTCGGAAGGGTACTCGTCATGGCCGTCAAGATCGGTGAATACTTCGTCCAGCTCGGAAAGATCACGCGCGACCAGCTTGCCAAGGCGCTCGAGATGCAGAAGACCCAGAAGCTCTACCTCGGCGAGATACTGGTCGCCGAGAAAATGCTTTCCGAGAACGATCTGCTGACCTATCTGGCCGGCATCTTCAACCTACAGTACATCACCAGCGAGAAGCTGGAGAAGATGACGGTGCAAAGCAACGTCGCACAGATCATTCCCGAGAAGATCGCCGAATCGAAACTGATCTTCCCGCTCAAATACAGCTTCAACGAAGGCAAGCTGACCCTGCTCACCCATGCGCCGCAGGATGCCAAGATGTTCGACGAGCTCAAGATCATCCTCGACAACATCAAGGTCATCACGCCGGTCATCGCCTATTCGAAGTCGATCCGGGCCATCATCGGCAAACAGTACCGCGGCGATCTCATCGCATTCGAACGCTTCTTCCCGAAGAATGTCGATATCAAGGGTTTCGTCCCGGTCGGTGAGTCGGTGCTCGACAAGGATATGCTGACGCAGGACGGCCCGCGCAAGGTGCTCAAGGATCCCAAGGAATTCACCCGCAACACCTCCTTCACCCAGATCATAAATCAAGGAGAGGTGCTCCAGTCCGATGGTGGAGAAACGACCATCACCAACCGCGTCGACAAGCTCAAGAACGGCGTCACCATAGTGGGCCACGAGGAATTCATCGAGGCGATAAAGGTCTTCACCAGCATCATCGATTCGATTCGCGAAGGGGGCTTCAAACACCACACCCAGCGCGTGGTCGGACTTTGTATGAAACTCGGTAAGGCGATCAAGATGAACGATGTCGACCTCAACGACCTGATCATCGCCGCCTACCTGCACGACGCGGGAAAGAAGAAGCACCTTTCGGCCTTCGACATCAAAGATAAAGGCTGCGCCGACACCGTCATTAAATATTCGTCGGCGGGAACCCGGCTGTTCGCTGGCTGCAATCTCTCAAAACAGACCAAGACAACGCTGTCGAACATGTACGAAACGGTCAACGGCGAAGGCTATCCGCAGGGACTGAAAGGGAACGACATCCCGATCGGAGCGCAGATCCTGCTTCTCGCCGACACCTTTGATTTTCTGACGCAGGTCTCTTCATTGCCCGCTCCTACCGCCTTTTTCCGTATGAAAGCGCTCGGTCACTTCACCGACAAACTTCTGGGGGTACTCAAGGACGAACTCCAGATAAACACCATGTCGGCCTCAAGCGGCATCAAGCTCTCCGGCATCGTGGTGACCGAGAACCGCGACCTGCTCGACGAGATAGCGCAGGAATTCGGCCGTCACAACATACAGATATTCACCGCACCGCAGATAGAGATCGCGGCGCTTATCCTCAAGAAACAGGGCGATTCCATAAACTTCGTCCTCTCCGACCTCGACGTGAAGAACTCCCAGTTCACCCCGTTCAAGCTCATCAGCGCGATACGGGCGAAGAATCTGTTCCCCAAACTCCAGTTCTTCCTTTTCTCGGTGGGCGCCATATCGCCGCAGAATCAGGAACAGGCGAAACAGCTGCAGCTTGCCGGGACATTCCCGCAATTCAGATCGGGAAAGAGCGTGCCCGATGTGCTCAGTCTGATACGATCATAGCACAGCCGCCGTCCGACGACGACCCCGCGCTCCCCTGCGACCCATCATCAGTAACTATACATTCACCGTAATCGCAGAACCCTTTGCCCGCGGCGGTCTCGCAGGCCAGCGAATTCTGGGAAAGGTCCTGCAGCGAAAGACAACTCTGGGTACCCTCATCGCACTGGGTCTTCCGGCAGGCAGGCGTCTCCTCCTCACAGGGGCGGTCGCGACCGATGCATTCGCCGTCGGTGCAGACCGTCTCGACGGTACAGTACAGACCGTCGTCGCAGGAGTCTCCTTCGTTGATGGGGTCGGCCGCGCATTCGCCGGTGGCGGGATCGCAGACACCGCGGACGCACAGCCCGTCGATATCGGAACAGTCGACCGGGTCCTGCGCGACGCAGGCACCGGCCTGACAGAGATACCGTTCAAAGCATTTGTCTCTCCCGGCCGTACAGCTCACGCCGTCCTTTTTGGCTATCGCGACGCATCCCCGGGTATCCTCGTCACAGACCATTTCGGCGCAATCGGTCTGGGCAGCGGGACAGACCGGGGCCGCTGCGGCAAGGGCGCACCAGCCGTCACGACACTCCTCCTGCCCGTTACAGAACAGGCCGTCGTCGCATTCGCTGTCCGCGGTGCAGGTCCGCAGGCCGTTGGTCAGGGTCGGATCGCCGAAATAATTGAGTTCGAGCTTTATGGCCTTCATGACCGAATCGCTGGTCCAGAGGATCTTCTGAGCGGCCAGTTCGCGCGCCGGCATCTTCCCCTCCAATACGGCGCGGGTGAACACCGTTCCGTAGGCGAAGACATCCTGCGCATATTCGGGCTCATAGTCCGGCCAGATGCCGCCGTAGCTCACCTGCGATGCCCCCACCACGCCAACGGCCGTGTTGTACAGCATGGCGGTCGCGATATTGTCCGGTTCGTCCACATCGCCATTAAGACAGCTCCCCATGTACACGAACGCCGGCCGGTCGACCGGCAGCATCTCGGCCAGCCCCGAATCGATGAACGAAGGCGATGAAAGCTCGTAGCTCGAAGGCACGCCGTCGCCGTCGTCGGCGGTCCAGATGGTCCGGTAGGCGCCTTTCGCCGAACCGTGCCCCAGCCAATAGACCAGTCCATACCCCGCGTTCCACTCATCCACGACCGCTTCGCTGTCGAGCCGGCCCCAGTCGGTGAATTCGGAAGGGGCCAAGCCCTCCTTCTCGACGAGCGCCCACGGGATCAGATCGGCGCGACCGCTGAAGAACGTGTCGATCATCTGACGCACGACATACCCGCCGTCCATCTTATCGTTCCCCATGCCGTCCTGATCCTCGTAGTACGGGATCCCGGCCGGGAAAAGCGCCTTGCGGCGGTATTCGGCCGCGGCGGGATCTTCGGCCAGATAGGCGATGGTCCGCGCCAGGACGCGATCGACCTGCGCCATGCCGCCGGCATACACCGGTATACGACCGACCAGCAGTTCCCCGTTGAACCCGAGGAACCCGTCACCCGATTCGGCATACCGGCCGTCGCCGTTGCTGTCCCAGTTGTTGGTCAACTCGCCGTAGAAGAAGTCGGTGGGAACATCCTGATAGCTTTCCTCCGGCTCGTCGTTGTTGGCGTATGTGCGGAGCATCGGGATGTCGCCTATTTCGGGACGCGGATCGCCGAGTATGAGCAGATAGCCGTATTTCTTGTAGACGGTCTTCAGCCAATCGCGGATCGCCACCGCCCGTTTCACGCCGGTGAGTCCGGCGGCACCGAACTGATCCTCGGTCGCCAGATCGACCGTCCAGCCGGAGCGCCGCTTCGTCTCGATGTAGGCCGACAACTGCGTGGAGCGCTCCAAGGTGTTGTTCGTGGTGAGCACCAGCAGCGCCTTGAGCGGTTCGCCGGCCGCCAGCAGCATCACGGGCCGCGCCGCGCCGGCAAAATGGAGGCGTATCCTCTGTATATGGACATACTCGCCGTTCGCGTCGCGTACTACCGGATACCAACGGAACTCATGGACCGCCTCTCCGCGCCGATCGCCGTCAGCGACCGTACGATAGAAATTCTCCGGGGTGGGCAACGCACGCAGAGAAAGCGGCGTCTCGACACGGCGTATGCCGTCCGGCGCCAGACGGTAGAGATAGCGCCCCTCCCGCAGCGGCGCGGGAAGCGTCACTATCCGGGAGGAAATGATCTCGACCCGTTCCACCGGCACGGCAAAACGGTAAAGACGATAGGGAAGCATCGGTCTGCCGCCGACCGCTTCGGTGGAAAAGCCCGGAAGCACCGGGACAACGCCCTCCGCCGTGGACCTGAACGACAGCGGTCCGCTCTGGATGTCGATCGTCGCCGCACCGGAAATTGCCGTCAGTATCAACAACAGCACAAAAATGATCGGTCTCATGAGTATCCCTCTCGTTACGTTCGTTCTTTCCATCAATAGAGAGGAAGCAAGCGACCTGCCGGAGATTTTTCCCAAACGTATCCGTGTGCTTACCGATGGCCCGCGGTTTATTCGGGCAGCGTGATGCCGGCCGTGTAGCCGACCGCGTGACGGGCAAGGCCGACCGCGAAGGTCACCGCGTTCTCGACCCGCAGGACCGGCGTCCGGAAGGCGGCGAAACGGACCTCCGCCTTTTCAAAGAAGAAGATATCCTCCTCCCCGAAACCTCCCTCGGGTCCGATCCACAGATAGAGATCGTCGGTGCCGTCGAACTGCTCGGCGGTCGCCGGCACGTTCGATTCGGGATGAAAAACGATATGGCGGCCGGGACGGCGGACAATGACCTCGCGGCCCATCACCCGTATATCGGGGATATAGCGGCGGCGGCTCTGCGACGCGGCCGATTCGATGATCTGTTCGATGCGCTGGAACTTCTTGAGCAACGCCGTTTCGGGCAGATTGCTGCGCGATGCGCGGAACAGGAAAAAACCGTGGGCCCCCGCCTCGACACCGTTGCGGACCGCCTCTTCCAGCCGCTGCCAGTCGATGGCGGCGATGACCACGAACACCTTCCGGCCGCGGTAGGCGACCGCATGACGGGCCCGTATCTCGAAGGTCCCCTCCTTGCGGGAGGCTTCGATGAGCGCGGTCTCATAGACGACGCCGTCATGATAGAAAAAGACCGGTTCCTCTTTCCCTATGCGGCGCACCTTGAACAGATAGTGGGCATCCTCGTCGGTCACCCCGATGAGGCGGTCATCAATGACATGAAGCTCTTTCTTGGCGAGGTAGATCACCCTAGGAATGCCGTACGATGAAGTTCATCAGATCCTTTTGCTGGGTATCGCTGTCGAACATGAAGACCAGCCCGACGCCGACCATGCGGCGCGAATCGTCGGGATGCGGGATATGGCGCACCACCTTCGCTTTGAGGATGAACTGCTTATGCTGGGAACGATCCTCGAGGATGACGACGATCTCCTCGCCCAGCTTGAGCGGCTCGTCGGTCTCGAAGGACATGCCGCACAGCGAGATGTCGCGCGTCTTGAAGTTGGCCACCTGATCGTTGATGAAGACCTCGACCGGCACCGAGATGCCGATACGCGGCTGACGGCGCTTCTCCTCGCCCTTCTTCTCCTTGGACCGTTTGGGCGCCGCCTCCTTCGATTCGGCGCGGCTCTTGAGGACCTGCGCGATATCGTGGCGGACGCGGATGTAGTTGCCGCCCACCATCATCATGCTGAGATCGGACAGCTCGCTCTCCTCCTTCAGGATGCGGTCCTCGATGAGATCATAGCTTTTCTCGTCGAGCTTCACGCCGATGCCGGCGGGCATCACGCGCCCCGGCAGCTTGATCTCGCGCGGCCGTTTCCACGACACGTTGCCGCGGATGACGACCTCTTTCCCCTCGTCGGTCACGGCGAATTTGATCTCGATGGGGCCGCCGACCTTGATCGATTCGTATTCCGGCAGGAGCGCCAGATCGAAGAAGATGTCGGATGCCGGGCCGATCGGGAAATACTTCTCGCGGATCGACCGCTTGGTGGTCTCGATGGTGATGTTGATCACGTGAACAATGCCTCCGTGAACTGGTCGGCGTCGAACGGCCGCAGGTCCTCCACCGATTCGCCGATACCGGCGAAATAGACCGGCAGAGCGAGCTCCCGGGCGATCCCGATGAGCGATCCTCCCTTGGCCGTACCGTCGAGTTTGGTGACTATGATACCGGTGATCGGGATAGCTTCGCCGAATTCGCGGGCCTGCGTCACCGCATTCTGCCCGTTGTTCGCGTCGATGACCAGCAGCGTCTCATGCGGCGCCCCGTCGGCCGCCTTGCCGATGACGCGGTGGACCTTGCGCAGTTCCTCCATGAGGTTCACGCGGTTCTGGAGACGGCCCGCCGTATCGACGATGACGATCTCCTTGCCGCCGCTGACCGCCGCGTTGACCGCATTGAAGGCGACCGACGCCGGATCGGCCCCTTCGCGGTCGCTGATGACATCGGCCCCGGCGCGCACGCCCCATTCGGCGAGCTGTTCGACCGCCGCGGCGCGGAACGTATCGCCCGCCGCCATGACCACGCCGTGCCCCTGCATCGTGAATTTCTTGGCAAGTTTGCCGATGGTGGTGGTCTTACCGGCGCCGTTGACGCCGACCATCAGGATGACGAAGGGACGGGTCGCGCCGACCGCAAAGGGCTTCTCGACGCTTTTGAGTATCGCTCGTATCCGCGCCTTGAGCAGTTCGCGGACCGCGTCGCCGCTGGTGAGCGACGCACGGTTCCTGCGTACCTCGTCCATCAGGTGGGCCACCGTCGCGACGCCGAGGTCGGCGGTGTAGAGTATCTCTTCCATCTCTTCGATGAGTTCGTCGGTGACGGCGCTGGCGGTGAATATGTTCTTCAGCCGCGCGAAGAAGCCGCCGCGCGTTTTCTCAAGGCCGTCATTGAAACTGCGCGGTGCGGCGGGCGGCAGTTCGGGGGCGGGCGCCGCGGGTGTCTCGACCGCGACCACGATCTCTTCCTGCGCTTTCGCTTCGGCGACCGTCGCGGCGGGCGGTGAATCGGGGTCTTTCTTGTAGTAGACCTCGACGTCGGTCCCGCTTGCGGTCGGCAGGGTCAGGTCGATGGTGTCGTGGCGCGGGGTGTCGCGCGGCACGTGGGGAAGTTTCTTATCGTCGGGCTTCTTCTCTTCAAGATCGCGGTCATCCTCGTTGTCGGGCATGCGGATGACGATGATGAGGATCACCAGCAGGAATATCGGGATGATATAGAAGAACAGCTCACCGTTCATGAAATTCTCTACAAGCCATTGCCAGATGCGCATAGGAGGTACCCCGGGTACAGTTTCAAAGGCGGAAACGACTACCCAAGAATAGACAAACCGTTCTTTATGTCAAGAATATGGAACGCGCGAGTGGGAATATCGCAACGCTTCCTGCCTTACTCCTCAAACGGGCAGACGCCTTCTTTTGAGTGACCTCTTTACTTCTTCGTCACCAGTCCCGGCGGACAACTATCGGGATATTTACCGCAATAGCACTCAAGATCACGTGCATGGAGCGTGGTGGTGTCATAACCTTGCCACACCATCCACTTGTCTTCGAATTCCGCCTTACCCATGTTGTACCGGTATCCGCGATCCGGTGGACAATATCTTCTCTTATCGCTAATGGTGTAAAAACAGATCTTGGCATCATTCTCGCTCGATCCTTCCGGCGTGAACACCTCACTGTATAGGATCGCATTCCCGCTAAAATCGTAAGGCACCACGGCATATTTGTTCACTTCGGTCGTTCCCACCGGTAACTCGGTGTATGTGATCGTGTTGTTTTCGACTATTTCCCCCAAATACATAATCTTTGTCGTTGTCGGGGATGTATCTAATGGAGAAAAGGCAAATCGTTTGGGATTCGCTTTATCCATCGTCACATACACAACCTGTTCGTCGCCTCTATTGACTTTCAGACAGTCGGTAGCGTAACGCGGTGTCTTCGATAGGTCGCAGACATACCCCTCGAACGATTCGGTATGATAACCGAGCATATCACCCGACATACTGGCGATGTATTCGAGACCGCCGGAGAAGAAGTGCCAATCCCATTCGCCGATCTTGGCATACTGGACGGTCATCATCCCCTTGACCGTCGTGAAGTGGGCGATGACCCATTTATCGCTCATGAAAGCGTTCATTGTATAATCGGCGATGGCATCGTTGAATATCGGGCGATAGCCGTTCATATCATCGTAGGCAATCAAAAAGTTAGGAGAAGTTTTGTCGCTTTCGACATCTTTAACTTTATTGAAATCTTCCACCAGAGAAACATATATGCCGTTCTTATACCCTATTATTTCTCCATCTAAAGCAAATATTGCTCGATACTTCTTAGTCGATATGTCAAAAAGTGTCGCCGTTGAAGCTGTGGGATAGTTCAAAGAATAATCTGGTCCTTGATTAATGCCATAGTGTCTTCCCATGGTCCATGCCAGTTGCCCTTCGTTGAGGGCATAATGTTTGTAAGTGATTCCTCCGTAAGTCGTTCCCCAATTCGTACCGTATGGCGCCACGTCCACATCACATCCCTCTATCAATATGGGATTGTTGGTCGAAGGAACCATTCCCTCTATCACGCACGGATAGGGATAACAATCAACTGCGGGATAGTCGGTCGCCAGTTTCTTGTTCGCCGTATCCCATAGGTTGCGGACGCATTTCGGGTCGTCTGTCTTTGCGGGTAGATCGCACGGACGGCAGAAGTGGATGTTGTTCTCCGCGTCGCGGAATGGCAGTTCCACTTTCTCCAGCGATGGACAGAAGGTGTCTTCGTCGGGAATGCCGTCATCCGACAACAGCGTATCGGTCGCTTCGTCCTCATCAACGACCGCGACCACGTCATCGGCGACCGTCGTGTCGTCAACGACAACGGCATCGTCAAGTAGCGGAATGTCGCTGTCCGGCGCTACCGTGTCGGCGTCGTTCTTGGCGGTGTGGGAGGTGCAGGCGGCGAGAAGAAGCGCAAGAACACAGAATAACCTCAACCCGACCTTCTCCTTGGAAAAGGAGAAGGAGCGGTCGGTATAGCCCTCTCCATTTTTCAAGGAGAGGGCGGCCGTGAGGCCGGGTGAGGTATTCGTCATAACCATGCGGCGAGTATAGCCGCGAAAGAATTGAAAGTAAAGGGGAGCTATACCGGCGGGATGAACGCCGCCGTCACTTCATGAACATGAAATACTGCTTCAGGCGATCTTTCGCCGGCACCGGACCGGAAACGCACCGGACATGACCCCAGATCTCGCTCTCTTTCCCCTCCACCGCGCCGGTGACGAACGAAACGGTCCAGTATTCCTTTTTCGCCCCGCCCTCGCCGGTCACCTCTTTCTTCTCGGTCGACGACCAGAAGAACCCCTTCGACCAGCCGGAGGTATGTTCCCATATCCGCGGCTGCCAGTAGAGATTCTCATCGCCGGTCCCCTTCCCCATCTCACACCCCTTGCATTGTTCGGTCTGACAATCAGGATAAAAACAGGCGTCATGGACGGCGCATTTGCCCTTGGTGTTGGTACTCGCGCAGCCCATTATCAGCGAACGCGTCTCGGTGATGGTGGGGATGCGCCAATCATCGATCTTCCCGATCTTCAACTCTTCGCAGTACCGCTCGGCATCCTGATAGAGCATCGGATCGGTCTTCGCTTTCGCCCACATCAGGCCGAAGATATGATCGTAGAATACTTTCTGACGATACTCTTCGCCGCTCCCATCGAACACGACCATCGCGCTTTTGACCACAAAGATGAACACCGCCACCAAGACCGCCAGCGTGGAGAGAAGAAAAATCTTCTTGATCGGAAGGGAAGGTCTGACGATATCGGCACTCGTTTTCTGGAGCGCCTCCTCGATCGACATCTTCGGTTTCAGCAGATCCTTTTTCTTGGCGGTGCCGATGGGAAGCGGCGTACCGCACAGGTGACAGGCCTTCGCTCCAGCGGCCACCACCCGGTTACATTTTGCGCATATTGCCATCGCTACCTCCCTTGATCAGTACCGGTACTGGTCACTTTTATAGGGCCCTTCAAGCGGAACGCCGATATAGGCCGCCTGCTGTTTGGTGAGCTTCGTGAGCTTGGCGCCGAGTTTTGCCAGATGGAGCCGCGCCACCTCCTCGTCGAGTTTCTTGGAAAGGGTGTAGACCCCCACCGCGTACTTGTTCTTCCAGAGATCGAGCTGGGCGAGCACCTGATTGGTGAAGGAGTTGGACATCACGAACGAGGGATGCCCCGTCGCGTTGCCGAGATTCACGAGGCGTCCTTCGGAGAGGAGCAGTATCGAATGACCGTCGGGGAACTGGATGCGGTCGACCTGCGGCTTGATGTTGATCTTCTTGATACCTTTGACGGCATAGAGCGCGTCGACCTGTATCTCGTTGTCGAAGTGGCCGATGTTGCAGACGATGGCCATGTTCTTCATCTTCTTCATGTGGTCGACGGTGATGACATCGCGGTTGCCGGTGGTGGTGACGAAGATGTCGGCGTCGGACAGGACATCTTCGACGGTGAGGACATCGTAACCCTCCATCGCCGCCTGCAAAGCGCAGATGGGATCTATCTCGGTGACCACCACGCGGGCGCCGTAGGAACGCATCGACTGGGCGCACCCCTTGCCGACATCGCCGAACCCGCACACGACCACCATCTTGCCGGCGATCATCACGTCGGTGCCGCGCTTGATGCCGTCGGCGAGCGATTCGCGACAGCCGTACTTGTTGTCGAACTTCGACTTGGTGACCGAATCGTTGACGTTGATGGCGGGGAAGAGCAGTTTCCCCTCCTTCATCATCTCGTAGAGGCGGTGGACGCCGGTGGTGGTCTCTTCGCTGACACCGCGCAGGCCCTTCACCATGTCGCGCCACTGGGACGGGTTCTTTTTATGTTCACGGGCGAGGATGCCCATCACGATATCGAGTTCGCGGTTGCCCGTCTTCTTGCCGATGAGCTTCGGGTCCTTCTCTATCTCGACCCCTTTGTGGATCATGAGGGTGGCATCGCCGCCGTCGTCGACGATGAGGTTCGGCCCCTGTCCCTTCGGGAACCTGAGCGCCTTGAGGGTGCATTCCCAGTACTCTTCGAGCGTCTCCCCTTTCCATGCGAAGACCGGCACGCCGGAGGCCGCGATGGCCGCCGCCGCGTGGTCCTGCGTCGAGAAGATGTTGCACGAGGCCCAGCGCACATCGGCGCCGAGCGCTTTGAGCGTCTCGATGAGGACCGCCGTCTCGACCGTCATGTGGAGCGATCCGGTGATCCGCGCCCCCTTGAGCGGTTTGGCCTTCGCGAACTTCTCGCGCACCGACATGAGACCCGGCATCTCGATCTCGGCCAGTTCTATCGCCTTGCGGCCCGCATCCTTGAGCCCGATGTCCCGTACCTGATAATCTTTCACGCTATACTCCCTTTATGTGATGATCCAATGAACCGGTCATGCCATAATAACCGGAACGCGGTGAATGGCAAAAAAAGAAGCTCACTCGCTTTTCCAGAGCGGCGCATACTGATAGGAGAGTTTCGCGGGGACACCGCGGGCGAGCCGGGTAGCCGGCGTTTCGGGCAGTATCGCCTTCACGGTCGTTCCCCCCTCGACACCGCCCACCAGCAGATCGGCGATACGGCCGTCCACAACGGTCAGATAGGAACGATCGGGATC
>Ga0074195_1002186_pt1 | contig 22987 bp, 21 predicted proteins | sample EPASupsiteHSE623_FD_64525 | JGI IMG/M metagenome (GOLD analysis project Ga0074195, IMG submission 64525) | Bioremediated contaminated groundwater from EPA Superfund site, New Mexico - Sample HSE6-23 | ecosystem: Environmental > Aquatic > Deep subsurface > Groundwater > Contaminated ...
TGCCCTCGGAAATCCCTTCACGGAAGGTGGATTCGCCGGCATCGACGTCCTCGATGGTCAGCCGGCCGCTGGTCGACAGCTCCTTGTCCTCGATGACCTTGCCGGCGGTTTCCCCGGCGATCTCCGGCCCATCATTGCTGCCGGTGATGGTGACGGTGATTTTCTGTTCTGTGCCGTCCGCGGAGAAGACGGTGACGGTGTCCTCGGTCTGCTCGCCCTGGGCGAGGGCTTGGATTTGTTCATTCTTGGGGTCAAGGTTATATGCCCAGTTGCCCTCCGAGTCGATCTTGAGGGTGCCGAAGCTTCCCTCGTGTACGTCTGCTTGGAACACTGCTTGACCTGCATCGACGTCCTCGATGGTCAGCCGGCCGCTGGTCGACAGCTCCTTGTCCTCGATGACCTTGCCGGCGGTTTCCCCCGCGATCACCGGCACGTCATCGGTGCCGGTGATGGTGACGATGATCTGTTGTTCCGTGCCGTCCACGGAGAAGACAGTAACAGTATCCTCAGTCTGCTCACCTTCGCCCAAGGCCTGGATTTGTTCATTCTTGGGGTCAAGGTTATAGGCCCAGTTGCCCTCCGAGTCGATCTTGAGGGTGCCGAAGCTGCCCTCGTGTACGTCTGCTTGGAACGCTGCTTGACCTGCATCGACGTCCTCGATGGTCAGCCGGCCGCTGGTCGACAGCTCCTTGTCTTCGATGACCTTGCCGGCGGTTTCCCCGGCGACCTCCGGCCCATCATTGCTGCCGGTGATGGTGACGATGATCCGCTGTTCCGTGCCGTCCACGGAGAAGACGGTGATGGTGTCCTCGGTCTGCTCGCCCTGGCCGAGGGCCTGGATTTGTTCATTCTTGGGGTCAAGGCTATAGGCCCAGTTGCCCTCCGAGTCGATCTTGAGGGTGCCGAAGCTGCCCTCGTGTACGCCTTCACGGAAGGAGGATTCGCCGGCATCAACGTCTTCGATGGTCAGTCGGCCGCTGGTCGACAGTTCCTTGTCTTCGATGACCTCGCCGGCGGTTTCCCCGTTGATCTCCGGCACGTCATCGGTGCCGGTGATGGTGACGGTGATTTTCTGTTCTGTGCCGTCCGCGGAGAAGACGGTAACAGTATCCTCGGTCTGCTCGCCCTGGCCGAGGGCCTGGATTTGCTCGTTCTTGGGGTCAAGGCTATAGGCCCAGTTACCCTCCGAATCGATCTTGAGGGTGCCGAAGCTGCCCTCGTGCACGCCTGCTTGGAACGCTGCTTGACCTGCATCGACGTCCTCGATGGTCAACCTGCCGCTGGTCGACAGTTCCTTGTCCTCGATGACCTTGCCGGCGGTTTCCCCGGCGATCACCGGCACGTCATCGGTGCCGGTGATGGTGACGATGATCTGTTGTTCCGTGCCGTCCACGGAGAAGACGGTAACAGTATCCTCAGTCTGCTCACCTTCGCCCAAGGCCTGGATTTGTTCATTCTTGGGGTCAAGGCTATAGGCCCAGTTGCCCTCCGAGTCGATCTTGAGGGTGCCGAAGCTGCCCTCGTGTACGCCTGCTTGGAACGCTGCTTGACCTGCATCAACGTCTTCGATGGTCAGCCGGCCGCTGGTCGACAGTTCCTCATCCTCGATGACCTTGCCGGCGGTTTCTCCGTTGATCTCCGGCACATCATTGGTGCCGGTGATGGTGACGGTGATTTTCTGTTCTGTGCCGTCCGCGGAGAAGACGGTGATGGTGTCCTCGGTCTGCTCGCCCTGGCCCAAGGCCTGGATTTGTTCATTCTTGGGATCAAGGTTATAGGCCCAGTTGCCCTCCGAATCGATCTTGAGGGTGCCGAAGCTGCCCTCGGAAATCCCTTCACGGAAGGTGGATTCGCCGGCATCGACGTCCTCGATGGTCAGCCGGCCGCTGGTCGACAGCTCCTTGTCCTCGATGACCTTGCCGGCGGTTTCCCCGGCGATCTTCGGCACGTCATTGGTGCCGGTAATGGTCATGAACAGGGTGTGGCTCGTGCCGTCCACGGAATAGACCGTGAAGGTGTCTATGACCGATTCGCCTTCGCCCAGCGCCTGGATATTTACCGCTTCATGGTTGAGCGCATAACTCCAGTTGCCGTCCTCTGACAGATGAAAACGTCCGTAAGTTCCGAAGAGTTCTCCGGACCGGAAGGCGGACTCACCTGGGTTTGGATCGGCAATACTCAGTCGGCCGGTGGCGTTGACCATCAGGTCTTCGCGCAGGTTTTCTCCGCTGCCGCTGATCGTGGCAGCGATTGGAGGCAGTTCCGATTCCTCCGGTACCACCTCTTCGGGAGGCTTATCGGCGGGGAGCGGTGATGGTGGAGGAAGCGGAATCTCCTTGGACGTTAAAACAACAGTGTCTGAATCGATCGCCGTTGCCGAGGGATCCGATAGCGACCCTCCGGGACGAGGCGCTTCGTTTTCCTGGATGAGAGGGGTTTGCAGGGACGAAAAGGCTTCAGCGTCGGACGGGAGGATCGCTTCACCATCAAACAGCCTTTGCTCTTCCCGTTGTTTCGTTCCTGTGTTCTGGGGAGTGGTGTCAGTCGAGGTTTCAGGCTCTTCAGACAGATTGTGTATGCCGACGAACTCCTTAGAAACCACCGGCTGCGAATCTTCAGCTTGGGCAGAGGCAATTTCAGCATCTTCCATGCGCAAATCAGGCTGTTTACTCTCCAGGCCCAGATGCAGGTTGCCATAATAGGAGTTGTCATCAACGCGCCGGGCGTTGGTCTGCCAGTTTTTTGCCTTTAAGCTGTCGGAGGTGAGGGGATCCGGCAGGACGTCGAGCCATTGATCACCGTTGGTATCGGTCCCTGCGGCTGCGGTGGTGTTTTTGCCTGTGCGTATATCCTGCACCATAACTGTCTCCTATGGAGGTATTTACCCAAAAGCAGGGAAACCCCTTAACAAGGGAACCCGGCTGCCCATGTTCAGGGCCCGTGGCTTTCCGTCCCCATCTTTCGAAGGGTTTGGCTTGATCTTGCGTGCTGTGTACAAAGTCCCTGACAGATTGTTTTTCGGCTGATCACCGGAAGAATTCATGCCAAGGCCCGACGTTATGTGCCCTTTTTTAGCGAAAAAGTTCACTCTTTTGAGTGATGGTTTGTTCTGTGATGAAGTGCTTTTACTCCGATCATGGCAGACAGTATCAGGGTAAACCCGATTTCTTGTGCTCTCTATGGTCAAAACAGGGAAGCACCGCAGGTCCGGTCCCGAGTTGTTGAAGATGCAGCAACCAGCGAGGTGCTTTCTCATCCTGCCCCCCAATATGGATCATTATCGCTCTCCTTTGCGGGTGGATTCATAACCGCGGTGACCTGATTGCCCTGCTCATTGTACACCAGGCGATCAAAGGCGATCATATTGGCCATGGCGATACCGCGACCATGGTTATGGGAGGCGCGGGAAGGGTCAAATTGCAGAAAGGATTTCCAGGCAAAGCCCTTCCCTTGGTCGGTGACCTGCAGGTAACAGGTGTCGTTCTTTTTTTCAAATATAACAGTGACGTACTTATCTTTATGCTCGGACATCTCCAGGCGGCGAGTCACCTCTTCCCGCCAGGCATTGGTATCCATCAGTTCAGTTTTATCATCGTAGGTGATCCCCAAATTACCATGCTCCACGGCATTGACGAGGATCTCTGCCGTGCCGTTGAGGGCTCGGTCCGGGTCCGGGAAGAGATTGGCCAGAAAGGAAGCCAGGCTTTCCGCCTCCTCCAGGGTTCGAAAACTGGCCTTGAGCAAATTGATCAGGCTGAACCCCATGCGATAGCGCTGCATTTCCGTGCGGAGAACCCGGCCCTGGGTCCGCTCTTTCACGGCTGAGGCCACCACCGAAACTAGGGTCTTGCGTTCCACCGGTTTGGTCAGGTAGTAAAAAACACCAGCCTTGATGCCTTCGCTGATTTCCTCAGGCTTGTCGGCGGCGGTTTGCATGACGATGGGGATGTATTTCAGGACCGGATCCGCCAGCATCCTCCGGGTTACCTCGATACCGTCGAGTTCTGGCATCATTCTGTCGAGGATGATCGCATCGAAATCATGAGCCCGGTCATGCAAAGTCCGCATGGCCTCGATGCCGTTGACGGCCGTGACCGTCCGATACCCCTCCTTGGTCAGGATCTGTTCCAACAGGCGCAGGGTTGTGGCATTATCATCAACGAGCAGCAGGGAGTGTTGTTTCACTTCCTGGCCGTGGCCTTTCAGGGAGCTTTGTGTCACCATAGTTGATCGGTATCAGGTTGAATTTGGATAATCATCAAGGCTTCTGCTCATCGTTCGCCAAACGATGAGTTAAGTGCCTTATGGATCGGCTTGAGCAGATAGGCGAGCAGGCTCTTTTGCCCGGTAATGATATCAGCATTCACGATCATTCCTGGCAGGATGATGTTTTCCCCTGGAGCCTCGCCGACATAGTTCTTGGCCAGGGTAACGATGCCTTTGTAATAGGTTTGCCCCTGGGGTTCGGTAAAGGTGGTGGCGGAGAGTCCGGTCACTGTACCGTCGATGGTGCCGTAACGGGAGAAATCGAAGCTGGTCACTTTGACTTTGGCCGGAAAGCCCATCTTGATGTGACCAATATCACTGGGCGAGATACGAATTTCCGCCAGCAACTCACTCTGCACTGGGACCACCTCCATCAACTTACTGCCCGGGGCCACAACTCCGCCCACAGTGTGCACTTCCAGCCCCTTGACGATTCCATCCACCGGCGAGCGCACCGCCAAGCGGTCCATCTGTTTCTGCAATCTGGCAAAAATCTCTTTGTTCTCATTATATTCGCTCTCAAGGGTCACCAGTTGCTGACGCGCGGTATCCTTGGCAGTAGAGTCGTTGGACCGCAAACGCCACTCAGATTCATTGATGGTGTCCTTGGCTTGCTGGATTTTAATCCGCTGCGCCTCGATACCTCCGCGTTGGGTGTTGATATCGCGCAGGGCGGACAGGTAGGTGGTTTCCGGCACCAGTCGCTCCCTGTAGAGCGCCTCCTGGTGGGCAAAGGCTGCCTCGGCCAGTTGCAGCGCCTTTTGAGCGGTGATGAGTTCCTGGTTGAGAATACCCACCTGTTTCTGCTTCTGAATACGTTGCTGGTTGAGAACTTCCTGCTCCTGCTGGTGGGCACGGATCATGCCCTCCAGGATTTCCAGATGAGCATTGGTTGCCGTGTCCTGGTTTACCCTTTTGTCCGTGCCTGTTGCTGCTCTGAAGTCGTCGCCGGCTATGAAACCTTTAAGCCGGCTGATACGCATCTCCAGGTCGGCCGTCTTGCCCTGGAGTCGCTGGAATTCGCTCCGGGTGTTTTCACCGCTCATACGCAGCAGGATCTGGCCAGCCTTCACCAGGTCGTCATCACGCACGGTAATCTCTTCCACGATCCCGCCTTCCAGGTGCTGGATGATTTGAATATGGGAAGAGGGTTTGATTTCGCCGGTTGTCCAGGCCAATTCCTTGATCTGGGTCAAGGCCGCCCAAACAACAAAAGTGATGAAGGAAAAGCAGATGATCAGGATGGAAGTCCGGATGAGATAGGGCGTCCGTGCCTCTTCCAGCATCGCCGATTGGGAGAGGATGCGAAGTTGCTCGGTGGTTGTTCTCGGTTTCTGCACCATGGGTTCAATGGCTCCGTATGGCAGGTTGTCGCGTGCGTTCGGTAACGGGCAGATATTACAGGGTTAAGTCTGCAGGGCTGCGAGCAGTTCGTCCGGTTTTCCGGCCAGCACCTGCCCGGTTCCTGTCAGGTAAATCATCTTGTCGGCCAGCAGGACGTCGGTCTTGCGGTCTGTCACAAAGAGGATGGTTTTCTTGCCTCGATGCATTTCCAGGAACTCGCGAAAGAGCCCGCCGGCGGTTTCGTTGACGGCTGCGGAGGGAAACTCATCGAACAGCATGATGGGTGCGTCGCGCAGATAGCCCCGGGCCAGGTTGAGCTGAAACGCATAAAGATCGGAAAGCTGTTCCGAGCGGTAATCCCCGATGAAGGTTTCAAGGCCCTGGGGCAGGGAGCGGCTCATCTCCATGGCACCGGCCCAGGTCAGCGCATTCCACAGTTCCTGGTCGGTGGCATCGGGCTTGACCATGCGCAGATTCTTCTCGATGGAACCGTGGAACAGTTCCACCACCTGCGGAACGTACGAGATATATTTGCGGAGCTCCACCGCATCCCGTTGCCGGATATCCAGGCCGTCGATGAGGATGGAGCCCATCTGTGGGGCATAGAGACCATTGACCAGTTTGAGCAGCGACGACTTGCCGGTTCCTGATCCCCCTGCCACGGCAATGATTTCCCCCTGTTTGATAGCAAGATTGAGTCCGGAAAAAACAGGGCCGCGCTCCGCAGTATAACGCAGGCCAACCCCACTGAAGGTGATGCTGCCCTGGAGGCGGAAGAGATCGGGATCAACCGCGGTGATCGTGCCTTCCGGTGGGGTCATGAGCAGCTTGTGGACCTGCCCTATGCTGCGGAATATGTACCGGATGCGCAGAAGCGAGTTGCAGATGACCTGCATGGGGGAGAGTACCCGCCAGATGAGCATCATGGACGCAATCAGTGCGCCGGTGGTGATTTGGCCGTTCCAGACCAGAAAGATGCCGGTTGTCAGGGTGGCTACCCCTGCAACGACGGACAATCCGTAGGCAAAGGCCTCGATGAGGGAGGTGAGAAAGGCGGAATGGAAACCGGTCATCGCCGATTCACCGGAAAGCCGATGGAAGCGGGCCCACCAGGCCGAACTAAGACCGTGGGCCTTGATGATCCGAATTTTCTTCATCGTTTCCACCAGCAGGGCCTGTTTTTTTACTCCGGCGATGGCGCCTTTTTCGGTGTTGGCCTGGATCCGGGGCAGCATGATCAGCGCAAGGATACAATAACAGAGCCCCAGGATGAGGGGGATCAGCGCCAGCGGACCACCGATGAAGGCAATGACGGCGATAAAGATGAGCGTAAAGGGCAACTCCAGAACCGAGATGCCGGTGGGGCCTGAAAAAAAGTCCCGGATGTTGTCAAAATCCTTGATCCTGGCCACCTGAGAGGGAATGGATGAACCCTCGATCAACCGGGGGGGGAGAAAGAGCAGTCGCTCAAAAATGGCTGTGGTGGTGATGGCATCCAGTCGTACCCCGAGATAGGCGAAGGTCCGGGCCCGAAGGAATCGCAACACTGTTTCCGAAGCCATGGCCAGGAGCGCACCAACCACAAGATACTGCAGGGTTTCCGCTGAATGGCTGCCGATCACCTTGTCATACACAACCATTACAAACAACGAGGAGGCGAGGGCCAGGATATTGATGATCAGGCTGACCGCAAAAACCTGCAGGATGATAGAATCGAAGCGGCGCAGGAGATCGCGAAACCATGACCATGTCTTGGGATTGATCTGTGCGCTGATGGTGTTGCGGTGGCGGAGTTCCCGGGTCAGCGGGGAGAAAATGTAGAGCGTTCCCTTCAAATTGGGGTGCTCCAGGCCGGGCGTGACGGTTTCATCGGCAGGATTGTAGGTCTGGAATCCTGTTCTTTCAGGATTGGGGAGGAGAACCAGTGGGTGCTCCCCCTGGGCTTTATCCTCGGCGACAAAAAGACAGGGCGTAAGACGATGGTCGGCACTGTGCAGCCGTAACCCGGCTGATTATACATGAAACCCGAGATTGACCATGGTGTTGATCAGGTCCACCTGGTCGAGGCTGCCCGGGACATGGGGCAGGGCTTCACAGATTTGACCGGCCTTGCCCCGCCACTCCAGGGCTGCGATCAAAAAGGTGAGGGCCCGCGCATGAGGGGAAATGGAGTCCAGACCCATCCAGCCAGGCGGTTCCAGGGTTTCCCGCAGTATCCGGCTCTGTTCGCGAATGTCGGCAATGGGTTTCACAGGCGAAACTCCCGGAACGGCAGCACATTGAAAATTTTACTGTCCAGCGGCGAGGTTTCCTGGAGTTGCCCTTTATGGAGAAAGTATTCCCGGTCGGCCAGGCGCAGGATATTGCGGTCGTCGGAGATTATCACCAGAACCGTACGCGGCCGTAGTCGACCAAGCAGGGAGAAAATCTTGTTGTAGCCGTACTTGTCAAGCCCCCGATCAGCGTTGTCAAAGAGGATGATGCGTGGTTTGTTGGCCAGAACCCGGGCAATGGCGATACGCTGTTTAAGTCCGGGCGGAACAGGGTCAGTGACATTGTCGGTGAGCTGGGTTTCATAACCGGCCGGTAGCACGGCCACAGTCTCGTCAATGCCCAGCATGTGGGCGGCAATCATGGCATCCTGCTCATTGATGCTCCCGAAAAAAGTGAGGTTTTCCCGGATAGTGCCATAGAAGATGCTTCCCTGTTCCGGAAGATAGCCGATATGGGTGTTCAGGATAGTCGGATTCACCAAGTGGGGTGAGGCATCATCCACCGATATTGAGCCGTTCGTAGGCTCAAGTAGACCGATGGCCAGGTTGAGCAGTGTGGTTTTTCCAGACCCGGATGCGCCTGATATGGCAATGGAATCGCCGGGTTTGAGGGAAAGGTTGATGTGGCTGAACAAGGGAGGGGCTGAAGGCGAGTAGCGGAAGGAAACGTCATCAAAGACCAGGCGGCCTTCCGGTTGTTTGTTCTGCCCGGCGCTGCTATTCCTTCGTTGCGGCAATTCAAAGATGGCATCGAGTTCCTTGCGGTCGATGAAAAAAGACTGGAATCGCGCCCACAGGGAAAGAGCACGCTGGATGGGCTGCATTATGCGTCCGGAAAGCAACACGCAGGCCGCCAGACCACCGGTTCCCATATCTCCGGAAAGAACCTTGAGTGCTCCTATGGAGACAATGGTCACTGTCATCACTTGGGAGAAGATCAGGCCGCAGTTCTGAGCAATGGCATTGGTCAGGGCGACCTGATAATGGGCCTGGGAAATCCGTCCCTGTAGGCGATCATTACGGCGCAGGAAGAATTTTTCCAGTCCGAGCCCCTTGAGAGAATGGATGCCGGACAGTGTTTCAATAATGAAGTTGTAACGGATTTTGTCGCTGAAATCCTGTTCCTGCACCTTCTTGCGGAGATTGATACCGATGTACCAGGCAAGCACGCCGAAACAACAGAAAAGCACCAGTGGAGCAAGAACCAGATTCCCCCCGATGTACCAGATAAGGACAAGAAAAATGAGAGCGAACGGGAGGTCGACGATGGTCAGCAGGGCCTGGCCGCTGTAAAAGCTCCGCAACCTGCCGATGGCGGAGAGTTTTTGCAGGTACGCCCCAGAGCCCTGGGCTTCCAATTTTTGCAAGTCTGCCTGGAGGATATGCTGCAGGGCCAGGCAGGCGGTCTTGTGTTCAAAGACAGCGCCGGACCAGGAAGTCAAATAGGAGCGGCCGATACGCAGACCCATCTCGAGAAGGACTGCTGTGATCACGCCGAAAATGAGCAGGCTGAGGGTGCTCAAGCCGTAATTGGGAAGAATCCTGCCATAGGCCTGCAGCATCATGATCGGCATGGCCAGTGCCAGCAGATTGATGACGAGCGATGACAGTACCAGATGCCATCCGTTGACCTGGAAATCGGAGTCCAGTTGGGCGTCTTTGCTGTCCTGAAGAGTGGATGCAGTGCTCATAGATAGAAGGGCGTGCTCTTTGCTGTAACAGCTTTAAATAAAATGTTTTTTTGTCGATTGTTGCTGAACCACCTGTTGCGATGACGCTGAAACAAAATTGGTCAAACGAAAATTCACTCTCAAGTGAGCCTTTTGCAAAAAGACGGTTTCGTCATTCCCGAGGCGGTTATCGGGAATCAAGCTTTTGAAAAATCAAAGAGTTATAGATTCCCGCTTTCGCGGGAATGACGAAAAATTCGCCAGCAATTCATTTTGCAAGAGGCTCAAGTAAATCAAGTATAGGGGGCAAATAATCAAAGAGTCAATACGCGTAAACCCTTATTTTTATATTTTTTTTTAAACGCCCCCCCCCACCCCCCCGTTTTCCGGCGGGGTCGATGTCCCATTTCGGCCAATGGTGGGGCATTAATTTGTTCCTGCCGCCTCGTAATGCTCAGATTACTAATCAACGAGTTTGCCTGTTCATCAACGACGAAACTGCCTTCATCGATAAAGACGGCAAGGGCATACCATGTCATTTTTTATGGCAGACCTGCCCCAAAATTTGGTCAACCATATCGCCATTAGGGTACAGAAGCGTGTCTTTGGTTCCATTGAGGAAGCGTCACTAATGCCATGTAACATTTAAACTCGTATTTTAAGGAATCGTGTATACTGGCAGCGACATCCACCAGGAGGCTGCTATGTCAACACGATATCGAGTCACTCTGACTGAAGAGGAGCGCAAGGAACTAGAGGCATTAACCCGAAACGGCAAAACCTCGGCCAAGAAATTTATCCACGCCCGGGCACTGTTGCTCTGCGATGCGGGGTAAAACGGTCCCGCCTGGAAAGTTGCTGACGTTGCATCGGCTCTTGGCATCACCAGTCGGACCGTTGAACATTTGAAAAAACGCTTTGTCGAAGAGGGCTTTGAAGCCGCTCTCATTCGTAATCCAAGGGAAAAGCCACCACGAGGAGTTCTTTTTGACGGAGCCTTCGAGGCACGGTTAATCGCTTTGGCCTGTTCGGAGGCCCGCTGGGATATCATCGTTGGACGGTTCGATTACTGGCCGACAAAGCGGTTGAACTTGATCTGGCGCCGTCAGTTTCCCACATGACGGTACAGCGAGTCCTAAAAAAGCGAATACAAACCTCACCTCCGGAAGTACTGGAAAATCCCGCCGCAAGGGTGTTCGGCATTTGTAGCGGCAATGTAAGTTGTGCTGGAGGTGTATCATCTGCCCTATGATCCGGATTGTCCGGTGGTCTGTATGGATGAATCCTGCAAGCAACTGATTGGTGAAGTGCGCCAGCCAATTCCTTGCAAACCTGGCCAACCGGCACGCATTGACGATGAATATGTACGAAATGGTGTGGCGGAAATATTCATGGAAGTTGAACCTCTGACCGGCAGGCGACATGTGGCGGTAACGGAACGCCGCACCAGGAAGGATTGGGCGAAACAGATCAAGCAGATGCTTGATGAGCGCTGTCCCGGGGCAATCAAAGTTCGGCTGGTGATGGATAATCTGAATACCCATCGAGTGGCTTCGCTCTATGAAACATTTCCTGCCAATGAGGCGAGACGGTTGGTCGAACGTCTTGAAATCCATTACACGCCGAAGCATGGCAGTTGGATCAACATGGCGGAGATTGAACTCAGTGCTTAGAAAGGTCAATGTCTCGATCGCCGGATAGCCGATATAGCCACCATGCAGACCGAGGTTGCAAATTGGCAGCATGCTCGGAACAATGCGACACGAAAGATTGATTGGCAGTTCACGACAGCCGATGCACGGATAAAGCTGAAGTGCCTTTATCCGAAGTTATAATCGTTACGCGGCACTGGACCTGATGTGTTACTGGCACTGGCATTTTTCTTGCGCTGTAAATTTCCCCATAAATTAACAGTCTATTTGCTTGATTATTTGACGCAACTTTTATATATAAGAGACAACTTTCGACTCATTTCCAATGAGATACCCCTTTCCAGGGCTTAGCTGAACACGATTTTCGTGTTCTTGAAATCCAGTAGCACGCTGCGCTGTTTTTTCCCGGCCAGAGACGTTTAATCGCAGAGGCGAACGTCTTTCTTTGACTTAGGAGAGTTGCGCGCGCACCCTGTAAAACGGATCCATTGATTCGTTTTCCTCTCGTTCATTTTCCCCCTTGAACCGATAGTTCTTTCTCTGTCTTTTCGAAGTCGCATTCTCTCTGCGCATTCTCGGAACGACTGATCCTGTCGTTTTCAATACATACCCCACCCCGCTCATTCATCGGGAGCTGTTACGTCATGCTCCCGGCGGAGCCATGCCGTTTTGCTCCCCCATACTCATAAGGAGGCAACACCATGGCATCATTGCAGGAACAGATCCAATCCATCAACGAACGCTTGCGATCATTCGGCAACGAGGCGATTCAAGAAATCAAGATGACCGACAAGGGCGGTAACGTGATCGGTCAGATCAAGTACGGCTTTCGGCCGCAGTACGTCTTTGACAGTGTCAACGAGGTGCTCGGTCCGGAGAATTGGCGGTACGAACTCACCAAGGAGGAGATTTTCGAGTCCCAGGCGGTCGCCGAGGTTCGATTGTTTGTGAAGATCGACGGTGACTGGATGTGTAAGGGCTCGCACAAGGGACAAATGCATATCGTCAAAGGCAATGTCGGCGATGCCCAGAAAGGGGCCATCACCGATGCCATCCAAAAATGCATGTCACTGTTGTCCATCGGCAGCGATGCCTACAAGGGACTGTTGAAGAACGTCTACCTTCAGGGAACGCAACGAACGCAGCCACCCGCACAATCCAACCCTCAACCGAAAACAAAACCCGCATCCACAACCAACCAACCCATTGAACCACTTGCCAACCAAAGCGATTCCTCGGCAACCTTGCCCAAAATCGCTGGCGTTACCTTCGAGAACCGTCAAGGGGTGATAATCGCCATCGGCGACCATCTCTTCGACAAGAAGGAACTGCTCAAGGCCGCAGGCTTTCAATGGGATAAGACCGGCAAGACCTGGATGAAGCAAGCCGCTTAATCACCACAACATCACCCAACCCAACCAAAGGGGGAGCGATACCATTCCCTCGGCGGGAATCCGTGTATCCTCTCTCGTTTTTTCAGGAGGATACCACCATGTCAGACCAGTTGATGCTCACCCTGCAGGCTGCTCTCCAGCAGCTTGCCATCCAACAGACCGAGGCAACGCTCGGTGATCGGAGCACCTATCTCGGGGCTTCCGACATCGGCGCCTGCCCTCGTAAAACCATTCTCAGAAAGCTCCATACTCCAGAGGCCGACCTCGTTACCCTGCTGCGGCAGCGACGCGGTCACATGGCCGAGGAAGTGGTTGCCGCCGCCTTCATGATTGCTGGTTTCAGCAACTTCCAGCGACAAACCGAGGTTCGACATGCGGGCGCTGTCCCGGTCATGGCCCATCTCGATTTTGTCTTCATCTCGGAAGTGCGCAAAACCATGGCAGTCCTGGAGGTGAAAGCACCGGAGAACATCCCGGAACACCCCTACGGCGCCTGGGAGACCCAACTCTATCTACAAATGGGACTGCTGGCTGACAGCTTCCCCGACTACACCGTGGAGAAAGGCGCCATCCTGGCGGTCAACTTCGGTGATCAGGGAATGCGGCTTTTTGGCGGCTACACCCCCCAGGACACCATCTATCTCGGCCTGATCGACCGGGCCGCCACCATCTGGAACCAATACCAATCCTACAGTGCCGGTGATCTGGCCACCCCCTCCATGGAGGTGGGACCTCTTTGCGGTTACTGCCCCTTCATCATGGACTGCCCCAAGTTCGAGGCCGAGGAGGTACGCGAGCTGACCGAGAGTGTCGAGATCCTGCTGGAGCTGCAACACCAGCAAAGAGATCTGGATACAGAGATCGGCATGCGTAAGAGCAACCTGCTGGCTATCGTGGCTCAACGCGGTCCGCTCAAGGCTTACGGCCATCTACTGCGCAAGGCGGTTCGCACCAGGAAGTCACTGGATACGGACCAACTCAACCAGTTCCTTCAGGGCTATGGTCACTCGCTCAATGATTTCCAGAAGAGCAGCTCTTACGCCTTCCTGGAGATCAAGAAAGCCGCCTGAACCCAGGCTTCCCATCCACATCGATCCCAATCTCTCCCCATGGTGGGGAGAGCAATCACCTCATTTCTCAAGGAGAATCCTCATGTTGAACAAGACCATGCTGATCGGCAATTTAGGCGCAGACGTTGACACCCGCTACACCAAGACCCAGGTCGCCGTGGCCACCTTTCGCATCGCCACCACCGAACGGTGGAAGGATAACGAAGGCAAGCCACAGGAATCGACCGAATGGCATCGCATCGTTGCCTTCGGCCGTCTGGCTGAGATCTGCTCCGAGTACCTTTCGAAAGGCTCCCGGGTCTACCTGGAGGGCCGTTTGCAGACCCGCAAATGGCAGGACACGGAAGGTGTTACCCGCTTCACCACGGAGATCATTGCCCGTGAGATGAAGATGCTGGGCGGCGGCGAGCGAACCGATATTCCGGTCCCACCGGAAGACGGCCAGGATCCGCCTCTCTCCGACGACGTGCCGTTCTGATTGCGACACATTGCTGCCACACAACTCCTCAGGCCTGAACTCCACCTCTGTGGGGTTCAGGCCCTCTCTCTTCCGAACATCAGGAGAACCACATGAACCACCTACCCAACCAACAGGAACACCTTCATGCAGAACCATCGTTCTGCACCCCTTTTCCCTGGACCATTGCATCCCATCCGGACACCGAAGGCGGATATGTCATCCGTGAAGTCCGTTATGAGCAACAGACATGGTGCGACCAGGGCTATGACATCTCCATTGAGGAAGGCGACCGACGCAGTCTACTGGTGGCACGGCATGATGCCGGCAACATCCGCCTGCTCCAGGCCGCCCCGGTTCTGTTTGTCGCCCTGCGGGATCTGGTGACTTCCACCGGTACAGCCGCTGCGGCGGCACGCACCGCGCTGGAAGGCATCTTCCCCGATTGGCAACAACTGGAGATCCATGGCAACCAGGGAGAACGACCATGACACAACGCACCGAATCCGCCCGGCAGGCACTTGATCAATACTGCCTGAGCAAGGGCGAACCCATGGACACCCTCGAAACCGGAATCATCGATCTCTTGACCGACCTGCTGCACCTGGCCAGATTAGAGGGTCTGGATGCCTGCATGATCGGCCAGACCGCGCAGATCCATTTCGTGGTCGAGATCGAAAAGGCACGTACACCCTAACCACCACAGGAGAACACCATGGCACGACTGGGTTCACAGGCCAAGGCCGGCTTCTATCCGACATCGGAGAGCGTCCGTGGCCAACTCAAACAACTGCTTGATCTTGAAGACGGTGCCCGCATCCTTGACCCCTGCTGCGGCCAAGGCCAAACCCTTGCCGCACTGGCAGAAGGAAGCGGCGCTATCACCTATGGCATTGAACTCGATCATGATCGGGCCACCGAGGCACGGCAACGAATCGACCATCTGCTCTGGGGCGACGCCCTGGTGGAGATGCGGATCTCACCCGGCGCCTTTGGCCTGCTCTATCTCAATCCACCCTACGACTACAGTCTGGAGCCGGAGGCCCAGGCCCAGCGGCTGGAAGCGCTCTTTCTCAGACGCTTCCAGGAAACCCTACACAAGGACGGCTGGCTGGTGCTGGTTGTCCCCTACACCGTGCTGGCCGCTTGTGCGCCGATCCTGGCTCGGCATTTCACCGACCTTCAGGTCTACGCCTTTCCGGAAGAGGAGTTTCACACCTTCCATCAGTGTTTGGTGCTGGGGCGGAAACGCTCGCTGGTAACCAAGGTCAAAGCAACCAAGGCAGAGCAGGAACTGAATTGCATCGCCGGCATGGCGCCGGAGATCTTTCTGGCTACTGCTCCGCAGTTGGCCAGTTGCACGCAACGGCTGGCAATACCTGCGCCCAAGCATCACTGCACCTTCAGGTGCAGCCGGATCGATCCGAGGGAGGCTATCCCCCAGGTTCGCAAGAGCGGGCTGCTGGATGATCTGCTCACCCATGATCTGGCGCCGGGAAAGTGCCACTCCATCCGGCCCTTGGCGCCGTTGAAGAACGGCCACTTGGCCCTGATGCTTGCCGGCGGTTACATGAACGGCGAGATCGAGATGGACGGCCACCGGCTGGTGATCAAAGGCGTGGTCCACAAGACCGAAAAAATTCACTCCATCGCCGAAAACAACAGCGGCGACACCATGGTCACCACCCGTGACCTGTACCAGCCCACGGTCAAAGCCATCGACATGGCCAAGGCCGAAATGCTGATCATCCGCTGAACCTTTTTTGACCCTATCCACACCAACCCATGGGGGAGCATTCCCCGGTGGGGATGTCTCCCTCTTTTTTCAGGAGGCATCATGCACGACTATCTCACCATCCGCAGCAACGGCTTTGTCACCTACTGCGACGGCCTCATCGCCAGCATCCAGGCGGATCAGGCGCGGGCGTACCTGCTCAGTCTGGTCGGCAGCCCGGCCCAAATCCAGGCCACCTCGGCCCACTTCTACAACGGCGGTTTCAGCCGGATCTCCGGAATCGAACCCACTCCCTTGGAGTTGGGCCGCACCCCGGGAACCATCCGCTCCATCCGGGCGCGGAAGATCGGCGATGTGGTCAACAAGGTGCTGATCAGCGCCGAGCAGTTCGAACGCAAGGCCCAGCACACCGAAACCGCCTGCTCGGTCATCGTCTTCGGCGAGGACATGCCAGCGGTCAAGCAGCAGGCCTATCACCGTTTGGACAACAGCACCACTATGCCGCTGAAACCTGCCTGGCGCGACTGGTTATGGGACGAGGTCCTGCAACCGGAGCGGCTCTATTCCTTCGGTAATCCGCACCTGCGGCAGGCCTGGAAGATCAGTTGGCAGGAAGAGGCGTTGGAGGAACGGATCCTGGAAGGGATCCGGCTCGGCTATCTCGGTTAAACGAACTGAAACACAACCCGATCAGGGGAGGCATTCGTTCCCCTGACGGGGATCGTCTGCCTTCCCCATGGAGGACAGACGATGGACATCCCTTTAAGCGAATTTCTCGATCAGTGGGGCGACGTTCTCAAGTCCCAGGTCATCACTACCATGCACCCGGTCTATCAACCCAAGGGTGAAGATCAGTGGGATGCGCAGGCACGCGCACAACTGGGCCAGCTCAAACGCACGCCGTTTGAGGCCCAGATCCGCTGCGGCATCCTGCCCATTGCCCGGACGCTCTACAAAGAGGACCGCAAAGGTGCCTTCCTGGTGGGGGAGATGGGCGCGGGCAAGACGATCATGAGCCTGGCCGTGGCCGCGCTCGATCCCAAACCGGCCAAGCGCATCCTCATTCAATGCCCCGGTCATCTGGTGCGCAAGTGGATCAGGGAGGCGGAAGCAACGCTGCCCGGGTGCACCTGCATCAACCTCAACGGCCGGGATATGACCCTGTTACTCGATCATAAACAGAAACCTGCAAAACCACGGGGCACCGAGATCTGGGTGCTGGGTAAGGAGCGGGCCAAGCTGCACTACCAGCGCAAGCCCGGTCTCATGGTCCGGCAAGGGGCAACCTGCTGCCCGGACTGCGGCGCTCAGGTATTCAACAATCTGAGCGACCAGGCCCCGGTCTGCGAACATTGCCAGGCCCGGATGTGGTCGGCCGACGGTAGACGCAACCGGCGCTATGCCAAGGCCGAGTTCATCAAACGCTATCTCCCCAAGAGCTTCTTCGATCTGGTCATCCTTGACGAGGTTCATGAACTCAAGGGAGGCGGCACTGCCCAGGGCCAGGCCATGTCCTGTCTGATCGCCCGCTCCCGCAAGGTGCTGGCGCTCACGGGAACACTCATGGGAGGCTACTCGAAGGATTTGTTCTACCTCCTCTGGCGGATGTTTCCCCGGCAGATGGTGCAGGCCGGTTTCGAATACGGCCGCACCCTCGGTTTTGCCGAACGCTACGGGGTGGTGGAGCGCACTTACAAGGACGACGATTTGGGCCCGGACTGGAATCAGGCCAGCATCGGCCGCAAGATCGGCAAGGCCAGGATTAAGGAGGCGCCGGGGATTTCCCCGCTGCTGCTCCCGGATCTGCTCTTGGAGCGTTCCGCCTTTGTCCGGCTCAACGATGTCAGCCAGGCCCTGCCCGATTACGAGGAAATCATTGTCACCACCCCGATGGATGAAACATTAAAGACCCCTTATTTCGAACTCGCCAACACCCTGGTGGCTGCCACCCGCAAGGCGCTCGCCTGCGGGGACATGCGGCTCTTGGGCAAAATGCTGCAAAGTTTGCTTGCTTATCCGGATGGCTGCCGCTTCGGCGAACGGGTCTATCTCGAACGCGGCGGTGTGGAGGAACTGATCGCCTCGGCTCCGGCCCTGGAGATCAACCTCCTGGCCAAGGAAAAGCGGCTGTTGGAGATCCTGGCTACGGAACGCAAACAGGGCCGCAAGGTGGCGGTCTTCCTCGAACACACCGGTACCCGTGACCTGGTGCCCACCCTGGTGGACAAGCTGCATCACCATGGTTTCACCCCTTTGGTCCTCCGGGGCCAGGCGGTCAAACCGGAACAGCGGGAAGACTGGCTGAAGGAAAACCTCGCCACCGGCCGGTACGACTGTCTGCTCTGCAACCCCAACCTGGTCAAGACCGGTCTGGATCTGCTCGACTTCCCGACCATCGTCTTTTTCCAGTGCGGCTATTCGGTGTTCACCCTTAGGCAAGCCAGCCGCCGTTCCTGGCGGATTGGTCAGAACCTGCCGGTGCGGGTCTTTTACCTAGCCTATGCCGAAACCATGCAGGACAAGGCACTCAGCCTCATGGCCCAGAAGATGGAGACCTCGCTCGCAGTTGAGGGCGAACTCTCGGGTCAAGGGCTGGCTGCCCTTTCCGAATCGGAGAACAGCATGCTCTACGAGCTGGCCAAGGCCCTCACCGGCCAGCAGCCGGTGGAGGATGTCACTACCGCCTGGAGCAGGTATCGCCAGCGGGAACTCACCTCGGTACTCGATCTCGATGAGACCGAATGCATTACCACCACCGAGGAAACCCGGGTGACCACCACAACCACCATCAGTTCCCCCGATGGGCAGACCGCCCTGGTCCGCCACGAGTTGGTGATCAGGGGAAGGGTCTATCTTCGGGGCAATACGGCGGTGGCCTATGTGGATGGTAATCGCTTCCGGCTGCAAGCTGGGGTGATCTATTGGCAGGATCGCCGGATCGGTAGCTATGACCGCCACGGTCATGGCGAGATCAACCACAAACCCATTCGTCTCTACAAGCCGCCTCACCTTGGCCACTTCGTCTTGGCCGAGGTCCGGCAGGCTGCTTGAAACCAGTAGAACTTAAAAAATCCCTGCCGGGGCACACTGCCCCGATGGGCTGTTGTGCCTCGTTCATAGGAGGCACACATGCTCTACATCAAAGATCTCTGCGGCGTCTATCAACCCGCACCCAAGGAAACCGTTCTCTCCGAAGCCCGTAAACTCAGCGGGTATCAGTTCCGGCGTGGGGCCGCGATCCTGTCACCAGCCGCCGCCAAGGAGGCCATCGGGCTCAAGCTCACCGGCCTGGAGCACGAGGTGTTCGGCTGCCTGTTTCTCGACAGCCGGCATCTGGTGCTGGCCTGGCGGGAGATGTTCCGGGGTTCGATCAACCGCAACTCGGTCTATCCCCGCGAGGTGGTCAAGGAGGCGCTGACGCTCAATGCAGCGTCGGTCATCATTGCCCATAACCACCCCTCCGGCGGTATCCAGCCCAGTAAGGAAGATCTGGAACTCACCCGCACCCTGACCGAGATCCTCAAGGTGATCGACGTTCGGGTGCTCGATCACCTGATCGTGGGCGACGAGGTCGTCTCCCTTTCCGAAACCGGCCATCACAGCGCCTGACACCTATTGGGGATGACCCAATGGAATATCCCTGCATCCAAGGAGCGAAATCATGAACGATCAAAAACAATCCATCTACGAAGAAATCACCGCCAAGATCATCACTGCCCTGGAAGACGGCGTCAATCCCTGGGCTAAGCCCTGGCAATCGGTCCATTACGGCCCGTTCCGCAATGGGTTCACCAACCGGCCCTACCGGGGGATGAACGTGCTGTTGCTCAATCTGGTGGCCCTGGCCCGTGGGCATGTCGATCCCCGCTGGCTCACCTATCGCAATGCCGAGCAGTTGGGCGGCCATGTACGCAAGGGTGAGAAAGGGGCTGCCATTGTTTTCTGGAAGTTCCTGCCCGCCAGGGACCGGGACGGCGATGCGCAGCCCGATGCCCTCACCGATGACGAACAGGAGCGGAAGCTGATCCCCTTTGCCCGCAGCTACACAGTGTTCAACGTGGAGCAGTGCGAGGGGCTGGACCTGCCGCCGTTGGTCGAAGAAGAGACGCCGAGTCTGGACGAATGCAACCAACTGGCGGAGCAGATCCTAACCTTGCCAAACCTGAAGCATGGCGGCAACAAGGCCTGCTATCTGCCGGGTCCGGATATGGTGATTCTGCCGCATCGATCCAGCTTTGAGCAGGATGATTTTTATTTCAGCACTGGCTACCACGAGATCTGCCACTGGACGGGCCATCCCAGCCGGTTGAACCGGATGTTCGGCACCCGGTTTGGTGATCTCGGCTATGCCTTCGAGGAGTTGGTGGCCGAGATCGGCGCCGCCTTCCTCGGTGCCCATACCGGCATTCCCTTTGAGAACATGCGCCATCCGGAATATATCCACCACTGGTTGCAGATCCTTCAGGGCGACAGCAAGGCCATCTTCACCGCAGCTGCCAAGGCCCAGCACGCTGCCGACTTTATCCTCGAAAAGGCAGGGATTGTTGGTGTTCAGGAAAAGGTTCCTGCAACGAACGAACTTCCCGTTGCGGCGTGAGAGGAGGGGCTGATGGCAAAAATGAGAAGGTACAAAGTTCCGGTGGTTTTTGAGTTCGCAGGTGAATTCAGCATAATGGCGCCGTCACTCGCAGCAGCGAAACAGTATGCGCTGCAACATTGTGGGCTCACCATAGGCACGGTCCATTCGACCTTGCCAGCCGACCAGGTTGACTGGAAATTTTCCTGCCATCCAACCAAAAAGGTCGGGAAAGGGTGCCGTTGTGAAGAGCCGATAACTGACCACGAATAATTCGAAGAAACGAAGAAACCACAGCAACGCAAACGGCTGCTCCGACCATGACGGTTGGACAGCCGTTTTTTTATTGCCGATTTAACGGGTCAATAAAGGCAAGAAACAGGGCCTTCGGCAAAGAAAGAAGAAACGGCGTGTTGGAAGAAACGAAGAAACAGGGGAGAACCGATGGTGCAAGGTTGTCAAAACAGGAATCGAATTGCCGCCCGGACCGGCTTACTGGAGCCCATACTTTTTCTTGAAATCCCCAACCCAATCTTCGTGTCCGCCCGATTCTTGTATCGACTCAACAACCATTTGAATGGTCAACCTGCTAACTCGATGACGTAGGTGCTGCGGGATCGCCTCATGTAGAAACGGCCATAACCCGCCGTGCGCCATCCCATCATCCGTTGACCTCAAAAAAGCCGGATTCCTTGCATCGTGCAGCAATATGAAGGTCCCTTGCTTGGCAAAGGCAAACATCGCCTCACGAAAAAATTGGTAGTAGTTCGCAAACGGACAGATTGTCCCTTTGACAATAGCCGCTTCAGAAAAACCAAGTTCATCCAGGCGCTGCCAATATTTCCTGCCGATATGGTGCAAGTAACATTCACCAAGCCGGTCTGGATACGGATTTCGACCCTCGCAATCACCGCCAGCAAAAACAGAGCAGCCACCAAATTCTCTTTCCACCAGCTTTGCTTCGATAAAGAGGCTGTTGCATGTGCCTGACAAAATAATGTCGATAGACGTGGGTTGGCCGTTGTCCTCGTTAAAGACTGAACGGTCGTCGTGCTCAAAAACCGCCGCGACGTCCCCTCCTGGCCAATCGATACCGAGCCTTTCAATCGCAATCTTCAATGGACCGAGATCGTTGCGCACAATCAGGGGGCCTATCAGGTTGAAGGCCATCGCCTGGCTGCTTAGCCCGTGATGCAGGTATTTATGCAGAGGGAACGAATCCTCGCCGAGATGTTTCTCCTGTTCTTGGCGGATGTAATCCGCGACATCTTCACAGATGAGATTCATGGGCCACAGATCATGACGGGCGAGACAGTACCCCATCCTGGGATGGGTTTCGCATCCTCGCTCGCTGAACCATTGTTCCGCAACTTTACGCAGAGATGCCTCGAAACACTTGTATCGTGTATAAGGCCAATTTCTGGCCAGTTGCCGACTGTTGATGTTTTTCATGGAAGCGCTCTTTGCTTGCCAACCAGCCCTTCAGCCAGTTCCAAAGCATCCACCGGCCAGAAGCACTCTGGTCGCGGGCGATTGACGCCGGGATGTCCGGCCTTGGGGCGGCAGTTCAGGATTTGGTCGACCCATTGTGCGGGTATGGCGCAGGCTGCCGAGAGCGTCTCCAGCGAGTTGGCCAAGGAGGCAGCCCTGGGCTTTAAGCAAATATTGGCAGCGCAATATCCCATTTATTTGAACTTTTTCTTATTTTTAACAACCCAATCGGCAAGCTGACCAGAGCGCCTTTGGATATCAACCTTCTCAGAAGGCAATTTCTCTTTGGCATGCTCGGTAAATACATTTATCAGATCAAACATTGAGGCGTTGTCCCGATGCTTGGAATTGAAGACTGCACTTGAAAGCTCGCCCGCGAAACATAGCGGCAAGTATCCTATCGCCAGCTCTTCTCTTTTGAGCTTGTCCTCTGGGCTTAGTTTTCTGAAAATGAAATCGTTAAAAGCATTTCTGTACATATCAATAACGGTGGATTTTGATTTCGGGATGATGTCAAAAATCATTTTGCTGAGGTCTAACTCAGCCAGACGTTGCGGAGAAAATTCGATATCGCTGAGTTGATTTACGTACGTTGCTTTTTCACCCAGTCCTGAAAACACATCGCCAAAAGCTTTATCTAAACGGCTTAAAAAATTCTTTGCTTTCCCTGAATGAATGACTCTTGCTCCATTCTGACCGGCAGGCAACACCAAGCCATTGGCGCACACTAAGCGATGAAGGAAATAGTCAATAGAAACAGCAGTATCACCAACCATACTGTTGCAAAATTCAAGACCAATTTCTGTTTTATCTTCAGAAATACCTCCTCGACCGGAAACTGTTCCAGAAATGTGCGTGCTCGTAAGCCGAAGGTGCAGTCTCGTGTTTATTGAATATGCCTCTTTCAATGTAAGTTGCCCAGATGGAGACAAATTATTTTCTGATTACCACTGAAACTCAGCCGATTTTTTTGGTGGTGGGTCGCTATTTGACCTACCACCTATGTCATAGTGCTCCAAACATTCACCACACAAGGAGCGCTCCATGGCCAAAAACAAC
>Ga0074195_1002187_pt1 | contig 22982 bp, 23 predicted proteins | sample EPASupsiteHSE623_FD_64525 | JGI IMG/M metagenome (GOLD analysis project Ga0074195, IMG submission 64525) | Bioremediated contaminated groundwater from EPA Superfund site, New Mexico - Sample HSE6-23 | ecosystem: Environmental > Aquatic > Deep subsurface > Groundwater > Contaminated ...
CAGCGACAGGCCGGCTTTCCAGTTCCCGCCGTTTATTTCCCCGGCAAGTTTCACCGGCGCGCCGGCCGCCTCGCCCCTGGCTGAAAAAAGATGCCTTGCTCCAAGCCGGGAGTAGTCGAAGTCCGCGGTCGTTCTGCCGCGGGGATACTCAAGACGCCCCCGCGCCGAGGCGCGCTCCGCGGAATAGGCGCCTGAAAGGGATACCGACAGCCCGGCGTAATTCCCGCCGCAGGAAAAAATGTCCATCTTTCCCGCCGCGTAGGCGAACCTGCAGTTTATGCCGGAAACCGTTTTCCCTCCGGCTTCGAAGCGGCCGTCCGAGATAACGGCCAGACGGATCGGCGGCAGCCAGGCCGGGAACCCCTCCTTCCGGCCTCCGCCGACCGCCGGCATTTCCACCCGGGGGGAAACAACGCGCAGTTCCGCCAGCCCGGGCTTGCCGGAGAGGACTCCAGCCAGCGCCGGACGCAGGAAGATCTCGGCGGCCTCTCCCCGGAATGCCCGCGTCCTGAGGGCTACATCGTAGAAATACAGCCCCGAGGCCAGGGTGCCTTTTGTTCCCCCAACGCGCAGCGAACCTCCTGAAAAACGGTTCGCCGCGAGAAGGATCAGTCTGGCCTGGGTGAACCAGACCAGGGCGGCCGCGATCGCCGAAGCGGCGGCGAACAGCAGAATAGTCCGGCTTCTGATCAGAAAGCCTCCCCTATACTCAAGTGCAGGCGCCAAAGTTCCGGGGTTCCGGACTTGCCCGGGTTCAGTTTATAGCCGAAATCCGTCCGTATGGGCCCAACGGGGGTCTTATAGCGGAGGCCGGCCCCGGCGCCGTATTTCCAGCGCTCCGGTGAAGACCCCGATAGACCGCCGGCCACCTGTCCTCCGTCCGTAAAAAACGCGCCAAGCAGATTTTTATATACCGGGAAACGCAATTCGGCGTTCGCGCCGAGAAGGACTTTGCCTCCAAGCGGATTCCCGTCGGCATCCGCCGGACCTACGCCGCGTTCGGCGTAGCCGCGGACGGAGTTGGCGCCGCCGGTAAAAAGTCTTTCGTAGATCGGTATATCCGGAGTGCGGCCGGTTTCGCGCACAAAAGCCCCGCGGGCGGAAAGAACGCCCGTCAGGCCCGGCAAAAGCCTCCGGTAAGCGGTATTTTTCAGGGAGGCCTTATACATATTTATATCCCCTCCCCAGACGCCTCCGGCGCGCTCAAGCGTCAGCTCCGAACGGAATCCGCTCGAGGGGTAAAAAAAATCATCGGTGGTGTCGAGGTTGAAGGATACTCCCGCCGCGCGGATATAGGAAAGCGAGGAGGTCATCGAGGAAATATCCGGGTCGGTGTCGTATATGAGGGTTCGCTGCAGGCGGTAATGCGTGGAACCGTCAAGATGCGCCGCGAGCCTGCGGCCGAGGCTGGGCGTGTTCTTTATGCTTTCCATGTCGTAACCCGCCCGCCGCTCCCGCCGCCAGACGGTGGCGTCGCGCAGTTCCGTGCGGGTGCCGAGGAAATGCCGGTTCGTGAAGTCGGCGTTGTATTCCAGCCAGATGCGGGAAAGCATACCGTTCAACTCGAGCTTGTACCCGCGCCCAAGAAAATTATTGTGGGTAAAGCCGAGAGAGAAGCGCTCTTTTTCCTCCGAACCGTAGCCTACCCCGCCCTTTATCCATTTCATGGGCTTTTCCGAAGCCTCGAGGTTCACCCCGATCATGTTGGAGGAAGGCGAAGAGGAGATGCCGGTCCGCAGAGATTCGAACCAGTCCGTGGCGTAAAGCCGGCCTTGGGAGGTTAAAAGCTTTTCCTGATCGTAGCCGTCCCCCTCCCTGTAAGTCAGCTCTTTTTTTATCGTTTTAGGGCTGAGTTTTTTCAGCCCCGTTATGGTTGTTGGACCGAAGCTGCGGCGCGGACCCTCCCTGATCTCTATGGAGAACTGCATGGACGCGCCGTCTTGCAGTTCCCGCATGGAAACGCCGGCGTCCATAAAACCGCGGCTATGATAGATCGAGGTAATTATTTCCCTGCCGACCGCGGCGGTCTCGGGCGTCCATTCCGCCCCGGGTTCAAGGCGCGTCTTCCTGAGTAATTCCGAAGCGGGTATCGAAAAATTGCCGCGGAGGCTTACGGTGGAGATCACCGCGCCCTGGGCCGAAGTATTCATGGCCAAAGCCGCCGGCAAGAGCGCCGCGCTCAGTAATATATACATACATCGCATATGGGCGCCGGAGAGAGATCATATCTAGAGCCGGCCGGCGTTATCCGCCGGTTTCGCGGGCCTGGCCGCTTCTTCGGACGCCGGCGGTACGCTTTCGGCGGCCTCCCCGGACCCGATCAGGACGGCCAGCCAGCGGGCGCTTTCGTTGTTCTCGCATACGAACTTCAGCGTCATGGTGAACGGAATGCACAGAGCCGCGCCGATAAGGCCCAGCATTCTTCCCCAGAAGATCAGCGAAAGGAATACGACGAGCGCGGACATGTTGAATGTCCGCCCCATCAGCTTCGGCTGGATCACATTGCCGAGCATGAACGCGATGCCCACATACCCGGCGGCCACGAGCGCGGCGCGGCCGATCCCGAACTGGACCAGGGTAAGACTGACCGCGGGGAGCGCGGCCAGGATAGAGCCGAGATGCGGGATATACAAAAGCATAAAAGCCAGAAAACCCCAGAGAACGGGAGAATCCACGCCGAGGAAAGCGAGCCAGATCCCGATCAGAACGCCCGCGGTCAGATTGAGCGCGGTCTGCACGATCATAAAGCGGCTTATGTCGCCGACGAACTTCTCGACCTGGGGGAACGCCCGCCGGGGAGCGCCGAGGATCGCGCGGAGCTTGACGGGAAAACTCGAGACTTCGAGCAGGATGAACAGCAGGGTGAGCAGAATAAGGACAAAGTTGGAAACTACGGCGCCCAGCCCTCCCAGCATGCCGGCGAACAGTTTCATTACCGCCGCCGGATTAAGATATTCGAGCAGCGCTTTGTCCGTGACGGCGAAGCCGTTCCTGGCCGAGAGCGCGGCCAGCGCCGAGGCTTGCTCCTCTATGCGCTGCTGATAGGAAGGCATGGCGGCGCTGAAATTCCGCAGCGAGGACGCTACGAATCCGCCGACGGCCAGCAGGAGGGCGAGCATGCCCGCCACCACGATCAATACCGCGGGAACGGAAGGCATGCGTTTCCGCTCAAGCCATTGCACGAGCGGCGCGCCCAGGACGGCGAGAAAAACGGCGGCGATAGAGGACACCAGGGCCGACTGCGCCTGATTAATGCCCCAGATTATGACCACGAGCGCGGCGGCGATAATGACGACGCGCGTCCCGTCCAGGCAATCATACCGTCCTTTAGGCCGGGGATAGCCGGCGGATTTGTTCATAGTCAGGGCTCCGGAGAGCCGGCCCTACAAGATCCTTCGCCCCTGAATGACCCTGATCAGCACCGCGATGACGGCGACCACGAGCAAAACATGGATAAACCCGCCCATGGTATAACTGCTCACCAGGCCGAGCGCCCAGAGGATCAGCAGCACAACGGCGATCGTCCACAACATATAAGTCTCCTTGCCGGCGGGTTAATCTACGGTCAGCAGATTCTTTACGCTCTTCACGCCGCGGATATCCTCCACGAGCCTGCCCGCCAGCGCCTTTTCGGCGGCGGTCCCGACTTTGCCGCCCAGCGTGACCGCTCCCTTATCGGTGCTGACGGAGATGGCCGGCGCGCTGGCCGAACGGTGGTACCGCAGGGTCATTCTGATCTGCGCGGTGATGGAGGCATCGTCGATCCTGGCATATGTCACAGGGGAGGGCTTCTTCGGGACCGCGGGCACGGTAAGCTGATTCCGGACCTCTTTAACCCCTTCGACATCCTTCACATATCCGGCCGCCAGATCCTTTTGCCTCTGACTCGCGGCCTGGCCGCGCAGTATGGCGGTCCCGTCCTTGATCTCGACCCTGGCATTGCCGTCGGCCATGCTCCGATGGAACATGAGCGCCGCCGTTACCCTGTCCAGAAGCCAGGCGTCGGAATTAGCCGCGGGCGGAGATTCCTTGACCCGCAGCCTGTTGGCCACGCTCCTGACGCCGGGGAGTCCCACCACCGTTTCCTGCGCCAATGACTGGTGAAAACTTTTGGCGACGACCCCCGTCAGCACGACCGCGCCGTTATTGGACTCTACCTTTATGTCGTCGCCCTTAAGATAGACCTGGAACACATAAGATTGCCGGGCGGACGATTCTATGGCGCTGTCCGTTTCCGCCGCGCCTCCGGGCGCGCAGAGCGCCAGCGAGACCGCCGCCGCGGCCGCTTGCAGTATGATTTTCATAGCGTTTTCTCCTTTTCCGTCTACGGCCTATTCTATGGTCATCCGGTTCTTTACCGCCTTCACGCCCGTTATATCGTTGACCAGTCCGGTCACCAGGTCCCTTTCGGCGGCGTTCCTGGCCCTGCCTTCCACTAAGACCACGCCTCTTTTCGTGGTGACCGAAGTGTTTAAAACGCTGGTCGAGCGATGCAGCAGCAAAGCCAGCTTGACCTGGGCGCTGATGGAGGCGTCGTCGATCTTTTCACCGGCGCTGCGGGGCTTCGTCTCGGCGTCTTCGGACACGGTCATCTCGTTCCTGACTTCCGTGACCCCGTCCACATCCCTGACGCAAGCGGCCGTCAGGTCTTTTTGCCTCTGACTATCGGCCTGGCCCCGCAATGTGACTATGCCGTCCTTGACCTCGACTTCGGCTTTGCCGACGCTTACGCTTCTATGGAACAAAAGCGTGATCTTCAGTTTATCGCTCAGCCACGCGTCCGAGTTCGCCGTGGGTGCGCCCGTAACCTCCAGCAGATTCTCCACGCTCCTGACGCCCGGAAGGCCGGAGACGGTATCCTTGGCCAGCGCTTTATGAGAATCCGCGGAGACGCTGCCCGTCAATGTGACGGCGCCGTCTTTGGACTTGACCCCGATGTTATCGTCTTTAAGATAGGTCCTGAACACATATGACTGCTTGGCGGCTAGCTCTATGCGGCCGTCTATCTTCGCCGCGTGCGCGGCCGCGCCGGGCGACAGCAGCGCCGCCGCCCCCAGGATCAGAGATATAAAACGCGTTGTTTTCATTGCGCTCGCTCCTTACTTGATCGTCATCAGGTTCTTTACCTTCTTTACCCCTTTAACATCTTTTACGAGCCGGGTCACCAGGTCCCTCTCGGCGGTATTTCTGGCCGTGCCTTCCACCGTGACCGTCCCGCGTTTCGCCGCCACCGCAGTATAGACGCCGGCGGTGGAGCGATGCAGCAGGAGGGCCATCCTGACCAGGGCTGAAACGGAAACATCGTCTATCTTTTCCTTCGTCGTCCTGGGCGTCTTCTCCGGAGCCGCAAGCGCCGTCATTTCATTGCGGATATCCTTTACGCCGTCGACATCCTTAGTGTATTCGGCTATCAGTTCTTTTTGCGCCTGGCTTAGCGCGTTGCCCCGCAGGGTCACGATGCCGTCTTTGACATCCACCTCGGTCATCGGGGAGTCCGCGCTTCTATGGAACCGGAGCGTGTTTTTCACTTTATTGCGCAGCCAGGCGTCGGAATTAGCGGTGGGCGGCGCGCCCCTGAGTTCGAGCCGGTTGTCTACGCTCATGACGCCGTCGATCTCCCTCAGGGTGAGCTCGGCCATAGATCTGTGGAAATCATCGTAAACTATGCCGGTCAGGGTTACCGCTCCATTCCTGGATTCGATCCGGACATCGTCATCCTGAAGGTAAACCTCGAACACATAAGACTGCCTGGCGGACGAGACGATCAGGCTGTCGGTGTTTGCGGCATAAGCCGGGATGCCGGGCGTCAACAGAGCCGCCGCGGCCGCTATCAGAAGCATGGAACTTATTGTTTTCATCGAGCATTCTCCTTTATCATTCCCGCAACTGCGGCAGGGCTTCGCAGGATCCCTTCGGTTTAAGTATAGCCCTTAGCCGCACCGGCATCTATTCGGAATTGTGCTGGGTCCGCTCGGTAGTATTACGGAAGGATCCGGCCGGGGACAATGCCGGCGCAGGCCGCTTCCCGGCGGCCGGAACCGCTCAGTAAGGGCTATTACCTATGGCCGGGCGTACAATTCCGTATATCGGCCGGAGCGCTGAAAAGAGTATGTTAACCGGGTATGAAAATGACATTCATGCTGCTCTGTCTGCTCGCGGCCGAAGCAAGCCCCCTATGGGCCCAGAAGGCGGGCGATCTCGGGGTGGGGATCGTCGTCGGCAATCCTTCGGGTCTGACGACCAAGCTCTGGCTTTATCAAAGCCAGGCTCTGGACGCCGGAGTGGGCTTCGACAAAAATGTGATCCTTTACAGCGATTACCTGTGGTATTTCTGGAAGGCGCTGCCCCGGCCGTCCACAAGCAGGCTCTCCCTCCACCTGGGCGCGGGCGTCCAGCTCACGCCCGCGGTCTCCGAGGGGTTCGGCGCGCGCGCTCCCGCCGGCCTCGCCTACTGGCCGAGCGGGCGGGTGGAGATCTTCCTGGAGGCGGTGCCCGTATTCCAATTGCATCCACGCGGAAGGGTGCCTGTGAGCACGGGCGCCGGCCTGCGGTACTATTTCAGCGTCGGCTGAGCCGCCCGCGGTGAGGCTGCATGTTCAGCGCTGCCGCCTGAATAATGAGCGCCCGCGCCTCGCCGGGGTCTTTATGCGCTACCTGATATTGCTGCTCTGTTTGTATACGGCGCCCCTGGCCGCGGAACCCCGCGCGGCGCTTCGCCTGCCGGCCGGACTCAGGATCGCCTCGATAAAGATCGAAACCCATAATGTTTTCGACACCGACGCCCCCCCGGAAAACAAATTATTCTTCCGGGCGGCGAACTCAATCCACATTCAGACGCATGATTATGTGATAATGCGCGAACTGCTCTTTGAAGTCGGCGACCCCTACGACCCGGCCCTGGTGGAGGAGTCCGAACGCAATCTTCGCGCGCTGCCTTACATCCGGCGCGCCGAGGCCGAAGCGACGGTAAATAAGAACGGCGCCGTGGATGTGGTAATGCGCACCTACGATTCCTGGACCCTGGAGGTCGTGGCGGGTTTCAAACGCGCCGGCGGGGACACGAGCGTTAAAGCCGGGCTCGCCGAGAACAACATCATGGGCACGGGCAAGGTGGGCTCTATCGTCTATAGCCGCGACTGGGGCGCGGAATCCAGGTCCTTCGGTTACAAGGACCCTCAGTTCCTGCATCATAAGCACCTGAGATACGGAATGTCCGCGCATACCGCCCCGGGAAGCCGGGATGTATCCCTTTCCCTGGAGCGGCCTTTCTACGCTTCGATCGCACCCTCCTCCATGGGCGGGAGCGCCAGCTATGGCACGGCGGACGCCGGCGAGTACACCCGGCGGACCGCCGAAGCCGGGGTTAATTACGGCATAGCGCTGGCGTCCTCCACCGAGCGGACGCGGCGCCTCAAATTCGGCGTCCTGGCGCACCGTGCCGACACGACCGGTCCGACAGCCGATCTGGAACGGTCGGCCGCTTTTCAGGTGGGAGTGGATTGGGAGGAACTGGACTTTCTGACGGTGCGGCGCATACAGAAATTCACGCATGACGAGGACTACAATCTCGGACTAGGGGTCTTTCCCTCCGTGTCATGGGCGCCCGCTATGCGCGCCCTGGGAACCATCCGGCCGCGGCTTCGCCCCGGCATAACCGTGCGCAAAGGCTACACCTGGGGGAACCAGCTTCTATTCCTGAATTCCGGTTACAGCTCCGCGTATGTTAACGGCGGCAACAGCGACCTCCTCCTCTCATTTGACGCGGCATATTACCTGCGCGGCCTCAAATACCAGACGCTGGCGTTCCACACCGGCCTGGATCTTGGCTGGCATCTTGCCTCGCCGCTGGCGCTGGGAGAGTTCAACGGCTTGCGCGGTTATGGCTTAAGCCAGTTCACAGGCGACCGGCGCTTCCTCTTCAACATAGAGGACCGTGTTTACATCTGGGACAATCTGTTGCGGCTGATGGATGTGGGGCTGGTCGCCTTCTATGACTCCGGTTATGTATGGCCGGTTTCGAGTCCGGTTAAGCTGGGCGATCTAAAAAACAGCGCGGGCATGGGATTGCGCGTGGCCCCGTCCCGCTCGTCCGGCAACGACCCGGTGCGGATCGACCTGGCTTACGCGCTCAGCAACAACCGAAGCCGCTCCCCCTGGTCGCTTTCAATACTCGGAGGACAGGCTTTCCGCTGAAATCCGGGAGCCGCCATAACACCCATACCGCGTAATAGTACAGACCGGTACGCGTATAATTGCGCATTGCCGGACGCCGGAAGCCGGGATATAATCGCTATTGAGGCGCAATAAGATGTCCATTACCAGGTCTGAAGCACTGCTGTCCGCTCTTCTGCTGGTCCTGATTTTTGCGGCCTGGTACGGCGCCCGGCATAAGGCGCCGCCGGCCGTCCAGGATGTTTTTAACGGCGTTCCCCCTCCCGCGACCATCAAGACCGGCGCCGCGGCCGCGGGAAGAACCACGCACAAGGCTAAAAGAACCAAGAAATTTCCAATACCCCCGGGCGGGCGCCAAAAGAGGGTCTCCAGGCTGCGGGAACCGGGCGAGGCGATGCTGGGCGGGAATCCATGAAGATAATACGGCGGTTTTATCTCCTGGTATTTACGGCCGGCCTGTTGTTTTTTGCCGGCTGCCGGGGCGGGACGGGGACCGGGCCGGCTCCCGTTCCGCCTGTCCCGGTTCCCGGGGCGTCCGCTCCCGGGGAGAAAAACGCCGCGGCGCATACGCGCGGCCGCTCGCTGTTCGTGATCGAACGGAGCAATAACGCCAATGTGGTGCATTACGACGCGCGACTCAACGCCGCAGGCGAACTGGATGCCAAAGAGCCCGTAGCCGCTTACTGGATCCTGCTTGCCGAAGACGGCCGCCGGAAGAAACTCAACTGGCTGGAAAAGAAGAAGGCCTACGGTGTCAGGGTCAAGCCGGGCCCGTCGCCGGGCGTCTATATAATGACTTTGGCGGCCGCCCCCTGGCTCCCCCTGACCGTGAGGATCGCGAACAATGCGGCCCGCGCGGAAGCGGCTATAAACGGCCGGCCGGCGGTTCTGGAGAAGATGTTCATACAGACCCGCGGCCGGCTGCTGAGCCCCAAAGTCGTGTCCATCGAGCTATATGGAAAAGACCTGCGGACAGGCGCGGCCTGCCGGGAAAAGATAGCCCCGAAATAGCCCGCCGCCATCGCGTCCTGCGCTGGACCGGAGATATCCCAGAAAGCTCAGTTGATCACCAATTGGCGCAGCGCTTCCCTGCGGACCTGGGCACGAAATCAGGACCGGGATTCGGCGAGGTTTTACCGTCTCACTCGGGACAGGTTGCACGCGGCAGCGACTGCGGCCCTTCCGCCGGCTCCGGAACTCGGGCAAAAGACTAAGCTTTTGCCCTCGAACATCCTCGCCGTTCCAGTGGCCGTTTGAAGGCCATAGGCCCTGATACGGCACCTGCGCAGGCACTGGAATCCGCTCCAGGGCCTTTGTCGGGAACCTGAAGTCGTTCACCGGTAAAACCTCACCGAATCCCTCGGCTTTCAATTCCCGTAATATCCTCTCCAGAAAATACTTTGAAACATAAACCGGCCCCGCCCTCCCGCGGGTGGCGATTTGTGCCGGTTAGCCGTATGAACAAGGATTATACGGGACTCCCTCCGGGACGCCGAGGAATGTCTGAGCCTGAAAGCTTTGTCTTTCAGGCGGGTGGACTGGGCTTACGGAGGTTTGCTACGGACACAATTCAGCGATCAGGTTCCGCAGGCGCCGGATAATCCGCGGTGAAGACGGCGGCCCCGGCAGGGGAAACCGGCGCCATGAGCTGCACGCGGGAGGGCGGGGACGGTACGCCCATGAGCCGATAGCATGTCTGACGAGCAGTTTTATCTTACGCCAAGCCAGTTCTTTTGGAACAGACCGGAGCGGCTCGTGGATAATACCTACGGCGGCGAGTACAATTCCGAATACCGGCCGGAAACGCAAAAGAGTACAGTATCTGCGAAGAACCGACATCCGCGCGGGAGAGGAAATGATAAAAGGATTATTAATAACGCTTTTCATGTTCGCGGCAGGGGGAAGCCCGCTTTCCGCCCAGGAAGCGGGCGACATCGGGGCCGGCGTGATCCTCGGCAGCCCTACCGGCGGCACCGGCAAGTTCTGGATCAACGGAACCTGGGCGCTGGATGCGGGCGTGGGGTTGAGCAGGGATTTGACGCTGTACGGCGATTACTTATGGCATAGCTGGGCCGCGAAACCCCGGCCGTCCGCGGGGAAACTCCCCCTCTATCTGGGTTTGGGCGTCCAGCTCAGGACCCTGTCCCCGAACGAATTCGGAATACGCGCGGCGGCGGGCGCCGCCTACTGGCTGCCGCGCAATCCCATCGAGATCTTCCTGGAAATCGTTCCTGTTTTCAGCCTGCGCCGCGGCGGCGGCATAGATGTGGGCGCCGGCGCCGGCGTGCGCTACTATTTCAAAGGGAGCATGAAGGGGGGAACGGATGGAAAGAGCGCTGAACTTTAAGCGGATAACCAGGCGGCCGCTTAACGACAACCAGGGCCGGCGGGCCGACGCCAAAGCCGCCCGAAACGGCGGAACCGCGCTGCTCCAGATACAGGCCGACCGCGATCCGCTGGTCCGATACCTCGTGGAACGCGGCGGACAAAGGCGGCCGTCCGTCGGCTGAGAGAGATCATATAACCCGGCCCGCGGAATTCGAATTAGCGCCGGACTTCGAAAGGGTTGCAGGGAGGCTGAATGGAGGGAACACCGACGGCTCCGGTTCTGACCAGGCGCGCCCATCTCGCCACCTTCCTGGGCGCGCTCTTTGCCTGCGTTCTCGCCGTCTTATGGATGGCGCGGCCGTATCTGCTGCCGCTCTTCCTGGGCGGGACGCTGGCCGTGCTCACTTATCCGGTTTACCGGTGGTTTCGGGCAAAGCGGTGCGGGGCATGGCTGGCGGCGGCCGCGGTCACTCTTCTCCTGCTGCTGCTGATAATCGCGCCGCTGACCGGTTTCTCCATTCTGGCGGTAAAGCAGGGGATCGCCGTCAGCCGGGACCTGACGGAGCTGGCGGAATTCTCTCCGCAGAGGATCACCAGAACACTCAGCCGCCGGCAATTGGTAAAGACGGTGATAGGCGACCGGGGGATGGTGGACGCGCGGGTCAAGAGTTCTATCCGGTACGCCGGCCGATTCATCGGCGCGGCCGTACTCAAACTGGGCGCGGGCATCCCGTCGCTGCTTCTCCAGCTGGCATTGGCCCTGATCGCCTTTATCTTCTTTCTTGTGGATGGAAAACGCTTTCTGGACTGGCTCCTGGGCCTCGGCGCGCTAGACCGCGGCGTGCAGGAGACGCTGATCGAGTCCTTCCGGGAAACCGCTATCTCCTCCGTCCTGTCCGGCCTGGCCGCCGCCGCTTCGCAAGCCGCCCTGATCATACTCGGCTTCCTGCTCATCGAGGTGCCGGGCGCGTTCCTGGCCGGGGGACTGACCTTCATTTTCGCGTGGATACCCATGCTCGGGACCGTCCCGGCTTCGCTGGCGGGGATGCTCTATCTTTACGCTGCGCACGGGCCGGGATTAAAGATGGCGCTGATGCTGGCCCTGGCGCTTGCGGCGGGCGTAATCGATAATCTGGTGCGGCCCATGGTCCTGAAAGGCCGGGCCGATATGCATCCCTTGCTGGGGCTTATCGCAATCCTCGGCGGCATCCAGATGTTCGGGATCTTGGGCCTTTTCATCGGCCCCATTCTGGCGGCGATGCTGCTCTCGCTGCTCGAGATCTGGCCCGCCATCCGGGGCCGGCTCCGGACGGACCCGCTACTTTGAACCGACCGGCAGCGACCCCGTTTCTTTCAGCTGCCCGCCGAGATGCTTCCACGCCTCCTTGAGTTCCACCGTTAAATGTTGCAGTTCGGAGGCGCCCACTTTTTCCAGCTTCGCGTAGCGCGCCGACACTTCGTCCACGATCCGGCGATAGTCTTCCTCATTCAGTTCCTTAAGTTCTTCCACTTTTTCCAGGATCTCCCCCTTCATTTTCAGGACCCACCCGTGCACCCTTACGCGGCGCCGCCCGCCCCGTTCCCCGTACAGCAGATAAGTTCCCACCGCCGTGATAGCCGCCAGCCCTATGCCCGCTCCTATCAGTTTTTCTGTCTGCGTCATGCCGCCTCCTTTTGAACATAGTATCCGAAACGAGGTCCAGGAATAAATCAAACGCTTCCTCACGCGGGTTCACAGAACGCCCCTTGCCGTGTAAACCAGGGTCGGCGGCATGTTGGGGAGGACGAGATCGGAGCCCACGGCGGCGAAATGTCTCTCCAGCAGCGGCCGGAGGCGGAAACCCTTAAAAAACGAAACCGTATGCATATACTGTACGAAAACGGCGTCCTTCTTCAGCAAAGGCAGGACCGAGATCCGGAGGAAAGTCTCAAAATCTATGGAAGAGCAGGGCAGGGTGGAAATTATGCAGTCCACATCCCCGCCGCGGATCCCGCAGGCGCCGGTCGCCGTCCGCGCCCAGTTGAAAACATCGTCATGGATAAGAACGACCTTCTCTCTGGAAACCTTCCGGATCAGCTCGTTATAAAAGCGCCTGTTCTTTTCCACGCAGACGAGAACGGCTTCGGCGCCCATCCTGCGTATTATCTCCCTGGTGACAGCGCCGGATGCCGGCCCGTATTCCAGGATCAGTCTCGCGGGTCCGAGCGGAGCGTGCTTCAGCAAAGCGCCGACCAGCGCCTTCGAATCCGGAGAAACCGAGCCGGTTTCCCTGAAGCTCCGTATATATTCTCTTAAGAAACCCAGATTCCCGGTCATAATCTTTTAACCTCCCGCGTGAAAACGGATCCGGGTTCGCGCGGAGCCGGGCCGCCGGCCCCCTCCTATGAACAACGCCCCTGCCTCGCAGCAGGGGCGCGTATCAGAACCCCACCCTACCCCCCACGGGTTATCTTGCGGTTACCGTAAAAAGCACGCGCATATTGGACTTGGCCGCTGCCGAGTTGATCCTGCCCGGCTGCGATTCGTGCGTCTTCGGCTGCATCTCGCCGTATCCTATAGTGCTGATCCTGCCCGGCGCGATACCTTCCTCAACCAGGAACTCCTCGACCGCCACCGCCCTTCTCTCGCTTAATTTCTGGTTGTATTCTTCGGTTCCCATCATAGAGGTGTAGCCGGCGACGCGAACCGAGGCTTTCGGGTTATCCTTGAGGATCTGAATATTCTCCCTCAGCACCGCCATTCCCTCGGGCCTGAGGCTGGATTGGTCGAAATCAAAATGAGAATCTTCCAGCAGGATCGACTTCAGCACCACAGGCTTAGGTTCAACCGGCGCGAACACGGCCCTGGGCGCGGCGGCGGGCGCCGTGGCGTAGATCGGGGGCTCCGGTTTTTTAGGGCATCCGAACTTTATGGTAAGGCTCAATTTATGAGAGGAACCCAGGTCGCCGAGGGGAACCATGGCGTAATCCAGCACCGTGGTACGGCTCAGGTTATACCCCAGACCCATGGTCAGCCCGCTCAGCCCGGTCAGCTGGGGGTCCGGATAGTTGACCTCATAGCCGGCGCGGAGACCCAGCGCGTGAGCGTCGTCCCCGTCCTCGCCGATCCAGTATTCGGCTCCCAGCTGAACGCGGTTCATCGCGTGGTTCTGCAGTTCGCTCGATAAGGCCAGGAGGAACCGCTTGTTAGCGGTCCAGGCCGCGCCCACCCGCAGCCCGGAGACCAGGTCCCCGATACTGCTTCCTAATTTGATATTGGAGTAGGTCAGGCCCAGATCCAGGGAGCGGATCACGGTCCACAGGAAACCTATATCCGTGGCATAGGCATGATAGCTGGTCCGGTGAATATCCGACTTATTGGCCTTCAGAGCTATACCCCCGGAAAAACCGGGCGCCAACGCCACGCCCCAGCCCAGATTGCCGGAGTATTCCCTGGCATGATAGCCCGCTGTCTGGCCCCCCGAGGCGTCCCTGCCGCCGAAACTGCCGTAATCCACATAGCCCAGAGAGGCGGCCAGACCGCCCATAGAACCGCCTTTGCAATCCATTCTACCGTCTTCCCCGCAGTTGCCGTCGACCTCCCCCAAGGGCGCCCCTATGATGGCGTTCTCCTGAATGATGTCGCTGAGCCCCGAGTTGTGATGAAGGCCGAGTTCCGAGCATCTCATCCGGCTCAGGCCGGCCGGGTTCCAGAGCAGGGACGCCGATCCCTGAGGGGTCGCGACGACGGCCGCCCCCATGCCGGCCGCCCTGGCCGTTCCCCCCGCCTGCAGCAGGGGTAAAGCCTTGGTGCCCGCGGCGTAATCGGTTTCTCCGGCCGCGGCGCGGCCGCAGAGCAGGGCGGCGCAGATAACTCCTATTGATAATGCTTTCATGAAAATCCTCCCGTTAATCCTGCTTGCTTAATGCTGCACCGCGAACTTTCTCACCTTTGTCGTGGAGACATCGCCGCCGCCGTAGTCCTTTTCCAGACGATAGAGATAGACGCCGGGCGCCAGCCTGCCCGTATTCAGAACGGAGCGCTGCGCTCCGGCGGGCTGGGTGTCCTCGATCTTGGCTACCAGATCTCCTATCGCGTTGTAGATCCGGATCTTGGCCGTGCCGGCCTTGCTCATGCAGTATGCGAAGGTGCCCGTGGCGCCGGTGGCCGGCGAAGGGAAGAAATAATCGTCTCCGCAGGAGCCGGCGCCCGCAAGGGTGTAGGTATAATTCATCGAGCATGTGCCAACGGTGTTGCTCACCGTGAGCGGCACCGTTCCGGCCGAGAGCGCCCCCGTAAGCGGGTGCCGGGGAGAGACCGCGGTGATCACGGTGGAGGCGGCGTTCACGGAATAAGACGCGGCGTTTACCGCGTCGAATGTCACGGCGCCCGCGCCGAAGTCGGCCACGAACCCCGTGCCGGTGATGGTTACCACGGTCCCGCCGTCCGCAAGCCCCGAAACCGGATTGATGCCGGTAATAGTACAGGCGGCCAGCGGGGCCCCGAACGACTCCACCGGGGCCACTTTTACAACGAACCCGTCAAACGCGCCGGCGCCGGCGCCGCGGTTTATCTCGTGGCCGGAGGTGCCGTCTTCCAGCGAACCCGTCGTAGTGGGGAAGATGGCCGAGCCGGTGAATCCCGCCACATAGATATTGTGCTGGTTGTCTATGTCTATGCCGGTCGCCTCCTGGGGAGTGGGCGTCGCGCCCAGAAAAGTGAAGAACGGCCGTCTGGCCCCGTCGGTGCTGATCGCGGCCACGAAAGCGTCCCGCCCGGCCGAGGTGTTGGTCGCGGTTCCGCCCATATTGAGCCCGGCGGTTCCGACCGTTAACGGATCGGTGGCGACGGGCCAGCCGGAGTTCCCCTCGGTCCAGCCCGCGACATAGGCGTCGTCGCGGGAGTCCAGGGCCAGGGAGTACGCGCGATCGGCGCCGTCGGTGGAACCCAGGTATGTCGCGTACTGCATTTCAAGGGAATTATTGGTGGCCGTATTGGCGTCGGTGTCCGGCTCGGCGGGATTCAATCTGAGCACGAACGCGGCGTCGCCGCTGAGCCCCGGCAGGGTCTTCTGATAGACTACCGGGCGCGTGGCGACCGGCAGAAGCAGGTAGGCCGTCGAAGGAAAATCGGTGTCGGACACCGACCAGCCGGCCACGAATACATGGTACGGCACCGCGCCGCCGTTATTCAAAGCGATGGCGGTCGCCTCTTCGTTGACATCGCCGTTCACATAGGTCATATAATTCAGGCCGTTCCCCGCCGAGTTGACCTGGGCGACGAAGACATCGTCCCCGCCCGCGGTCCTTGTCTGCGCGAAATGCCCGGCGCGGGGCGCCGCCGGCCAGGTGTCGGAAGCCGTCTTGCCCGCCACCCAGGCCTGGCCCAGGGCGTCAACCGCGATGGTGTTGCTGTAAGTGGTTCCCGAAGTGTTGCCGAGGAACATGGAATAGGCCACACCGCCGGTTCCGGAAGGGTTGACCTTGAATACGAAACCGCTGAACGCCCCGCCAGGCGCGGCATAAACTCCGGCGGCCGTTCCGACTATGGGAAAACTCGCGTCATCCACCTCCGTGGTCCCGGTCACATAGGCGGCGCCGAGCGAATCCACCGCGATCGCGTTGCCCGTGTTGGTTTTGATCCCTTCTACGCCGCCCCAGCAGGTCGAATAGAGGAGGGAGGGAATATTTCCCGACTGCGTAAGCTGGGTTACGAAAGCCAGCGAGCCCGTATTGGTGTTACAGGTCTGCATCGCCGGTCCGGCGATCGGGAAAGCGGTGCCGGCTCCGGCCGAGGTCGTTTCCCCGGTAATGAAAATATTGGGAGAACTGACGCTTGAGTCGTCCAGGGCGATACCTTTGGCCCGGTCGTTGAGCGCGCCTCCCAGCCAGGCCAGCCACAGCAGTCTGGCGCCGTCCTCGCTGAGCTTTGCGACGAATACATCATTGCCGCCCTTATTGGGACCGATCGGGAACGGATAGGTGTGGGCCGACGGAGTGGTGTCGGGAAAACCGGAAACGCCGTTCGGGGCCGAAGCCGAATAGCCGGTAACATACGCCTGCCGCGCGCCGTCCACTTTGATCCCGGTGATCACATCCGCCACCGTGCCGCCCAGGTAAGTTCCGTACATGATCGCGGGGTCTATCACCAGCTCCCTGCTCTTTATATAGTCTCCCACTTCGAACCGGACATTATTGTTCGACGCCAGCACAAAGCGCCCCTTTACGGAAAGTTTTCTGGTCCCGACCATCTGGTACAGTTTCGGAGCCTTGTAAGTCAGTTCGCCGTCCGCCAGACGGAGCACCAGATTGCCCCGGGGATCCAGCTTAAGGCTTTTGGCGCCTTCGAATCCCATAAGGATGCGCCCTGTGTTGGCGCCCGGCGCCACAACGAAATCATATTCCACATTGCCCTTGTCGAAGCGGTAGACCATGTCGATCCCGGGGTAGACCTGGGCGAACTTCACCCGGTCGTATTGCTTCACGCCGGTCTGCCATTTTGAGGGATCGCTGCCGAAGAAATAACTGGTCCGTCCGGGCAGGACGCCCAGACCCTTGATCAAAGGCGCCGCGTTGGCGCCTTTCAGCTTCATGCGAACGATCTCCGGCTTCCGGCTCTTGGCGGAAGAGGAACGGGACAGGACCATGACGGCTTCCGAGGCGGTCAGATACAGGTTGTAGCCGCCGGCGCGGGTGAAGAACCTCACCGAAGGGTCGATCTGACCGTTATTGGCCTCGAAATACATCGGAAGTTTTAACGGACCGGCAGGCAGAGCCCGCGCGCTCCGCGCCGTTTTCTTCGCGCCGCCCGGCCGCACCGCGGCGCCTTCCTTGGATGCGGCGGAAGAGGGCAGCGCCGGCTTGGCGAACGCGGGAGCTGCGGGACCGATCAGCAGGGTCGCCGCCGTGAACACTCTGGTCATACGAAGAATCAATGGGATTAATCTCATTTTTTTATTCCTCCAAGGTTGGCATGCAGTAAGTATAACCCTTGCCCGATTTCGAATCTATTCGGAATTATGCTGGGCCTGCTCGGTAGTATTACGGAAAGATCAAAGCGGCGGGAAATGCGATGTTTTAGCTCTCTCCGGCGGAAAATGGAGGAAAATTGCGCGCCGTGAAACCAATCCGCTCCCGCCGCCGGCTATCGGCGGCGCTGCGGAATATCGAAGGAGACCGTGGTCCCCTCGCCTTTTACGCTTGTAATGCGTATCGTTCCGCCATGAGCTTCCACGGCCAGGCGGCAGAAATACAGGCCCAGGCCGCTGCCCCTGCGCGAATCCTGCTCCCGGCCTTCCACCCGGTAATATTTGCCGAAAATCTCGTTTATATACTCGGGAGAAATGCCTACGCCGGCGTCCTTTATTTCGAAGTGAAAAATATCCCCCGAAAAACCGATCTTTATCGACACTTCGCCGCCGCGGCGGGAGTATTTGAAGGCGTTTATCAGAAGGTTTTCATACACTCTGCCGAGCAGGTCCTTATCCGCGCGGATAAGGGGCATGCCGGCCTCCGCCGACAATTTCATTTTTATCCCCGTGTCGCCGCTCACGGAATCGAAAGGGACCAGACAGGCCGTTATATGGGTCCGCAGGTCGAATTCCTCCGGCTGCAATCTCATTTTGGCTATTTCCATGCGCTCGGTATCCACCAGAGTTTCTATGAGCTTTACCATGGAATGCGAACTGTCGGCCGCCACTTTGAGGAGTCTTTCTTTTGTGAGGGCGTCCATGTCCGGCTCGGAGATGAGGGACAGCGCGCCTATTATGGAAGTCAGCGGCCCCTTAAGGTCGTGAATGGCCGCCATGGACAGGTCCTGCTTGAGCACATCGAGCGAACTTATTTTTTTGCGGACATCGCGCAAAAGGGCGAGAAAAGCCAGCACGGCCGCGCCCAGGATTATTTTCACCGCAAGATCGGAAGCGCCGTAGGAAAGCGCTCCCTCCCGCAGAAGGTCCGGGATCCACGGGATAAGGAATATAAAATAACCTATAACCTCGATCACGCGGAACCTGCCGCTGTACAGGCTTATATTTTTCATGGTTTTCCGCCCCGGCGGCCCCCCGGCCCCGCATCCCCGGCGAAGGACTCCAGCCGGAGGGTGAGTTCGGCCGCCCGTTTTACGGCCTTGATGAGCTGCCTTATTTCCGCCTTCACCAGGCCCGAGTCCTCGACATCCTCCTCGATGAGCGTCGCGTAGCCGCCAATGGCGGCCAGCGCGTTGTTCATGTCGTGCGTCAGGTCCCCGGCTAGTTTGCCCATGGCGGCGGAAGCCCCGGCCCTGGCCAGTTTCGACTCCGCTTTTTTAAGATCCGTTATATCGCGGACCACGCCCAGCACTCCTATGATCTCGCCGCCGACATTGCGCAGGGGCGTTTTCACGGTATTGAAGTAATGCTTCCCGGAGGCCAGCGCCCTGTCGTAGGTCCGGATAACGGTTTTACCGGTCCGGATCACCGCCAGATCCTCCTTTGCCGCCGCCGGCGCCGCTTCGGGCGGGAAAACGCCGGCCTCGGTCCGGCCCGGAACCGCGCCCGGCTTCAGGCCGAAAAGATCCGCGCAGGCCCTGTTAAGCTTTATGTAGCGGCCGGAAAGGTCCTTTATGAAAATCGCGTCCTTCGCGGTTTCAAAGATGTTCCGAAGCGTCGCCTCGCTTTCCATCAGCGCCGCTTCGGCGCAGAGCTTTTCGCTCACATCGCGCACAACGCCCGTTATCAGAACCGGTTTGCCGCCGGATTTTACAAGTCCGCTTTTCTGTTCCATAAAAAAATAACCGCCTGATTTTTTCCGCAGCCTGTAGGAGATCATCGGCAGGGTCCGGCCCGTTTTCCTGGCGTTGGCCAGGGCTTTCACGGCGAATGTCCGGTCCCCCGGGTGGATCAGGTCAAAAATGCTGCGCCCCACAAGCTCTTTGCTGCTGTAGCCGTAGGCCGCCATTTTAGGACTTGCGTAAACTATCTTCCCGCCCATCCCCGCGGTGTAGATGATGTCGCGCAATGAGGCCATCATCCCCCGGCAGACGGGAGGTTCCCCGGGCCGGGAGGCTCCGCTCCGCTTCCTGCGGCGCGGGCATGAGACGGAGGCGCGGGCGCGCCGCCGCGCCTCCGCCGGCGCATTTCCTGTCTTATTCACTTCCCCCCCTCTATCCTTTTGCCGGCGGCCGTACGGCCAGCGAAGTAAGGCCGTGCCGGAGAGCGTACTTGGTGAGGCCGGCGACCGTCATGATATTGAGCTTATGAGATAAATGTTCCCGGTGCGTTTCGGCCGTTCTGACGCCTATGCCGAGCCTGGCCGCGACGCCTTTATTGGAAAACCCTTCGGCGAGCAGCGTCAGCACCCCCAGTTCCCGGCCCGTCAGCCCGGCGTTACGCGGCCGCCCCGCGGAAGCCCCGCCCGCGCCGGCCCGGGCCGGATCGGTCATCCCGGCGGGAAAATGCAGTCCGTCCCGGAACACATGCCTGATGCCCGCCAGCAGTTCCGCCGTGGGCTGGTCTTTGGTCACATACCCCCGCGCGCCGCTGCGGGCCATCTTGACCATGTATTCCTCGCTGGAATGAATGCTGAAAGCGAGGATCCTGGACTTGGGAACGAGGCGCCGCAGACGGCGCGCCAGATCCCAGCCGTCCATGGAAGGCAGGTTGACATCCAGCACGATGACATCCGGCGCCAGTTTTTTGACTTTGCGGAGAGCTTCCGGGGCGTCGGACGCCTCTCCGACCACCGCGATCCCCCGGCCGGTAAGATAGGACCGCATTCCCTCCCGGACGCTTGGGTGGTCGTCCACCATGAACACCCGGATCTTGTTGTCTTTCACGCGCATTCTCCCCGTTTTTCTAAAAATAGTAATTCAACGCGAGGGTAAGCATAAAACCTTTATCCCTGAAATTCCGGCCCAGCGGGTGCTCCGCGTCCTGTGAATGAATATCCTCGCTCCACAGATAGCGGTACGAACCGTCCACGGACCAGGACCTGTCCAGGAAAACATCCAAACCCGCTCCCAAATGAGGGCCGAACCGGAATTCAGAGGAATCTACCGGGGCGTAGACATGGGTATAATACCAGCCCCCGCCGGCCAGGACATAGGGGACCGCTCTGTAGCCCGGAGGCATGAGATAGACCATGAGCGAAACCTGGAGCGGAACCACATCCACCTTCGCCTCGCCGAACCTGTTCTGGCGCAGATCGACCGAGCCCTCCAGCGCCCAATCGGGGTTAAAGTGGAAGCGGACCTGCGCGCCTTCCGCGAAGTTTCCGCGATCCGCGTCTTTAGGGCGGTAATACGCCCCGCGGCCGCCGGCCGACAGACCCTGCCGCGGTCCCATCCGGGTCTCCGCGGCGCCGCCCTGCGCGAGAACGCGGCGGCCCGGTAAAAGAGCGCCCGCCAGGATTATAAGGCAAATCAGCGTCCTACGCGCGTCCATGAATAGCTCTCCTATGCGTTCCATAAAGAGCATACCAAGGCCCGCGGCCCCTGCCAATGCGGAATTATACGATGAACGGATAGGGAGAAGTACGGAGGGCTTAGGGTTCGATAGTTCGGGAAGGATGGACAAGGCCGGCGGCGGGAAGAACGCCTGATCAGGCCGGCGGAAAGCGCCGGCCTCCTAGGGCCACATGCTTGATGGCCTCCAGCAAGTCCGCCGTCGGCTGCTCTTTGGTCACATAGCCCCGTACTCCGCTGCGGGCCATCTTCCGGATGTATTCCGCGCCGGAATGGATGCTGAAGGCGAGGAGTCTGGAGCCGGGAACGAGCCGCCGCAGGCGGCGGGCCAGCTCCCAGCCGGTCATCGAAGGCAGGTTGACATCCAGCACTATGACATCGGGCGCCAGTTTTTTTACTTTGCGCAGGGCCTCCGGGGCGTCGGACGCCTCTCCGACCACCGCCACCGAGCGGCTGGCGAGATAGCAGCGCACCCCTTCGCGCACGATCGGATGATCGTCTATCAGGAAAACCCGGATCTTGTTGTTCATCATAGATGCTGTTCCGTATTGCCGCCCCCCGCCGGGGGGCTCCGGGTCAGGTTTTGGCCCGGGCGGGCAGGCCCAGCGGCGTCAAACCGTGCTGTATGGCGTACTTCGTAAGACCGGCTATGGTCATAATATTGAGTTTATGCGAGAGGTGTTCGCGATGCGTCTCCGCGGTCCTGACGCTGATGCCGAGTTTTTTCGCGACCTCCTTGTTGGCCAGGCCTTCGGCGAGAAGCATGAGCACTTCCCGCTCGCGGGAGGTCAATACGGCTTCTTTTGTCCCGTCGGAGGACGGTTTGGCGCCCGGAGCCAGGATGGCGTCGGCCATTGCGGCGGGGAAATAAAGCCCGCCCTGGTATACCTGACGGATGGCCTCAAGGATCTTGGGCGCCGGAGCGTCTTTCATTACATAACCGTGCACTCCGCAGCGGGCCATCCGGACCACATATTCCTGGCCGGCGTGGATGCTGAAAGCGATGATCTTGGCGCGGGGAACCGTCTGGCGCAGTCTCCGGGCGAGCTCCCCGCCGTCCAAAGAAGGAAGGCTGATATCCAGGAGGATGACATCGGTTGCGACCTTCCTGAGTTGGCGCAAAGCGTCCCTGTCGTCGGCGGCTTCTCCGACCACCGAGATCGAGCGCTGGCCGCTCAAATAGGAGCGGATACCCTCGCGCACTACGGGATGATCATCAACCAGGAACACCTTGATCCTGCTCCGGCTGTTCGTTTTCATGCGATGCCTCCTTTCGGACCCGAGATGGGCGCGTGGACCCTGAGCCTGGTCCCGGCCCCGGGCCTGGACTCGATCCTGAGCCGGCCGCCGACCGATTCCGCCCGTGCGCGCATATTCCCCAGCCCTATGCCCCGCCCGGACGGCTGCCGCTTTCCGCCCATGGCGAATCCGATCCCGTTGTCGCGTACGCTAAGCACTAGTTCCCCTTTTTTCCGGGAAAGGCCTACGATTATCCTGGTGGCTTTCGAATGCTTCCCGCAATTATTCAGGGCCTCCTGGGCGATGCGGAAAAGCGCCAGCTCCAGGCCGGGCGCGGCCGCCGGCGGAACAGGTCCGGTCCGCAGCTCCACATTTATTCCCGAGCGTTCTTTGAACTCGCGGCAAAGCGTTCGCAGGGCCGGCTCAAGGCCCAGGTCCATAAGCTCCGAAGGCATGAGATTCTGCGAAACGCGGCGGATCTCCGAAATGGCGCGGTTCAAAGCCCCGCTCGCTTCAAAAAACTTCGCGGCGGCGCCCCCCCCCAGAGCGAGTTCCCCGGGCAGGGCTTCCAGCCTGAATTTGACGCCTGAAAGGATCTGGCCGACCCCGTCATGAAGATCCCGGGCGAGGCGCCTGCGCTCCGTTTCCTGGGCGGAGATCACGCGCGCGTTCAGCCTGCGCAGCTCTCGCTCTGTCCGTTTTTGCTCCGTAATGTCGCGTTCGGTGGTGGCGATCTCCACCGGTTTTCCGTAGTTATTGCGCAGCACCGTGACCGTGAGCAGAACGTCCAGGATTCTGCCGTCCTTCGTGAGGCGGCGGGTTT
>Ga0074195_1002189_pt1 | contig 22974 bp, 19 predicted proteins | sample EPASupsiteHSE623_FD_64525 | JGI IMG/M metagenome (GOLD analysis project Ga0074195, IMG submission 64525) | Bioremediated contaminated groundwater from EPA Superfund site, New Mexico - Sample HSE6-23 | ecosystem: Environmental > Aquatic > Deep subsurface > Groundwater > Contaminated ...
TGGATAGAGATCATAACGCAGCAATCAATATCAACAAAGAAGGGTTTAGAAAGTATAAGTTAGCTTTTCAGTTATAAATGAATAAGAACCGTAGGGACTACGGGGATAGCCTATTGAGTCACTAGTGAAGACTGGTTTGGATAGGAAGCCCCCACTTCTGTAAGTGGTGGGTAGTTCACTTTCCAAGATTTACTCACCTTTGTTGTGTTTGGTGGATTGATTTTCAACACACTTATATTCTTCTCAATCTATCTATTTAGAAGACGTTCACCTGAGTTGAATCGACCTTATAAAGTCATTGGATACCCTGTGGTTCCTGCATTAGCCATCTTTGGCATGCTGTTATTGATTGTTTCAACCTTAGTGGAAAGTCTAGTACCATCCTTGATTGGTTTTGGTGTCTTGATTGCAGGTTATTTCCTATACGATATCTTCCTCAAAGTTAGAAAAGCATAAGGCGGAGCTATCCGTCTTTTTTTCTAAATAGAACTAGATTCATAATGTTCTAATAGGCGTATCACACCATGAAAAACATAAATTATCGTATAATGATGAAAAAGGGGATGGATTTTTTATGATCATTAAACCAACACTTAGAAACAATTTATTTTTAAATGCGCACCCGTTGGGTTGTGCTCAATATGTCAAAGATTTATTCACTGAGGCGAAACAACTGCCTCATTTCAACGGACCTAAACGCGTCCTCATCATTGGTGGGTCATCCGGTTATGGGTTATCGAGTCGTGTAACATTGGCTCAAAATGCCCAAGCATCCACGATCAATGTGTCTTATGAGTCTAAACCCAAAGATCAAAGAACAGGGACGGCAGGGTATTGGAATAATGTGGCTTTTTTAGAACAGGCCAAGGCTTTAAATTCAAAACACTTTGACATCATTGGGAATGCCTTTAGTCATCAAACCAAAGCCATCACCATCCAAAAAATCAAAGAAACCTTCGGACAAATCGATTTACTGGTGTATTCCTTGGCTTCAGGGGCGAGACCGAACCCAGATACGGGCGAAGTGGTGTACTCAGCCATCAAACCCATTGGGGAAGATTTGAATGGCAAAACTGTCGATATCGCATCCAAAGAAATTAGAGATATTTATATCAAAGCAGCGACAAGAGAAGAAATCAAAGGCACCGTTTACGTCATGGGTGGTGAGGATTGGCAACTTTGGGTAGAAGCACTGGAAGCGGCGGGTTGTATCGCCAAGGGATTTAAAACCATATCCTATTCTTATGTGGGTAGTGGGGCGATGGATAAGATTTACCGCAGTGGTACGATTGGTAAAGCCAAAGACCATTTAGAAGATACTGCCTTATCGATGAATACTTGGCTTCAAGACAAATACCAAGGTGAAGCGGTCATATCATCTTCTAAAGCAGTCACGACCAAAGCGAGCGTGTTCATCCCTGGGTTTGTTTCTTATATCTCTTGTTTATTTGAAGTGATGAAACAACTAGGTAACCATGAATCCATCCTAGTCCATAAACACCGCTTATTTAAAGATATGGTGTATGGAGACAAACGTTTGGTTGACCATAAAAACAGAATTCGGGTCGACCACTATGAAATGGAACCAAAGGTACAAGAACAAACCAAACAATTATTAAAACAATACCAAGACGAATCCATATTCAAATTATCAGGCACTCAATTATTTCTCACTGAGGTACATCATAACAATGGATTTGGTTATGAAAACATCGATTATGAACAAGATGTATCATTAGAATCTTTAATACCAAAGTTAGACAATTTATTCGATTACAACGAATGATTAAGCAAAGAGCCATTGGACACCAATGGTTTTTTCTTTGGAAGACCTTATATATAAGTGGTATTGTTGTAAAGTTCTAATAATGTTCACACTTCATTCAAAAAGACATCTGTATAATGTGATACAATGATAAATAAAGTAGGGCATATGAATACTTGACACTATTTTATTAACAAATTCTCGGCTCAAATACATATAAAGGGGTATCGTTCTATGAAACAACTGATCAAAAAACCTTGGTTAATAGGCATCGTGATTACAACCATCCTGTCATTGATTTCACTCATCCACCTGTGGGTGTTATCGTTGGATTTACTTTCACCCTATAACACTGAAAACTTCTTTTCTTTGGCGAATGACATCGCTAATGGTGGGGTTTTAGTTATTTTTTCTTTCGTTGTTGTCGTATTGTTTTATGTGTCATTAACAACCATTTTAATCTCGATTTTCGGTATCATCCGAAAAACCACTTGGGGGATGACACCTGCCATATTTTTCTTACTGATATTTGAAAGTGCCTTGATCGTATTCCACGTCATCAATACATTGCTTTCAACATTCGCACTGGTCTTACTCATCTTTGGGATTGTTTTGGTCATATCATTGGTGGTTTTATTGGTTTATCGTAAAAGATTATTGATTGGCGATACACCCAACTTAAATCCAACCGTTGAAGTCAAACCTTTGGGTAAAGCCATTTTAAGGGCAGTATTGATCATCGATATCGTTTCAATTCTAGTCTTCATGACGACCTTCATCGTACCACTATACTCCTTAAACGATGTATCACCAGATTACCACGCCATCATCATTCGGGCTTTATTCTTTGGTGATACCAACCTTGAAATCATTGGATCCTTCTTAGTCAATTTCACCATTTTATTGGGTGTGTTCCTCTATTTTTCAGATATTATTTCTCATTATTTCTTCGATCAAGAACGATTCATTCAAAAATCACGTACATTGATCAATGCACTCTTCGTGTCTACGTTAATATTCTTCATTGCGGGTTTAGCGCTCAATATCTATTACACCTTAGAAGGCAATGAAGTCGTGACATTCGCCTTCATTCCCATCGCGATGATGGTATTTGTCATTTTCGCATTCGCCGTATTAAAAGGAAAATACCACATCGATCACCCAATGACGTATAAGCAGTTTAAATTGAAATACGCTAAAATCGAGCCATTGATGTATGTGATTTTACTCACAGCGGTTACAGCATCCTTGTTATTTATGCCAATCATCGTGATGCAAATCACATTCGGAAACTTTGAGTATACCGTCCGTTTAACCGGCCTCAATATCTTATTAGATTATCCAAATCTAGACCCGGGTTACCGTATGGTGGCTTATGTCTTGGTTGTGATGTTGATCTCCTCAGGGCTCAGCTTGGTGATTGCTATCAGCAGTTATTTATCGAACTTTAAGCAATTCAATTCGATCGTTAAAATGGCAACCATCGTCAATGTGTTTTTTGTCTTCATCATCGCGATTTCGGGGTATTATTTCCAAATCGCTCAAGAAATCAATCAAGCAGTGATGCTCGATATGTTTGATTTTTATGGCATCACATTGCCTGAAGGTCTAGAATATGAATACAACATTGGTACCGATACGATTTATATATTGATTGCTTCTGTTGTGGTACTCATTTTAATGTTTGCGAGAAAAGCATTCGAACAACCAACTGAACCGCTTTTCGCAACCCCACTGCCACAATCAGAAGACACAAAAACAGAAGTGGAAACCGCTTCTAATGAACCGACCGAATCAGAAGAAACCGTGATCACGTCTTTTGACCCCTGCCCAGCATTTACCGATTTGGATCTTAAAGCAGACCAATTTAAAGCGGACATTGAAAAACGAAACGCTCAAAAAACCAACCATACCACACTCAATCAGTTGGTGAATTTCGTTGTAGATTATGCGAAAAATTCCAGACTACATTTATCCTATACCCCAGAAGACATCGCGACATTTGTTGCGGGGATGGGGGCTTCTAAACTATCGATTTTACAAGGGATGTCAGGGACTGGTAAAACCAGTTTACCGAAGATTTTCGCTGAAGCGGTCTATGGGAACTGTGACATCATTGAAGTTGAATCTTCCTGGAAAGATAAAAATGAGCTCTTAGGTTATTACAATGAGTTCTCCATGAAGTATACCCCTAAAAAGTTCACTCAAGCACTGTATAAAGCTGCGTTAAACCCAGACATTTTTACATTCATCTTGCTCGATGAAATGAACTTATCGAGAATTGAATATTACTTCTCAGACTTCTTATCCTTGATGGAAAATGAAGAACACATGAGAGAGATTAAACTCATCAACATCAAGCTTTCAAGAAAAGTAGAAGGACAAGATTTCGATTACCTCGCTTTAAATGAAGGCCATACCTTAAAGGTACCAAAGAACGTTTGGTTCATTGGTACCGCCAATAGAGATGAATCGACCTTTGTTATTTCCGATAAAGTTTATGACCGCGCACACACGATGAACTTCACGAAGCGCGCACCTAAAGTTAGAAACTACGCTGCACCAATGGAAAAACAGTTCTATGATTATGAAACCATGAACCGTTTATTTGTGGATGCGAAAAAACAAGGCAACTTTGACGCTGAAAACAGTGAATTGATCAAGGCGGTTGAAGTCTTACTTGCTCCATTCAACATATCCTTTGGTAACCGTATTTTGAAACAAATCGAAGAGTTCGTCAACATTTACCAAGCGTGTTTTGACAAAGAAAATGTCGAAAGTGAAGCCGTTGAAAAAATCCTTTTAAGCAAGGTTGTTTCTAAACTGGAAACAAAAACATTAGACGACAAAGAAAAACTAGAACAAGAATTTACGAAATTAAAACTACACCAATGTGCCGCCTTCATTCGACGTCTCGATAATGACTAATGGGTGATGCTATGGATAAAAAACAGCTCGATGTCTATCAGCGATTTTCATCGCTGCTTTCAGGGATTGAAACCTTTGTTGAAAAACACCCTCAACTCACTTATATAGAATTTGATTACTATGTGGTCCACGACATGACCTTGTTTTCGATTGAACCTGAGTTTGATTTTGAACAACTTGAACAATCGATTCAAGTGGTTAAAAAATCGATGCCAGCCTCGAAAAGAATTTTTAATAAACCCATCATCGTACTCAAAGATACCGATGATGTTTTACCTGTAGAAAACACCAGAATCATCAATCAAAATACACTGTTACACCTGGCTAACCATAGCCAACACGTCTCTAATTTAACCAAAACCGGGGTCAGACCGAGAAAGTTGTTAACTCGTATTTATGAAGATGATTACGCCATTTATGAGAACATTGTTTTTTGTAACTACATCGATGAAGTACTCTATTTCGTCAATAAAAATAGACGTATTTTAAACAGTGTCATCTATGCTTCTGACATCATGGAATTCAATTTATTGGAAAAAGCCAATCACCTGAAATACTTTCTTGCCTTGGGTAAATTGCACACAGGGTATATCCGCGATTTTAGCCAATATTTCAATTTATCCAAAGCCATGCTGAATGAGTTACTCGGTCTAACCAAAGTCATTCAACCCAGATTGAGTAAACCTGTGTATAAAAAGAATAACCACAGGAATCCCAATCTGCCACTCAAAAAGACCAACATCTTTTTGATGCAAAAAGACTATAAGCTGGTGTATAAAACCTATAAGTACTTACTCAATACCCCAAATAGCACACCTAAAGAATTACAAACAGTGGATTTTGATCGGTTTAGAAAAAACTATATACTATATGTACAACTGTTATCGATATTCGCAGCTGGTCATTTCAACTTCGTGTTGGATTCAAAAACCAAGATGAAACTGAATGCACTCGATGTGAACTTCACATTTAAAGATTGGAAACTCAACATTCAAAACCTCAACAATGAGGCTGTCCTCTTATATTTTAAAAAAGATCAAGCGTATCGTATGATGATTGTGGGATCAGATACCGATGAAGAGACCATTCGTGTTCAAAAATTAAGACGTCGCTTACATGAAGTGGTTGTGGTTAATCCTTTAGATGATGACTACAATAAGCGTGAAGATGTGTATGTTAGTATGTCTGATATCGACTCCTTCAGACGTTTACAACAAATGCTACTTCGCGGGATGATACATAGCGATACCGAACGTACCGTTTGCCCATTTTGTGGGGGACATCTCGAAAAAAATAAGCGACACGAATATCATCAATGCAGTGACTGCTTAACTCAAATCAAAACGGGTGTTTGTCCAGACACCAAACAAGCGTATTTTTATACAGATACACCACATCGAAGAAAACAAATGAATGTGGGGTCACTATCGGCTGAGAATGACCAATGGTACTATGAAAGACAAGTGGAGTCACTCATGTATTTTAGAAACATTACCAAGATTGACCCAGATGGTAAAATCATTTGTCCACATTGTCATAAAGTACATAAAGAAACCATGTTATAAGAGGTATATAGTCATGATAAAAATCGATATTGAACACTGGGACCGTAAACAAACTTACGCGTTCTACAAAGATTTTAGTCACCCCATGTTTAGCATTACGGTATCACTCGATGTTACCAAACTCTATCAAGCAGTGAAAGAAAAGCACACGTCTTTTTATCTAAGTTTTATGCATCTAGCGATGACAATCCTAAATGAGATAGATGCTTTTAAGTACAGATTTGACGGAGATACCCCCGTTATATTCGATACAATTCACCCTTCATTCACTGACCTTATTCCCAACACAGAACGGTTCAAAATAGTGACGATAGACTATGTGAATAATCGAGATCAATTCATAAAAGGGGCCAAAAAAACATCCGACAATCAAGGAAATACATTCATCGATTTGTCCAAAGAAGCAAGGATGGATTTGGTCTATATATCGACCTTTCCATGGGCTACCTTCACACAGATTACACACGCCAATAATCCAAATTCTAAAGATGCAGTACCTCGATTAACCTGGGGAAAATATCAGGAAATCAACGGTACCAAATGGATGCCATTATCGATTGAAGCACACCACGCTTTTGTCGATGGGTATCATGTTGGAAAATTCATCCAACTTTTACAAGAAGCACTCCATCAAGAAAAATAGAAGTCGCCGATTTGGCCACTTCTATTTTTTTAGCTTTTCTGGCAAGTAATGTTGGTGTACGACACGATAATGTGGATGGTAGTATAACCTAAACGTATCTGAATGATGAATGGGGGGATAGTTTAAGGATGCGTAATGATCGATCCATAGTTGCGATTCTCTTTCATCATAAGGTAATACCCCCTCAGCAATCAAAGTCATCAATCCATTCAATTCATGTGTCATGAGTTCATGTTTGGATGATAAATCAATCGTATCCATCACCATACTATGATGAAATGATTTGGATAATTCATCCACAGTAATTAAATCAGATTTTATGACTTTCAGATCGACACGAACATACCCATATCCGATGTCGATGATATTTGGATAGGTATTATTTACATCCACTAGATTGAGTTCTTGTGCGATGTATTGTGTAATACGTGCCATCGATGGGTTTGAATGTAAATGGGCTGGTCCATACACACATTGATGGATGCGTTTGACTTGGTCTTGAAGTTGCATATGAGGGTACAGTTGTTGATGAAATAGTATAAGTTCTTTTTGATTCAAAGGCTGACCTCCATACGTAATTCTATGCATATATAATAGCATTCATATCAATGTTTGCAAATGATTGTACCCCTTTTTCTTTATGGTTAGTAATGAATTGCGCAGTATAAATAATAAAAAATGAAAAAAAGTAAAAAAAGATGCTTCCATTTATCATTGTTTATGTTATGATATATAAAAATAGTACGATTATTAATTAGCGCTTGTTTCTATAATAAATTGGATTAGACATCCACTTTATGTTTACTAGTTCATAATTGGAATTTTTATAATATACGAGTTATGGGAGGTTATATATATGCGAAAATTAGTAATGTTGGTTTTTATGGTCATTAGTTTAATTACGATGGCAGCCATCACGTATTCGATTGGTGACTTGATGGCTTTATTGAATTCCACCCCATTCAGCTGGGATGAATTGATTGAGTTGATTCAATCAACACCAATTGAAGATTTAATTCCAGCACTCAGTTTGGTCTTGTGGGGGTTATTCCAAATCTATGGCATGCCACTCATTGTATTCTTAGTTAGTTTTAACGGCTTGATGCAAAAAACCAAAGTTGTTGTTAAGAACAATCGCTAAGAAGATTTGCACCATATCATACAAAAGGAGGTATCTTTATGCAAAAGCAATTCAATGTATTTAAACAAAGCGTCATGGTTATGCTTATGTTCAGTTTGTTGGTTGTATTGGTAGGGTGTCCTCCAGTCAACGAACCGGCTGAAACCTACCATGTCATTTTTCAATTGAATAATGGCAGTGCGGATGTCGTTGTTGAAGTCATCGATGGTGAATTAGTTCAAATGCCTAATCAACCCGCTAAGGTTGGGCACGGGTTTATAAATTGGTTCTTAGGGGATACCCCATATGACTTCAATCAACCTGTGAATTCTGACCTCACGATTCGAGCAGATTGGGAAGTTCTCAAATATGCGTTTAAAGTGCTAGATTTCAATGGCAATACAGTCGTTGAAGAACAATTACCTTATGGAACTTATTTCAAACCATTGATTCCGAACGCACCATTCCTGTTTGGTTTCCGTTTCATCGGGTATAATACCGAAGCCAATACCATGATCGATGAAGATATAACCATTGAACCCATCTATGATTCGGTCATCGATTTTGTTCAAAATTATCAGTTTGATTCATCTATTCGTAAAGTAGCAACCAATGATTTTTCGAATGCGGTTTTACTCGAAAACGGTAAGCTGTATATGTGGGGACACAATGGTGCACCGGGCATGTTATGCGGTGGATACGACCGTAGTTATGATACCTTGACACCAACAGAAATTTCAGGTCAATTTGACCTTGTTCAAAATGAAGTCATTACAGATATTTACTTGGGCATCGAAGGTAATTACGCAATCACCAGTCAGGGTAGATTCTTCACTTGGGGTGACTGTATGGACTGTAACTTAGGCTTGTGTGATGAGGATACCGAAGGGTATCCAAGTGACATCACAGACTACTTTACCATAGGTCAAGAAAGCATCCAGCAATATTACATCAACCAAAATTATATACTTATCGTTACCGAAAGCGGTAAAATCTATAACAGCGGTAATTACATCGATCAAGACAATCTGAATCTGGTTACCAGACGAGAATGGATAGATCAAACCAGCTACTTTAATTTGGGTCTCGATGAAGGTGTCGTAAAAGCTATGAAAAAAGCATCAACCAATGGGTTATTAACCACTGAAGGTAGATTATTCATGTGGGGTTTAAATAACAATGGCATGATTGGTTTAGATGAGAGCATTTTAAGATCAAACATACCCGTGGATATCACATCTCGTTTTAACCTCAATCTGGATGAAAAAATCGTTGATTTCAATATTGGAATCTATCATACACTGGTAAGAACCAATCAAGGCAGGGTACTTGGATTTGGTCATAACCGTTATGGTCAACTGGGAGAGAAAGAAACCTATCCAGCGGTTTATCAACCTCTAGATATGACCCCTGCTTTGGATTTAAATCCATCTGAAATGGTCAGTCAAATCATCAATGAATTTGCATATAACTCACTGTTTATCACCAATCAGGGCAGAGTACTCGCTTTAGGCTTGAATAATTATAACCAATTGACGCTTTCTGACATCGAGTATGTAGATGCACCTATGGATGTAACCGAATTGTTTGGATATGATGAAGAAAAATACAAACAATGGGTCTTTGGAAGTAATTTCATAATTCTCGTATCTACCAATGAGATTTCAATCAGTGGCAATAGAACATTTAAGTTTACCTTTGAATAGCATAGAAAAGGCCTCTTAGCGGAGGCCTTTTGGTTGTCATAACAACTTATAATCCATATAAAACATTATCCCAATAATGATGGCAGGAACCCCTAGTGTGAGTACAGCTAACCACTCATTAAACCCTTGACCTAGAATCATCCAAAATCCATAGAATACGCCTGCGGTTATAAACACAATAGAACCAACCAATGGTTTTTTCCAAGAGATGAAGAGTACCATCATCAAAATGAATGCTGGAATGTTATGAATGAGCAAACTCAACAGTATTTCATACCAAGACGCATTGGATTGAAAAACATCCAATGAAAACATCATCAACAAAGTGATGAGTAAAATCGATAAAATACGGGGAGACCAACGAATCAATGTATGGATAGACATGTGTTCACCTTCTCACTCATATTATACCCCCTTTTATTTGAAAGGGTGTTTCGTACATTATAATAGACAAATTACACTAAAAACTTACTTAAATATCTATCATAATAGACGATATACGAAATATTGGAAAAAGTGAGTTTTTCGCATTGACATATGGAAAAATATCATTATATTGAAGGGTACAAGCGCTTTCATATCCAAAGGAGAATATTGTCCATGAAAAAAATCATTACCCCTATTTTCTTCGCATGCATCAGTCTATTTTTGATGGCCTGTGAAGAGAAAACACCCAATTATGATTCGATCATTCAATCCAGTTTAATCGATATCCCAGAAGAGGTTACAGAGAACATATCCTTACCAACATCCCTCGAAGTTGAATCTATCGGTTTTGATGTCATTTGGTCATCAAGTCTACCGAATGTCATCAGTTCCTCAGGGGTGGTCAATAGGCCAAATCATACCACTGGTGATATTGAAGTCACCCTTACAGCGGTGGTAACAACCACGAATTTCAGTAAAACACTGACGTTTGTGGTGACAGTTAAAGCGTTACCGATACCTACATTTACAGTCACATTTGATGTAGATGGTGGTTCAGCCGTTAATAATCAGACGGTAAACGCTGGTGCTAAAGTGACAGAACCGATTGTTCCAACCAAAGATAATCATACATTTATGGGTTGGTTTACAGATAGCAATCTAACGATGCCATGGGTATTTACAACCGATGTCGTTACATCAAATATAACCCTATATGCAAAATGGGAAGTCATACCAGAAGTCTATATAGTCACTTTTGAAAATGAAGATGGGTCTGTTTTATCCACTTTAAATATAGAATCAGGTTTAAAAGTAAGTGCACCTACGAGCTCACCAGAAAAACTAGGGTATACATTCATTGGTTGGAAACATAACGACAGTCTATTTGATTTTGAAACAACCATCCAAGAGAATATCACGTTGAAACCAGCGTTTGAAATCACAAACTATACCATCAGTTATTGGAAACCCGTGGATTCAACCATCATTGAGATGGGTGATGATATCTATACCATTGAATCACAACCTGTCCTTAGAAGCATAGAAATGACTGGAATGATTTTTATAGGTTGGTTTACACGCCCAGAAGGTGGTACATTGGTTGAATCGATTCCTCTAGGGTCCACAGGCAATTATGAATTGTATGGTCGATTTGAACCAGACCCTAGTATCCCAACAGGTACTTTATTATATACCCCACAAGATGTCGTAGACCTCATTACCAACGGGGCAACCGGTGAAGTGCATTTGATGAACGACATCGATATGACCGGCACAACCCTCACAGGCAGTCCAAATACTTTTGGTGGGATTTTTGATGGTCATGGATACACAATTCGTGGCGCAGTCATCAACGCATCCGGCAATAAGATGGGTTTCTTATTCAAAGAAATCTTAAAAGGTGGTGTCATTAAGAACATTCAATTTGCGGACTCTATCCACAATGGTGGAGGTACCTCTGAATCTTCAGCGTTCATTTCGGCTTTCGCCCAAGGCGGCGCAAGATTTGAAAATATATCCTTTTATAATGTATCCGTCAGACATGCAGGTTCCTATGCAGCACTCTTATTTGGTGATGTGATCAATGACTCATCTGAAACCACGATTACCATTCGAAACATTACGGTTATCAATGATGAAAACCACTGGATTGAAGGTAGTTCTTATGTCGGTGGTTTGATTGGCGCAGCTAGAAAAGCCGTCACCATTGATGTTGAAAATGTCTATTTTGATTCTAAAGTGGTTGCACCAAACCAAGCAGCTGGTGCCATCATGGGACGTTTAAATGCAGCAGGTATTACATTAACTGTGAGACAAATTGTCGTAAAAGGTAGTATCTCTTCCGGCAAGAACGTTGGTTCGATTTTAGGTACCAACATTTCTGGGTCTACAGTGATCGCGGATAAAGTATTCATATCAAATATCACCCAAACTTCTGGTACCAACACCAATAAAATCGGTGCGGGTAACCTACCAAGTGGTTCAACAGCGACATTAACCAATTTATACTATGCAAGTGAAACCACTGTATTTATCGTGGGTACAGCACCGATCGCTATGCCTGAAGGTACAGGTTTAACCTCCGCTGAAATCACCCAAGCTTGGTTTGATCAAAGTGGATTTAACGCTACATTCTTCAAATATCATAACGGCTCTATTGCAAGACAATCGGAAAATGCAGGTCCAGTTGTAGAAACAGGATTTACCATTTCCACCACACAAGTGAAGAAGTATTACTTGGTAGGTGAAGAATTAGACTTATCCAATTTGGCTGTATACGCCACATTCTCCGATGGTTCAAGCACATTACTAGAAGCTACTGCTTATCAACTCATCACAACCGCATTTAACAACAGTGTCGCGGGAGAATATATCATTGAAGTACTATATGGTGGTGAAACCAAGTCATTTAAAGTCGATGTGGTCTCTGTGACACACGTGCTTGTGGATGATTTGTTGATGAAACAAACCTACGCCATCGGATCCACAATCAATACCGATGGTTTAGTGGTAAAAGCGATGTTGACCGATGGTGGGTATCTTAAATTAAATCCAAGTGATTATACACTTGATGTTTCAGCAGTGAACTTCAATGTTGCAGGTCATTATCAAGCCAGTATTTCTTATAAGACTTTTGATGTGGTACATATCGATATTTATGTTCATGAAATAGATGCTACAAATCCAACGAGTGTTTCGATTTATGTCGATCATGCACACATGGGTTTTGATGGTGAAATCATTGAAAATAAGGTCATGTTTACAACAGTTAAATCGGCTTTGCAATATTTAGTCAATCAAAACTATCCAAGCAACACGCTGAAACATATCTACATCGCTGATGGCATTTATCGTGAAAAGATTACAGTGACCGTTCCAAATCTAGTCATGATTGGTGAAAGTCAAAATAATACCGTGATTACTTATGATGCAGCCTCTGGTACTCAACAACCTAATGGTGCAACCTGGGGGACTCAAGGATCAGCGACTGTATCAATCAAGTCTTCAGCTACAGGCTTCATGGCGAAAAACATCACTTTCCAAAATGACTTTAATTATAATCAATCCACCATTTCCGATAAACAAGGGGTTGCTTTGGTCAACGAAGCAGACCAAGTCATTTTCTACCAAGTCTCCTTTAAAGGGTATCAAGATACGTTATATGCCAAGTCTGGTCGTCAGTATTATTTAAATGTTTATATTGAAGGTGTTGTCGATTTCATTTTTGGTAATGGGGGTCCAGCCTTCTTTGAAAACTCAGAAATTCGTTCCTTAGCACGTGCTACCGGTGTGATTTCAACCAATAAAGGTTATAATGTTTCAAATACACTCTTAATCAGCATGGGTTATGTCTTTTATAACAACACATTTACTTTTGAAAATGGTGTACCTGTAGGTTCTGTCGATTTGGGTAGACCTTGGGATAAGAGTGCAGCGATTGCCTATATTAACAACACATTTGATGTCCACATCAGCAGTAGAGGTTGGACTGAAATGTCAGGTAACCTACCTCAAGATGCGAGATTCTTCGAGTATGAAAATAAAGATATCAATCAACAAATTTTAAGCACAACCACCAACGGTAAAACATTGGGTTCAGAATGGGTTGCTTCATTCATCGATAAGTCGGTGGTGTTTGGTATGAACAATGGTTTGGTCACATTCAACAGTGAATGGTTATATCAAAACGCACTCACCTATTTACAATCTCTACAATAAAACAAAGAAGGTACCTTCAAAATGAGGGTACCTTTATTTTTTACCATTTGTGATGAACGAGTGGTTTGATGTATTTAGTATAAATCGCTTCAACCTGTTTCATTTGGACATCCGTTAGCGGTGGTAGTGTGGATGCTTTCGCATTCTCTAAAATGTGTTCCGGACGGCTCGCCCCAGGGATCACCGTGCTTACAGCATCAAACATCAAAATCCATCTTAAAGCGATGAGGGGTAAGGATTCATTTGGGAAGACTTTTTTCAAGGCTTCCACAGCTTCTAGCCCAGTGTCATAATCGACACCGCTGAAGGTTTCGCCCATATCAAACTTTTCACCATGACGGTTATAAGTTCTATGGTCATTTGGATTGAACTGTGTGTCTTTTTTGAATTTTCCTGTCAGTAAACCAGAAGCGAGTGGCACCCTAACAATGATACCAACATTGTGTTTCTTGGCTTCTATAAAGAAATGTTCAGCGGGTTTCAACCTAAACATATTGAAGATGATTTCAATCGCTTCAACCCCAGGGTATTGAAGGGCTTTTAGTCCTTCTTCAACGGTTTCAACACTGACACCATAATGCTTAAATAAACCATCGGCTTTGATGCTATCAAGGCTCTCAAAGATCTCAGGCATATCGTAAACTTCACTGGGTGGACAGTGTAATAAAACCATATCTAACGCATCTACTTGAAGGTTCTTTATGGATTGTTTGACGAATCTTCTCAAATTATCCTCATGGTAACCAGCTGCGATGTGTGGGCTTTGAAAACGACCCATTTTAGTGATTACAAAAGGTTTTACATCGAGGGTTTTTAGATATCTACCAATCGCTCTTTCGGATTCACCGCCCATATAAACGTCTGCGGTATCAAAACAATTGATTCCTTGAGCAGACGCTGTTTTAAGCGTATTTAACGCGATTTCCGGGTTGAAAGGTTCACCCCAAACCGCACCGAGTTGCCAACAACCTAAGGCGATTTCACTTACCTTAACGTTGGTTTTACCTAACAATCTTTGTTTCATAGATATATTACTCCTTTGACTTGATTCATACCCTTATTATACAGTTATCCGTCCATAATCCAAAGCAAGAAAAAAAGCCAATGCATGATTAGCATGGCTTTTGAGAACTAAGTGATTAAGGTTGGAATGCTCCAAATAAAACTAACCAAGTTAAAATGGTCTTCGCTACTAAGGAAAGAATGATATAACCTCTTTCACCATAAAGATAATTTTTGAACTTACCTTTTCCTAAGTATTGTAATACCATGTTGACTGGGAAGGTATTGAAAGCAACAAAGTAAGTCACTAGAATAGCCCAAACGAATCCTGGAACAGCATCTAGATTAGGGTTAACACCAATGTAGAATGCGATGGCAACCCAAGGGGCTAAACCAATGATGGAACCGAAAATGAATGGCAACCAATTGACTTTTTTACCAACTTTGGATTCACCAGCATTGAGTAATTCCATATCTAATCCGAATAAGTTCATCGCAGCATTGGCTAAAGCAATGAGCGCAAATACAGCGACGTCTCTAACGCCAAATAAAGAAGAAATCAATACGATCATCAAAGAAGAAGACAAGGCATATTCATACCATCTGAGCTTATTGATACCGACTTTAAGGTCAGCGACATATTTGTCTTTATACGGAATAGCAATAATGAAATGGAACAATGCAGATATTAATAAGAAGCTCGCGGTTAATGGTAAGAATGGTAATTCAAATAAGGTTTCAGTGGGTGTTAAGACCAAGCCTTGACCTTCAACAAAGTTTAAGTAATTCCCAATGACAGGAATTGTAAATGTTTGTGTACCAGTGCCATCCAAATTTGGATAAACTAAAAATGCAAATAGCATCATCAAGACGCCTTGAACGAGGTGAACTGAGCCCATGATTTTATTGAAGCGAATTAAGCTTTCAAATGCGAGAGGGTCTCTTTTTAACGCTTTTTCAGACATGTAAATTCTCCTTTTCTACTTATTGTACCGTTATCATATCACGAGATATTACGGTTTCAAAATAGTTTGCGCTTAAAAATGTATTAAAAAAATATAAACACATTTTTTCAAAAAAATACCAATGTTTTATCTAATTAGAGCGTTAATCATAATGATTTCTAATGCCTTGACAGGTTTATGAAACTCCTCTAAAATAGGATTAAGTGCTTTTAGAAGCATTCAAAAAAATAATGCTCAATCTAATAACCAGATTAGAGCATTTTCTATTACAAAGGAGACAAAATGGTGATAGTCATTGGTGGCATGATCGGTCTAGGCAAGACCACAGTTGCGGAAATTTTAGCAGAACAACTCGGTAGTCAGGTGTTTTATGAATCGGTGGATGATAATCCCATTCTACCGTTATTTTATACATCTTCAAAAGAAGAAATCGAAGCGAAAAGATACCCATTTCTTTTACAGCTGTATTTCTTGAACTCTAGATTCAAAACCATCAAGGATGCGTTACAACACGAAAATAACATCATTGATCGCTCCATTTATGAAGATTGGTACTTCGCGAAAAGAAATCGTGATTTGGGTAGAATTTCATCTTTAGAGTTTGAAATGTATGAAAAACTCCTTAAAAACATGATGGAAGAACTCACGGGGTTACCAAAGAAGGCACCAGATTTAATGGTTTATTTAAGAGGCTCTTTTGAAACGGTCCTCAAACGTATCCAACTGCGTGGTAGAAGTTATGAGTTAGACCAATCCTTAGTAGATTACTACAAATTCTTGTGGGAAAACTATGATGACTGGGTCTTAAATCATTATAAAGCTTCTAAAGTGGTCATGATTGATATGGATAAGTATGATGTCAGAAATGCAAACGATCGACAAGAAGTGATTCAACTCATCACTCAAAACCTGTAATAAACTGAAAACCGATAGTTCACGCTATCGGTTTTGTTTTAGATGTATTTTATTTTAAACGCGATTTCATTGCGTCTTAGAAACCCTGGTATAAACGGCGGTTGATAACGGAATATGATTCGGCTAGAAATTATTTCATAATGGTTTTGATCGATGTATTCTTTAAGTTTCAACTCAGCTTTTTTGAAATTGTACTCATTCCAACCACCACTGAATCGAATCACCGCGTAAATGGCTGCTTCATTTTCTTGAATAAAGACATGTTCACTGGTTGGTTTTGGCACCGTGGTCTGATCATATTTTGAAGGCACATAAAATCCAGTTACCAACTGTTCATCTTCTTCATACGATACCACCGGGGTGGTCATCGAGATTTTTTCTTCTTTGTGATTTTCTCCAGAGATATAATTGAATACGTTCATAAAACCCGAATCAAACTGCTTGTTAGACATGGTTTTGGTGGAGGCGAGAAGAAAGACATCGTATTGTCTAATTTCGATGTTTTTTTCTTTTTTGATCCGTGTGTAACGTATGGTTTCAAAGAAGCCCATGGTATCATCCCCTAACTATAGTATAGCCCCATTTCTAAATAAAGGTATCAAAATGACTTATTTTTATGTGTTTTGAGGGTATCTATTGCAAAAAAAAGTTCAATGAGATAGAATTGATAACAATAAACGAGGTAAGTCTATGTTAGAAAAAAACAAGCTACAAATCTTATTAGAAGCAGCGCTACAAACCGGTGCTGACTTCGCAGAAATCTTTTTAGAAGATACCGCATCCTCGGTGATCCGAGTCATGAATGGCGAAGTCACCTCCATTGATCGCGGCAATGTCTTCGGTGCGGGTGTGAGACTCATTCAAAACACCGATGAAGTGTATGGGTTTACCAACGAAGTATCTTATGATGCTATTTTGACTTTGGTTCAAAATTTGCGTGCTTCCTTTTCTGGACCTCTACATAAAGCAGTACCTTTGGGTGAAGCCAAACCTTATGTGGATAACATCAAACGTCCAATGGAAAGTGTACCCGTCTCTGAAAAGACGGCTAAGCTTCAAAAATTATCCAACATCATCAAATCACATGACCCACGCATCGTTCAAGCAATTGCTCAATTGATTGAAACCAGACAAAAAGTTTGGGTAGCCAATTCAGAAGGCGTGTACCAAGATGATTTAAGAACGTACACACGCGTGGTAATGATGGCAGCATCCTCTGAAAACGGGTTGATGCAACAAGCCTCGGAAGGTCCGGGTCGTTATATGGGATTTGAAATATTCGATGCCTTGGATTTAGAAACATTAGCGAAAGAAGTCGCGGTATCGAGTATCACGTTATTATCCGCAGAAGACATGGTACCTCAAGTCATGCCAGTGGTATTACACAACGGCTTTGGTGGGGTTATTTTCCATGAAGCGTGTGGACACCCATTAGAAGCCACAGCGGTTGCGAAAGGGCTATCCCCATTCGTTGGTAAGCTGGGTGAAAAGGTCGGTTCTGACAAGGTCACAGCCTATGATGATGGCGATGTTGAATCGGCTTGGGGTAGATTGTCCTTTGACGATGAAGGTAAGCAAACCCAAAAGAATCTACTCATTGAAAATGGCGTATTGAAGGGATATCTCATCGATTACCGAAATGGTCGTAAGATGAAGATGACACCGACAGGATCAGGTCGTAGACAATCCTATAAGTTCTCACCAACCTCACGTATGAACTCCACCTATATCGCCCCAGGGACAGATAAGTTTGAGGATATTATAAAAGATACCAAATATGGTCTATTCGCGAAAAAACTCGGGGGCGGTACCGTCGTACCTGCCACTGGTGAATTCAACTTTGCCGTCCAAGAAGGGTACTTGATTGAAGATGGCAAACTCACGAAGCCAGTCAGAGGCGCGATGCTCATTGGTCAAGGTAAGGACGTTTTATTTAAGATTGACCGTGTGGCCGACAACCTTGAATTTGGACAAGGCATGTGTGGGTCATTATCGGGTAGTATCCCAGTCGATGTGGGTCAACCAACCATCCGCGTGTCTTCAATGACCGTTGGTGGTGCAGGAGGTAAGAAATAATGTATCAATCGTGGTTAAAGCTTGGGTTAGACAAAGGTATTTCTGACCTTGAAATATATGCAGTAAAGAACCGTAGTTTAAAACTATCGGTCTATCAAAACAAATTGGACCAACACGTTCAAAGCCAAGTAACCTCGGTTACCATCCGTGGTATTTATAACAATAAATTATCTACAGTCCGATTTGAAAACTTATCACAGATCAATGTAGATCAAATGCTTAATCAGTTGATTGAAAATGCCAAAGCACTCACCGTAGTAGAACCAGCCATTATTTTTGAGGGTTCAAAAAGTTACCCAGTTGTCGAAGAGGACAAGTTTGATTTTACATCCGTACCAGTCACTGAAAAAATAGAACTCTTAAAACAACTTGAACAAGGGATTCTTTCAAACCCATCGGTGGCTCAAGTTCAAACGACCCAATACCAAGAAGTCGAATCCGAAACGACATTGGTAAATTCTAAAGGATTAAACTTATCACGTTTTCAATCCTATGCCTATGCTTACGCCATTGGTGTATTTAAAAAAGACGAATCGGATATCCAAACCGCCTATGACATCAAGTTAGCGAAGAAGTTCAGTGACTTTGATGTGGAAAAGATGATTCAAACAACCTTAGCGATGGGATTAGCGAAATTGGGTGGAAAATCATTACCAACCAAAGCATATCCAGTCATCTTCAGTAATGAAATGTTCTCTGACATCCTCAATGTATTTGGTAGTATTTTTTCTGGGGAAGCCGCATTTAGAAATATGACCTCACTGAAAAATAAAGTAGGAGAAAAGATATTTGATTCAAAAATCAACCTAGTTAATGACCCACTTCATAAAGAGGCTTTCTTCAAAGTACCGTTTGATGATGAAGGTGTGGCATGTAGTCAACGATATGTGGTCAAAGAAGGTGTGTTCACAGGCTTCAACCATAACCTTAAAACAGCCAAAATCTTCAACACTGAACCTACCGGCAACGGCTTTGGTGGCGGCGTCCAAATGTCAAACTTTGTGCTACAACCTGGAAATACTTCATTTGAAGACATGATTAAAGGCATTGAAGATGGTGTTTTAATCACAGATTTGATTGGATTACATGCAGGGGTAAAAACCATCTCTGGCGAATTTTCTTTACAGGCCTCAGGTCAAAAGATTGAACAAGGTAAAATTGCACACCCAGTGAAGATGATTGTGGTCTCAGGCAATTTCTTTGAGATGATGAATAAAGTCGTCACCCTAGGTAGCGATTTGAAGTTTAATTTATCCGGGGTTGCGAGCCCTTCAGTTTTAATTGAATCATTGATGATCAGTGGTGAATAACACTTGAATTCCAATGTGAAAACGTTGGAATTCTTTCTTTTTGTGTACGCTGGTGCGACCGATGATTTCATTCGTAAAAAGTGTAAAATACTAAAACCTACACAGTGCTGTCACAATCATTTCAAAAAATAGCCAGTTTTTCGATTAAATTTTTCAATAATTATAATATTGATATGATATAATGACGGTAATAAACCCAGATAGATTGTCAGTAAAAATCTCATAGAATAGTGTAAGGTACGTGTATGGTAACAAAAATCCTCGTCGTAGATGACTCTTCAACAGATTTACTCATCATTCAAAATATGCTACGTGATTTCAATATCAAAGTCGCTCGAAATGGGCTAGAAGCGATTCAAGTCATCGAGGCTGATGCAGATGAAATTATTAGAGTAAACCGCATTTCGTGGCAAGATCTCGCCATTTGAGCGAAAACGATAAAAACAGAAACCGGTACAGCTCGTTTCGGATTTCCCTACGGTAATGTCAGTTCACAATTGATTTATCACATCACGGGCATGGGTCTTTCAATGGGGGAACATACATTACCAGCTTTTTCGGATGAAGGCGCTGTGCGTGCTTGGGCTTACTTATTAGACTTAAAACAAGTAGGGGCACTGGCCTATGGTCCCGCATTTGCGGGTTTAACTCAACCCACAGAATTATTAAATGCGAATCAACTATGGATGAGTTTTGGTCATATGGGTCCATTAGGCAGTTCATATAATACAAACCCAAATAAATACGTATTAGGACCGATACCCATCGATGAAACCTCAGAACACGGTGGGACAACTGCCGGTGCCTGGGGTTATGGTATTATTAAAAATTCAAAGAATCAAGCAGCTGCTCGTGCATGGGTAAAGTTCATTACAGACCCCGAAATCAATTATCTTTATTGTTCAGGTTTAGGTGGTGTGATTTCGCCCATTAAAGAAGTCATTAATCACTTAGGTGCATCCAACACAGATCAGATTATGCGTATGGGGTTGCTTATGCTAGACCAGACCATCCATGTTAAAGTTGTAAACACCAGTGCATATAGCGATTGGAATGCAGTAAAATTGTTATATAATAGCCTATATCAAAAATTACTGGATGATGAGTAAATAGATTCGACAACATTAAATCAATACCAGGTACAACTAAACACATTGAAAAAAACACCATAGGAGGTATCTAAATGAGTATTTCGATCCATGAAATCAAAACATATGCCAACTTTGACCAATTGGCGAGTGATGTTTTATCGCTTGCAAAGGAAATATTGCCTGACAAATTCATTTACATTAACTCATTAGCAGACAACCGACAAGTAACCCTCAAAATATCTGAAAAACACCCACTCATTCCACTGTATGAAGGATTATCCATTCATATTGAAGAAGGGCTCTGTAATCGTGTAGATTTTATATCGAAAAAACCACTCATATACGAAGACATCTCAAAGGAAAATGATTTGGATAATTTTAAGGAAATTTTGAGAAGCGTCAATATTCAGGCTTATATGGGTATCCCAATCACACTCGATACCGGAGAGCGTTTTGGTACTTTATGTGTTGCCCACCATCAACCCACCCATTTTGATGAAAAAAGTGTGAAATTGATGGAAAAAATTGCTCGAATGTTTTCCTATTATCTAGAAGTTGAACACATCGCTTACATCGATCCACTCACCAAAGTGTTCAATAGACAGTATTTACGTAGATTCTTTAGCCAATTTAAGAGCACACATGGTGCGATGTATTTCATCGATTTGGATGGATTTAAAAAAGTGAATGACACCCATGGACACGATATTGGAGATCAAATCCTAAGTGAAATGGGCAAAAAATTATATGACTTTACTGCAGATTGTGAAATTGCATATCCGATTCGATTAGGGGGGGATGAGTTCTTGGTTTGTGTACCCAATCAATCTAGACAATACGATATTGATTTATATGCAAAAAAGATGTTGAATATGTGCTCATCATGGCATACCAACATTGAAAAATTACAGCTTTCTGCAAGTATTGGTGTCGCAACTTATCAAGACGATACCAATCTCGATGCCCTCTTGAAAAATGCAGATCAAGCATTGTATGTAGCAAAATCAAGGGGTAAGAATACATACCATGTATATAGATAAAACGGCCTAATAAGCCGTTTTATTCTTGATACACCACTTCGAAATCCTCAAACACAACTTTCATATCTTCACTGAACGTATATCCGAGTTCTTTACCTTCATTGGTGAAAAACTTCGTGTGACCTGTTCGCCAGGATTCTAAATTGTCATCTTCGCCTTCTCGTTTTACGATGTCGAAGGTGAACTCTTTGAATGGGCGGATGGTGATTTGTTTGGTTTCTACCACACACCTTGGATTACCTGCAAAATCTGTGATGATATTCAAATCACCCACTTTTGGGAGAGGTTCATTCTCGATGATGAAAGCTTCATAACTGGATGCTGTGGCTTTCTTTTGTCCGATGAGCACCAGTCTCAACAGTTCATTGGCCCAGTATTCAGTCAGTTCAAAGTGATATACATCCATATAAGTTGTGTTTTTGTCTCGATGGGTTTTTTGGATGAATCTTGTAAAAAAATCTTTAATCTTATCCATGAAATCACCTCAAGAGTTATTATATCATTTATAAATAAGTATAACGATGTTACAATGTCTATAGGAGTTGATCATATGATCAGTTTAACACCCATATCAAGAATTCCCCTTCCTCTTTAGGTAGCGGGATGAATTGATTCGTAAAATTCTTTCATATTTATTTCACAAAACCCATAAATAATGTTATAATATAGTTGAATAATCACTATACATAAACACTATGAAAG